>Ga0180438_10005150_pt1 | contig 18362 bp, 14 predicted proteins | sample SS_ome_12_FD_132455 | JGI IMG/M metagenome (GOLD analysis project Ga0180438, IMG submission 132455) | Hypersaline lake sediment archaeal communities from the Salton Sea, California, USA - SS_3_D_2 metaG | ecosystem: Environmental > Aquatic > Non-marine Saline and Alkaline > Hypersaline >...
GAAGTAGCCGCGCGAAGAAAACGCGACAAGAACACGAGAAGGAGCACCACAGCTAACAGGCTACCCCACCACGGCCCTCCTCCCGCCCGAAATCACGGCTCTTCAGAAGCCCGCGCCCAGCGACAACCTCCATCGCCCGAGGCGTGTTTCGGGCCCTGATCGCAGCCAGATTTCACTTGATGCGATCCCGTTTTCGACCTAGATTTCCTATAGAGGCTAATCAGCTTCCTTTTCGGGTTCTCCCGACGACAAGGGCAAACCACCCGTGAGGGTGGGACGCAAAGCCACGGGTCTTCGTGCCGACGAAGGCAGCCGGGCTGCCGATTGGGCGACCCCCCAACTATTCGGGGAATCGCCATGAACATGCTCCAAGTCCTGACCCACAATCAGTGGTGGTATGTCGTTTGGACGTTGCTGGGAATCGTGGGCGCATCGGGGCTGCTGGCCGTACTGAGCCCCCGACGATTCTCCTGGCTCGCCACTCGAAGCAGCGTCTGGTTTGAGTCCGAACGACTTCTGAAGAAGCTCGACCGCCGGATAGAAATCGATAGTTACGTTCTCCGCGATTGCCGTCTGTTTGGGGTGCTGGTTGTGGCTGCCGCGGCTGTCATCGCGGCCTTCTGTACGGCCTTGCCCTGCCCAGGCGAATACCTTGCATGGGTGGTAGTAGGGTTTGCCGTCCCGACGGGACTGGTCGCCGTATTCAGCCCGCGTCTGTTTTCGTTGCTTGCCATTTACGGCAGCACTTGGGTTGACTCCGATCGAGTTCTAATGAAGCTTGATCAGCAGATTGAAGTTGACTCGTACATTCTCCGGTATTGCCGACCGTTCGGTGTACTGTGCGTGGGAGTGGCACTACTTCTGGCAGTCGTGGCCGCGTAGCTTCCCGACGCGACTTGGTGAGCTTGAGGTTCCGCTTCTCAGGGACATACGGCCAACGTGTTGGGCGGGTTTGATTGAGGCTTCGACGGTGCGTCCGGCGATCGCACACGGGTCTGGGGCGGTGCCTACGTCGAGCGCTTTCTCGGCATTGCCAACAGCCTGGTCCGTAAACGCTTGAGATCCTGACATTTGATGATCGCGGCAATCTTGCCACAAAAGCCTCACCTAGCCGCTTTGACAGTTCGTATATGTTGTGGGCGATGAATCCGCGCCCACCTCTTGCGGAACCAGAGATCCTCGGGCGTGATGTCGTCCGGCGCCAGGTGGCGAATAACCGGCCGGAGGATGGTCATCGTCGCGTCAGGTACGTTTGCGGCGGCGGGCCTTCTCGGTGGCGAGGATCGTGCGACCTTCGAGCCGGTCGAGGATCTCCATGAAGCGGGGCCGGTTGCGATACTTCTCGCGGATCTCGGCCACCAGCGCGTCCCATTGCTTGGCCTGTTTGAGCGATTTCATGATCGGGCGCATGGCCTTCAGGTAGGTCGCCGCCGATTCGTAGGACGACGTGTTCGCGTGCGGCAGGTGCGAATCCAGACCCTGGCGGTAGATCTCCAACGCCCGCTCGGGATGCGATTTGGCCACGGCGGCCGCAACACGGTCTGCCATCGACTCGCTGTGCCACGTTCGCCGTCCCCAAGGACTCGCTGAACGCTTCTCTCCTTCACGCATTCTGTCGTACCAGCGGAGCACGTCGTCCGTCTTCTTTGCATCGATGGCCATGTCGAGCAGGACGTCGAAGTGCGGTCCTCGTGCCGTATGGACCGGCTCGGCTCGGCACATCAACGGCAGGAGGTAATCGGGGACCGGCAGCGGCCAGGCGGAATCGATGCGCAGCTTGCGTTTCCCCTTGTCCTTACCCCTCGCCACGATGACGTGCTCGACGGGCGCCTTGCCGGTCTCTAGGAAACCCAGTGCGGCGGCACGCACGGCTTCGGCGCACTTGGCCTTCGCGGCACGGTCCACAAGCTCTTTGAACGCCCTCGTGCCGGGACGATCGAAAAACCGCCACGCGGCGTCGGCGGCCACGACGTCCCACTTCCGCCGCCGACGAGCCAGTTCACACAACTCGGTGGCCAGCGACGAGGCGATTCCCGGTAGCTTCTCGCACGTCTCCTCGATCCCTCTCCGGGCCCAACTCTCCGCCTCCTCGTACTTCCGCTCGGCAATCAAGTACGTGACCAAACGTTCGTAGCTGGCCGTTGCCCGGGCCTCGGTCTCATACACGCTCAAGAGCTCGTCGTCGCGTTCGGCGTTTTCCAATGCGGTCAACAGCCAGCCGCTGATTCTCTGGCGCCTGTACTTGTACGAGTACCCATCGTCCGCATTCTTGGACATCTTCTTCAGGCGGCGGTGCAACGCATCGGCAAGGGCCGACCAGTCGGCCTTCGGCCACCTGGCATCCAGGATCGTGCCGACCGCGTCGTCGACCACATCGTAAGGGTCGTCCAAACAGGCATCCACGGCAAACAACATCTTCTCCGACCCTGGAAGCGACGACTTCTTCACCGCGTCGAAAACGATCGGCAGACAATCGGCCACGGCCATCGCCGCCTCGCCTTCGTCGTGCGGCTCCTCTACTTGGCGCAAGGCTCGCTCGATGAAGTCTCGTCCCAGTTTCACGACTGCGTCGGCATGGCCCAATTCCACGAGGCGTTCCATGCGGTGTTTCAGCCGTTCGTAGTCCGGCGTATGCCCCTCGCCCGTCCACGAGTTCCGCCACGCTGGTTCCGAGGTCAGCTCTCGGAGTTCGCGCCGCGCCTGGGCGACGAGGCGATCGGCGTTGCCTTCTCCCAACGCGATGCGTTCCTGGAATTCCTCGCGCAACTCGGGAAACCGCTCGACGAGCGAGCACACCAGTTCGACCAACTCTTCATGGCTCTTGTCGTGAATGTGCCGTCGGATCGTCTCGTCCCATTCCGCGCGAGTGCGGCCGGCCGAGCGACGCTTCCCCTTGCGTGTCGGCTCGACTTCCGCCTGCCACTCGTCATCCTCATCCTCATCTTCATCATCGTAGTCGTCGACCTCCCAGTCGTCCAACTCATCGTCCTCCATCCCATTGTCGCTGCGGTTGAGCCTCGCCCATCGCCGATCGTCCGGATCGGCCGCGGGCACGGCCTCCTCGTCGGCCAAGGCCTGCAAATACGCCGCTACAACCGCCACCGCATGCTTGCAACCGCTGTAGCCGACCGGACAGGTGCACGTCGAATCGATAGTGCTTCGCTTCCCCTTTCCCCGTTCTCGCCAGACGGACACGGTGTACCGGTCGCCACCCAAGACCGTGGCCAGCAGCCGACCATCTTCCGCAACAGCCAAGTCCTTGACGCGCCCCTGACGCTGATACGCGCGACCGCGCGCCACGCTGCGACCCCCGGCCCAGCGGTCCACGTCGTCCCATGTAAGGGATACCCAGCCTCTTGCCTCGGCCGCCCCCTTCCTTGCCGCGGGTCGCTTTCCGCGCGTTTGTCGTTTCGGCATGGGCGATTCCTTGCACCGACAGGGAGCATCCCAGATTCCAGACTTGCCAGATTCTACCAGACTCCGATCCTGACTCCACCAGCCTCATGGCGCAAATGGCAGGTTCTTCTCCCGATGTCGCCCAAAGCGCGGGGCAGACCTGCGCCGCCACCGACCTGAATCGAACGGGAACTGCATACATTTGTGCGGGAGCGCAGACAGTAGCATCTACTCCTTGCAGCCAACCGATCTTGCGCACCGTTCATCATACCAGACGGGAAACGATGCCACCACGTCAGGGGGTGCATCTCCCGTCTGACGGGCAAGGAACTGCGATGCCCGGTCCGTGCATTCTACCCGCCTTCGTGGGGTTTCACCTTACCTCGACCTCCGCCGGAACGTCCGCCGCCCACCATCCAACCCGTTGCCATTTCCGGTAGCTTCGCTTCTCGAAAAGCGACTCGAATGTCGCGCAGGTCGAGGGGCGGCAGCCGGGACGCTGACGGGGCTGCTTTACTGTCCGCCCCGCGTCCGGTAGGCTTCGTTTTGGCGTCACCGTGAACACCGGCTCGCGATAGGCCAACCCGGCACACATTGTGGCAAGACATGCCCACCTTGCGGCGGGGGCTCTATGGAGGGGAGGTATTCCTTGGCCTACACCACCAACGTGACGTAACCCATTTCCATTAAAGACCTTAGAGGCTGTAGCTCAGTCGGTAGAGCAACGGACTTTTAATCCGTAGGTCTGGGGTTCAAGTCCCCACAGCCTCACTCGTATGCTGTTGCTGGTGCGGTAGGTCACCTTCGGCCGGCCGAACAGCCCGAACGAAATCGTGATCCCGTGACGCCCGTAGTCGTACTCGATCTTGCTCCCCGAGTAGTGGACTCGCGGGGCACCGGGGAGCATCTGCACGGGGATGTAGCACTGCTCACCCGTCTTGGGATGGTGTACCACCACGATCGAAGGGCCGCCGGGCAGGATCTGGGCCTGGAACGAGCGGTCGCCCGTGTAGTAGTAGCGGTGTACCAGCACCACCGGCGGGATCTCGACCGAGGAGGTGCCGTCGCCGCGATCCCGCACGATCACGGCCGGATTGCCTATGGCGACGTTCGAGTCGAGGACCTCGATCTCCAGCCCCGGCGGCACCGGCGCCGGACGCTCCGCGTACGCCGCCACCGGCTGCAGCAGGCCGACCGCCAGCCAGACGGTCACCGGGATGAAAGAGCGGCTTGGCATGATTCCAATGCTTCTGTGCGTGGTCAACTAGGGGCTCGAAACGGAACTCCCCGTTGGATGGCGGTCCGAAAACAACTTCCCCCTCCCGGCCATGTGCCGGGGGAGAATGGTTTGGAGACTACGCGCCGTATAGTCGTCAAACCCCCTTTCCCCCGGCACAGGGCCGGGGGGGGTCTTCTCACCGGTACGTGAACTCGATCTCGACGCGGTCGACCATCTCGGGCAGGTTCGCGTCGCCGTGGAACTGACCCTGTTTCCAGAAGGTGTAGGGCTGGCCGCGCTGCACCCGGAAGTCGATCGGCCCCAGCTCAAAGAGCCCCCCGCCGGCCCCGCCGAGCATCGAGGCGGTCGACGCCCCGCTCCCCATCTTGGCCAGGGCCAGGAAGCTGGGGTCGTTCACTAGCGTGCCGTAGTCGTCGATGTCCACCCGCGCATTAGCTGCGCAGGACTCAATAGTTCCGCCTGCAGATTCTTTACAGTCGTCTCAGTGTTTTTGAGAACGCCCTGAGCGTCCACTTCGTTCTGGCGCTTTCTGAAGCTGAGCCCGGTAGTCGCCATCGTCTCAAACTCACTGAGGATTTCCGGGCGCGTGCTGTTCTTGGCCAGCGCCATCAGGAACAACGCCGAGGCGAGGCTGGTCGAGTCCATCGAGTGCAGCGAGATCAGCTTGTTGCCCGTTTTGAGGAACTCCGAGTCCATGGCCGCCAGCTCGTCGATGAAGTCCTTGCCGGAGAAGGCGTGCAGGTATCTGAGATCGCGCACCTGCTGCGAGCAGGCCACGTCCGGGTCCATGGCCTCCATGGCCTTCTGGCTGGCCACCTTGACCACGGCCTTGCGCAGGATTTCGCCCGAGCGCGTGGTGAGGAACCGGGAGTGGTCGATGTACTTCTGGATGCGACTGGCCACCCGCTCCATGCGGTTGCCGTGCTCGCCGTTGATCTGCACGGTGTGAACGTTCACGCGCACCTGGTCCACGGGCGAGTCGATCTGGTTGATCATCCGCCGGATGATGTTGATCCCCTTGACCGGCCCGCGAAGCTGGATCAGCCCCTCGCCGATCACCGAGACGGAGACCTGCTCGACCGGGTCGTCGGACTTGGGCACGTCGGGGGCGTAGGTGTCGGGGTCGGCATGTCCGGCCGCCACTTCGCGGCGGAACTGATTCTCCCGAGCCCGCTTCTCGTCGCCTTCCAGGCGCTGCGCGACTTGGTTGTCTTCGCCGTCAGCACAAACTCTGTCCTGTCGGCCGTCTCATTCATGTTCGGCGTGCTGAACAGGACGCGGATGGTTCCGGGCGCCTGGGCGAAGATCAAGAACGAAAAAGGGAGCTGGTTTATTTTGTGCGAAACCAGGTCCCTTTTTCGTTCACGGCGTCTGGCGGGGGTCCGTGCGGAGGTAGAGTTCGACCGCCTGGCCGAGCTGGCGGCCCACGGTCTGGTAGCCGGCCGTGGTACTGTGGGGGGTGTTCCAGGCGGTCTCCAGCGTGACGGCCACCACGTGCCCGGCCGTGTGCGACACGGCCCAGTTCTTGCTGATCCGCCGCCAGCGCTTGTCGTAGTTGGCACCGGTCACCTTGGGCTTCTCCTCGATGCGCAGCGGGCCGGTGATCACGGCCGGGGCCGCGTCGAGGAACCGGGCGAGGTTCGCACGCCCTGCGTCCGAGAGCAGCTCGTCGGGCGGGACGTAGAAGAACGGGCGCCGGCTGCCCGCCCCGGGATTGTGCAGGTCGATGAACAGGTCGAAGCGGCCGGCGGCGTCGAGCTTCCCGATCTCGGCCATGGCGGCGGCGACCGAGTGCCAGTGGGGCTCGTCGGACCAGTCGCGGTTGTGGTCATGGGGTTTTTGCTCCTTGCCGCCGGCGCCGATCGCCGTGTTGTCGATGTCCATGACCGGCACCAGCGTGATCTCGGCGGAGCGCCGCAGCGACGCGGCCCGGGCGTCGTCGGAGACGAGCCACTCGAGGAACCCCCGCAGGACCCAGCTCGATCCCGCCTCCCAGGCGTGCTGCCGGGCCTGGACCCAGAGGCCGTAGCGTTCGGCGTCGGGCAGGCCCGGCTCGGCGATCTTCAGCGCGGGCGTGGGGCGGCCGCCTCGGGTGGTGCAGAGGCTGAACGACGTGGCGTAGGGCTTCTCGCGGGCGACCCGCTCGACCAGGGCGGCCGCGTCGCTTGGGGTAAAAGCCGGGCCCCAGGCAAAATAGGCCGCGGCGGCGGCGACCCGCTGGCGGTAGACGATCCGCTTGCCGTCGCGCCGGCCCGGCTCGGTTTGCTCCCAGGTCCGCCCGTCAAGGCTCACGGCGGCCCGATCGGGCGTGGCCCAAGAGCCGTTGCCCACGTCGAGCGTGACGGTCTCGCCCGGCTCGATCCCGCTGAGCTTGAAGTACCACCAGCACTGCCAGCCGCGCTCCGGATGCGGCGTGGGCACGATCCGGACCAGGCGATCTCGCTGGTCGATTTCCTCGACCTTGGCCGAGCCCCCCTCGAAGTCGATCGACACGTTAAGCGGCGGCGGCGCGGCTCGGGCAAGGGACGTGCAATACCCCGCCACCGCGGCGAGGAAGACGAGTCGTGTGATGTTTCTCATGGGTGGGTCCTTCTCTTCGTTCCCCTCTATTCGTCCGTCTGTTGCGGGTACGGCTCAATTCGCTCGGGCACCAATACCTCCAAAGCGCGCAGCAGGTCTCCGTCCTCATCGAGCCACCGGACCACTTGACCGGAACAACAGCAAATGTCGACCACGTCGAAAAGCATTTCCGAGAATACCCTAACGGTCGAGATCTCGCTGCAATCGATGCGTTCGGTTGACCGACCCTGCCGTCGAATGATGGTTGAGCCGTCCAGAGAATACTGATTGTCTCGTGCCCAACGTCGGAAGAGGCGTTTGATTCTCCACCCCACCCAATTGAAGGATTCGAACAACCGTGAGCTAATTCGAGTACGTGTCCGCATCGGGCAAGAGGGCGAAAATCGCGTTCAGGGCTCAGGTCTTGCGTTTGCGCCGGAATGCGCTCCGCTGCCCACTGTTCGCTTCCCACTCTACAGCGCCGCTTGGAGCTGCAACCCAACCGCGGGCTTCCGCCCGCGGCTACAAACATGCGTGCAAGGGTCGCGGCAATCGTAACCGAAGACGCCACTCCCCACTCCCCACTCCCCACTCCCCACTGTTCACTGCCCACTGTTCACTCCCCGCTTCGCGCCGCTTTCTCGGTCGACCCCGACGTGCCAAACCGCCGCTCCAGTTCGCCCTCGACTTCCTCGAATCTCACTCCGCAGTAGGCCAGAAGGACCATCGCATGGAACAGCAGGTCGGCCGCCTCGTGGACGACCTGGCGACGATCGGGCACTTCATCCAGGGCGGCTTCGATCAGCTCCTCGGCCTCCTCGCGGAGCTTGGCCGCGACGGCCGGGGCACCCCGGTCGAACAGTTGCGCGGTGTACGATTCGGCCGGCCGGCGTTGGCGACGGTCTTCGATCACGTCGGTCAATCGGCGGAGGATCGGCAAGGGTTCGTCCACTTCCATCCCCTTTGCAGCCACGGGCCGAGCGGGCACAATCGACGCTGTGCCCAGACTACTCGCCCGAGAGCCGCCGGGCAAGAGCCGCGAAGCCGAGATACGACATGCCCGAAACGCCCGCCGCCGACTGCTGGTTTCTCACCGGGCCGACCGCGGCGGGCAAGACCGACGTGGGGATCGAGCTGGCCCGGCGCCTGGGCGCGGAGATCGTGTCGCTCGACTCGATGGCCCTGTACCGCGGCATGGACATCGGCACGGCCAAGCCCACGGCCGAGCAACGTGCCGCGGTGCCGCACCACCTGGTCGACGTGATCGAGCCCCACGAGGAGTACAGCCTGGCCCGGTATTTGGACGAGGCCGGGCGGTGCGTGGCCGAGATCCGGGGGCGGGGGCGCGAGGCGCTGTTCGTGGGCGGCACGCCGCTCTACCTCAAGGGGCTTCTGCGGGGGATCTTCGAGGGCCCGCCGGCCGCCCGGCGCCTGCGCCGGGCACTCCGAGAAGAGGCCGAACGTGACGGGCCCGAGGCCCTGCACCGCCGCCTGGCCCGGCTCGACCCCGCGGCGGCCCGGCGCCTGCACCCGAACGACCTGAAGCGCATCATCCGGGCCCTGGAGGTCTACCAGACGACCGGCCGCCCGATCAGCGAGCTTCAGCGGCAGTTCGACGCGGGGCGCCCGGCCGATCAGTGCCGGGTCTTCGTGCTCGACCGGCCCCGGCCCGAGCTGCACGAGCGGATCAACCGCCGGGTCGACCTGATGTTCGCGGCAGGGCTGATCGAGGAGGTCCGGGGGCTGCAGCAGGGGTGGGGTAGCGCGGGTGGGAGGGAGACAGCCCCATCTTCGCAAAGCGAGAATTGCATCGGTCGGAAGGGGACAGCCCCATTTTCGCAAAGCAAGAATTGGGAGAGTCCCCGGCCGCCCCTGAGCCGCACCGCCCGGCAGGCCGTCGGCTACCGCGAGGTGATCGAGCACCTCCGGGGCGAGCGCGGGCTGGCCGAAACGGTCGAGCTGGTCAAGCGCCACACCCGGCAAATGGCCAAGCGACAGATGACGTGGTTCCGCAGCCTGAGCGAGTGCCGGTTCGTGGCGGTGGAAGGGAATTTGAAGCCGGCGGCGGTCGCCGCGCAGATCGGTGATCTAGGTTTCCACAGGGACCCGATCGGACTAGAATAGGCGTTTCTTTGTCTGCCAAGACGAGGTATCAGGAAGTCTCTCTCAGGCCGGTGGGCCGTTGCGGGAAGGGGAGGGGAAGTTGTTGCGGACGCATAGGTGCAATGAGCTTCGGGCCGAGCACGTCGGTGGAGAAGCGACGCTCTGCGGCTGGGTCGACAGCTACCGGGACCACAGCGGGGTGCTGTTTGTCGACCTTCGGGACCGCTACGGCAAGACCCAGGTGGTTTTCGCCCCAGAAAGCGGCGACGAGACGCTGCGCCAGGCGAAGTCGCTGCGGGCGGAATGGGTAATCGCGGTCACCGGCAAGGTGGCCCCCCGACCCGAGGGGACCGTGAACCCCAAGCTGGAGACCGGCGAGATTGAGCTTCGGGCCCGGCACCTCGAGGTGCTCAACCGCAGCCGGCCCGTGCCGTTTCAGCCGACGGGCAACGACCTGCCCGGCGAGGACCTGCGTCTGAAACACCGCTACCTCGACTTGAGGCGGCCGGCTATGCAGCGGGCCATGGAGCTCAGGCACCGGATGATCAAGATCATGCGGGACTACCTCGACGAGCTGGACTTCATCGACGTGGAGACGCCGATGCTGGGGCGCAGCACGCCCGAGGGTGCCCGCGACTACTTGGTGCCCAGCCGCATCCAGCGGGGGACGTTCTACGCCCTGCCGCAGTCGCCGCAGCTCTACAAGCAGATCCTGATGATCGCCGGGTACGACCGCTACGTGCAGATCGCCCGCTGCTTCCGCGACGAGGACCTCCGGGCCGATCGCCAGCCGGAGTTCACGCAATTGGACCTTGAGATGGCGTTCGTCACGGCCGAGGACGTGATTGGCGTGATCGACGGGCTGGTGGCGCGGCTCGCTCGGGAGATCCTGGGTTTGGAGGTCGCGACCCCGTTGCCGCGCATGACCTACGACGAGGCCATGGAGCGGTTCGGGCACGACGCCCCCGACCTGCGTTTCGGTATGGAGCTGACGGACCTGACGGACCTGGCCCGGGAAGCGGAATTCCGCGTGTTTCGGGCGGCGGCCGAGTCGGGCGGGCGCGTGCGCGGGATCAACGCCAAGGAGGCGGCCGGGCGCTACTCCCGCAAGGGTATCGACGAGCTGACCACTTACGTGCAGGAGGACTTCGGCGCCAAGGGGCTGGCCTGGTTCAAGGTCGAAGAGGGGGGCAAGCTGGCCTCGCCCATCGCCAAGAACTTCAGCGAGGACCTGTTGGAAAAGATCGCCGGGCGCATGGAGGCCGTGCCGGGCGACCTGCTGTTGTTCGTGGCCGACAAGTACGAGGTCACCTCGAAGGCGCTTTACGGGCTGCGCAAGCGTCTGGGGGCCGAGCTGAAGCTCTACGACCCGGGGCAAATGCACTTCTCCTGGGTCGTGGAGTTCCCGATGTTCGCCTACGACGAAGAAGAGGGGGGCTGGGCGGCGATGCACCACCCCTTCACCGCCCCCCGCCCCCAGGACCGCGAGCTACTGGCCGACGACCCGGCCGCCTGCCGGGCCCAGGCCTACGACCTGGTGATCAACGGCTCAGAGGCCGGCGGCGGCACCATCCGGATCCACGATCAGGGGCTCCAGCAGCAGGTCTTCCGGCTGCTGGGCATCGACGAGGAGACGGCCCGCGACCGGTTCGGATTCCTATTGGACGGCCTTCAATACGGAGCCCCTCCCCACGGAGGGATCGCCCTGGGGATCGACCGGGTGGTGATGCTCTTCGGCCGCCTGGAGAGCATCCGCGAGGCGATCGCGTTCCCCAAGACCCAGCGGGCCACGGACCTGATGACCGGGGCCCCGGGAGCGGTCGACCCCCGCCAACTCAAGGAGCTGGGGGTCCAGGTCGTCCGGTAACCGGGACCGGAAGGGGGTGGCCTAGGCGGCTTACCCGCCCTTGGCCCGTTAGCAGCAGGCAAGCTGCCGTTGTAGCTTGGCAGGGGCAGGCAAGCTGCCCCTGGCACCCGGCCCGGTTGACGGAATGCCGGCGCCTGGGCAGACTGGGGGTAGGTCGGGGCGCCGCGGGGGCGTCGTGCGGCTTGGGCGGGCGTCCCAGGGTCCCGTGGCCCGCCGGTCGAAATCGTAAGGAGTCTACGACATGCGATACCGCAAATCATCTTGGGCCGCACTCTTCGCGGCGGGGCTGGTGGCCCTCTGGCTCGGCTGCAAGGGCGAGAACGGAAAGCCGGGCTCAAACGGGGAAAAGGGCGGCTCGGCCCAGCTCCCTGAGAACCCGGGCGGCTCGGAGACCCCGGGCGGCACCGAACCCCCCCCTTCCGGCGGGGATGGCGGTGAGGGCATGCCCGGCGAGAATCCCCCGGGTGCGCCGGGCGATGGAAACCACGGGACCACCGGCCAAGAGCCGGGCGAGCCGGCCGTCGATGCGGCCATGCCGGAGGTCCGACTTCCGGAGATGCTCAAAGAGACCTGCGTGGTCGGGGTGGGCGACCTGATGCCCGATGCCCCGCTGGACGTGCTCGGCGGCGAGCAGCAGCAGCTCAGCTCGCAGCTTGGCCCGCGACTGACGGTGATGTTCTTCTGGGAAAGCGACAATCTGTATGCCCAGGACGAGCTCCGCGACCTAACCGGCGACGTGGTCGAGGCGTTTGGCGACGAGGGAGTCCGGGTCATTGGTATCAACGTAGGCGATTCGGCCGAGACGGCGGCCGCGGCGGTCGAGGCCGCCGAGGCGGCCTTTCCCAATTTCCTCGATCCGGAGGGGGAATACTTTGCCAAGGTGGCTACCGAGAAGCTCCCTCGCACGTACCTGCTCGACTCCGCCGGCCGGGTTCTCTGGTTCGACCTGGAGTACTCGCTCACCACCCGGCGCCAGTTGAAACAGGCCGTGAAAGTGGCGCTCAGCCACGCGCCTGCGATTGAGCCGCCCGGCGAGAGGCCGCTCGTGGCCAAGGGGCCGGACGAGCCGGCCCCCGAGGTCGAGACGCCCGAGGACCCGGCTTCTGAACCGGAGACGCCCGACGAGCAGTCACCCGAACCTGAGACCCCTGACGAACCGTCGCCCGAGGTCGAGGAGCCCGAAGCGCCGCCTCCGGCGACCGAGGGCGGTGAGCCCGGCCAAGGGGACGAAGAGGAGGCGGAATCGAAACCCGCCGCTGCTGCGCCGGCCGAGTAGCCCGAATTATTCGCGATTCCCGTACGACGGCCTTCCAAGGCCGTCGCTGTCGCACTTGAGCCCTCGACGGCCTTGGAAGGCCGTCGTACAGAATGCTCTTCGTAAGGCCGCAGCGAGGACGGCAAGCCATGGCTTCTCCTTCCAAGCCGACCACGGGAACGTCGTCGTCGCCTTCGGCCGGCGCAGAGTCCGGCGCTTCGGCCCGGCGTGCCCCGCTGCGGGTGGCGTTGGCCCAGATCGCTCCGGCGTTGGGCGATCCGGAGCGGAACCTCGCAATGCACCTCGATCGCATCGCCGACGCCCGCCGCCAGGGGGCCGACCTCGTCATCTTCCCGGAGCTGTCGCTTTGCGGGTACTTCCTGCGCGACATGGTGCCCGACGTGGCCATGCGGCGCGACGGGCCGGTGATTCGGCAGCTCATCGAGGCGGCCGGGCCGGCCGCCCTGGTGGCGGGCTTTGTCGAGGAAACACCCCAGCACCGGTTCTACAACGCCACGTTTTACGCCGAGGGAGGGCGCGTGGTCCACGTCCACCGCAAGGTCTACCTGCCCACGTACGGGCTGTTCGACGAGCAGAGGTACTATGCGTCCGGCGAGCGGATCGAGGCCTTCGACGCGGCCCGCTTCGGGCGCGTCGGGCTGGTCGTCTGCGAGGACTTCTGGCACCTCTCGGCCATGGCGATCATGCAGGCCGAGGAGGTCGACCTGCTGGTATGCGTGGCCAACAGCCCGGCCCGGGGCGTCAGCGGCCCGCGCATCGGCACCGAGGAAATCTACGGCAAACTGGCCGCGTCGTACGCCCACCTGCTCGGCGCGGTGGTGATCGTGGTCAACCGGGTGGGTTTCGAGGACGGGCTATGTTTTTGGGGCGGGAGCATGATGGTGGGCCCCGACGGCCGCCCCCTGGCCCAAGCCCCTGTGCTCGACGAAGCCCTCGTGGTGGCCGCCTTCGACCCGGCCGACCTCAGGCGGCAGCGGCTCATCGCCCCCCTGGCGCGCGACGAGCGACTGCTGTTGACCATCGAAGAGCTCCAACGAATCAAGCGACGCCGCTATGCCTGGTGACGACCTACCCGTCGATCTCTCGATCAACCCCGAGCTGGTCACCGAGATCCTCTGCCGGTTCATCCGCAACGAGATCGGCCGGGCGGGGTTCGAGCGGGCCGTGGTGGGGGTCTCCGGCGGGATCGACTCCAGCGTGGTCGTGTTCCTGGCGGCCAGGGCCCTGGGGCCGGAAAACGTCCTGGCCGTGACCATGCCCTACAAGACCTCGGCCGAAGCCACCCGCAGCGACGCCGCCACGGTGATCGAGCAGCTCGGCGTCCGCTCGCTCGACGTGCCGATCACCGATCAAATCGACGCCTACTTCGCGCGGTTCCCCGACGCCTCGAAGATGCGACTGGCCAACAAGTGTGCGCGGGAACGGATGACGGTCCTCTACGACCAGAGCGCCGCGTTCGACGCCCTGGTCGTGGGCACCAGCAACAAGAGCGAGCTGCTGTTGGGCTACGGCACCCAATACGGCGACATGGCCTCAGCCGTCAACCCGATCGGCGACCTCTACAAGACGCAGCTCTACGCCCTGGCCGAGTTCCTCGGCGTGCCCGAGTCGATTCTCACCAAGCGGCCCTCCGGCGATCTGTGGGTCGGCCAGACCGACGAGGAGGAGCTGGGCTTCACCTACGCCGACGTCGACCGGCTGCTGGTCCTCCTGGTCGACCGGCGCTGGCGCCCGGCCGAGCTAGTCGCGGCCGGGTTCGAGCCGAAGTTCGTCGAGCGCGTGGGCACGATGATCCGGCGAAACCACTACAAACGCCGCCTGCCCGTGATCGCCAAACTCTCGCACCGCACCATGGACCGCGACTTCCGCTACGCGCGGGATTGGGGGACGTAACGGCAAGAAAGAGCCCCGCGGGAAGTTCCCGCGGGGCTCGTTGAAATCGGCCGGCATGGGGGTAGTTACTTGTTGCGTCGCCTGCGCCAGCCGTAGCTTAAGCCCAAGCACCCGAGCAGCGACCAGACCGCCATCGTCGCGGGCTCGGGGATGATTACCTGTGCGTGCGGTTCGCCACCCAAGAACGCATCGAACCGTACCGACGCCTGGCCGCCGAAGAACTCCCATTCAATGGCTGTTGTGATGTCTTCCGGGCCATAAGCAGGCCCGTACTTCGGGTCAACATGGGGCGTCAGGTCGCCTGTGTCTATCGTCCCCGTCGCTGCCGCATCAAAGGGGCTATAAAGGGCAGATTCCAGATCGAAATACTGGTCTGCTGCCCAGCCCGTCGCCTGTGCGTCCCCCCACTGGGCGACGCCAGCCTCCCAACTCGGCTCAACGGTCAGCAGCCGAAGATCGCCCGCGGCTATTGAGCCTGTGGGGACGAGGATGTTGCTGGATATGCCCATAACGTCCTCGTCGAGGTACTCGAACACCCGTAAGTCTTGCGGCAAGCCACCACCCTGTGAAAGCGTCCACGAGCTCTTAGCCACCAAGTCCCCTGGAGCTATTGAGTGCGTGACAGTCGCGGCAATGCTCCCAAACTGCCCGCTGGCGCTGATCGATCCGTCCGAAGGATCACTGTCGGTCCATGACGCACTCGCCATCGCCGTATACACGCCGCCGCCGTACTGCACGACCGGGTAGTAGTCGAAGATCACGTTTTCCAGACCGTAACCCGGGACGTTGATATAGCCATAGCCCGAGTAACCGTCTGCATCGAAGTCAACGGCATAGTAGTTTGGGTCCGTGTTCAACAGACCGTTCGTGATCGTAACGCCCATTGTGGGTGCAGGAAGCAACCCCGCCACCACTGCCACTGCGGCCAACCCAACCAGGAAGTTCTTCATTTCTCTGAGACTCCTTATCAAGGTGCGATCTGACCTGAAGTGAGCACCCTGCCCACTTCGCATATCATACAAGCTCCCCAGACACGCCAAAATACCCAATTTAACACAGCTTCGTTCATTCGGCAAACGAAAAACCCGAAGAAGGCTCGATAAAAGCTCTTGTGGGGGGTATTCTACTCCTTGTGTGGGGCATCTTGGGTGGGTAACTTGGCCACAACACTCGGAACTCGCCGCCCCTGCTTACGCCGGGTTCCCAAACAAGATCTTTGCGCCCACGGCCCCTCGGATGTGCCTGTAGTACACGAATCGGGCGCTTTGCACGAGTCCTGACGGAATCCTAACGGAGCCCGGCTCGCCACCGTCGCCCGGAAACACGTTGGTCGGCCGGCGCGGCCTGAGCCGGCGGCCTGCCGAGACGAGCCGACGGGGGGCTGTCAGTCGCGTGGACCCTCCAGACCGGGCCCACCCCTCGCACGCCTTGGGATGGTGGGGCGCCAGGCCGTCTGGCGACACCACGTCCCCACCGGAAAGGGGGTATCGACGGCAGTCGCTTGCCACGCTGGGCAAATTGGTGGATAATTCTGCTAGGGCGGCTCGTCCTGGAGTCGGGCGTCCAGCGCACCGGACTTGGTGAGGGCCCGGTTAGTGCCGCCTGCAGGCACCACCCTGCAGGATGGTTCGCAACAGGCTTGTCGCGGACGGGTTGCCGTTGGGCTAGGAGTCTCGACAGGGCCTGCGGGCCCAAAGCACGGAACGGGGGACCGAGATGCGAAAAGCCGGACGGGAAACGGGCGGATTCACGCTGGTCGAGCTGTTGGTCGTGATCACGATCATCGGCATCCTGATCGCGTTGTTGCTGCCGGCGGTGCAGAAGGCCCGGGAATCGGCCCGGCGTGCCTCCTGCTTGAACAACCTGAAGCAGATCGGCGACGGGCTGCACCAGTACATGGAGGCGCACCGCGAGTGCCTGCCGGTGGGCTGTCCGGGCGATGCCCGGCACGGGCTGTTCACCGCGCTGTTGCCGTTCATCGAACAGGAAGGGATGTACCACGACGAGCAGGAGGCCAACTGGCCCGAGGCCAAGCTCGATCTGGACGGCAGCCACCGCAACACCTACCAGGAGCCGCACCGCTACACCGAGCTGGAGCTCTACATCTGTCCGAGCTGGCCCTACGAACACGTCTACCCGAGCAACGCCAACCTGCCGGAAGACGAGATGAAGGGGGCGATAACGACCTATCAGGGTGTGGCCGGCTCGTTCCGCGGGACCAGCCCGGCCCAGGACGAGGCGTTCACCGACTCGTTGCGGGGGGAGATCCCGAAGAACGGGCTGTTTGGCTGGGACCTGATCCACCGCGATCGGGACGTGAAGGATGGGTTGAGTAACACGCTCTGCGTCGGCGAGTTCGTCCACATGGACCGGAACCCCAGCTCCCCGTACAAGGAGCCGCCGGGGAACGTGCGCCCGTGGATCCTCGGTGCCACGCTTCCCGCCTCGACGCCCGAGCGCGGCATGTTCGCGCTGAAGGTGGTCATGCACCAGCCCAACGCCGAGGTCGATCGTTATCCCACGGGCAGCGGCGTGAAGTTCAACTGGCTTCCCATGGGCAGCTTCCACCACGGAGGGGTGAACTTCCTGCTGGGCGACGGCAGCGCGAAGTTCCTCCTGGAAACGATCGATCTGACGCTCTACAAGCAGTTGGCGACCTGCAACGGGCGCGAGCCGGCCCAGGTGCCCGACTAAGACCGGCCCCCGAGCAGTGTGCCGGCTACGTTCTCGAATGGGGACGCCGCAGCCGTGGGGAGTTGGAGTGATGGAGTGCTGGAGTGTCGGTATGCCGGTCGCCCCGTCTTGTGGGCATTTCAACCCTCCGTTGCTCCAATATTCCAATCGAACGTCCCGGGCGAGCGTCGCCCGCTTGGCCCTTGCAGCGGCGGTCCTCCTGGCGTGCCGATCGGCCCCGGCTGACGACCCCTCGCCACCCGGCGAGGACGCCCTGGCCGCGGCCGAGCAGCTCTGGCAGGCGGCCCACGAGAACCGGCTTTCCGACGCGGGGGCGGCCCAAGCGTCCGAGATGCTCGGCCACGCCGACCCCTTCGTTCGCGGGCTGGCCGAGTGGGCCTTGGCCCTGAAGGTCGGCGCAGAGAACAACGGCCAGGTCCAGGTCCATCCGAAAGCCCCGCCGCCGGAGTGGTATCGGCGCTTCGTCGAGCTGTCGCCCGCCGCGCGGCTCGAGGCCGACTGGATTCGGCAGGCCGTGGCGGCCGGCCTGCACCGCGACCCGGCCAAACTGCCGGCGGCCGTCAAAGCCATGACCCTCCGCGCCGAGCGCATGGCGGCCGACTACCGCGATGAGGGCCTCGGCGCCGAGCGGCTCGCGGAGGTCACACGGCGGATCGAGTTCCTGCGCGGGCTCTGCGCCCGGTTGGCCGACCGGATCGACCGAGCACGCGGCGACCGGGTAGCCCTGGGTCGGGCGTGGGTCGAGGCCCGGCGTCTGCTGCGCGGCGTGGTGCTGGCCGGTCCGGCCGTGGATTTCGACGAGGTCGTGTTCGCCAAGCGTTTCGCCCCGCACACGGTGCGCAACATCACGCGGAACTTCCCCTGGCAGCACAAGCCCGGCGGCGACATCTGCGTGCTGGGCGACTTCCGTGGCTGCGGCGAGGTCCGCGAGGTGCTCCGCGGCCGGCTGGGGCCGGGGAGCCTCCGCGGGATGGACCTCTGGTGGGACGCCGATCGGGTGGTCTTTTCGTTCGCGCCGCAGAAGGTCTGGCCGCCGGCGGTCGACGTCACTTCGGCCGGCTCGGAAGGGTCGAACGCCTTCGAGCTGCGCAAGACCCACGAGCCCATGCACCTCTACGAAGTGCGGCTCGACGGCAGCGGACTGAAACAGCTCACCGACCACCCCTACTGGTACGATTTCGAGCCCTCGTACCTGGCCGACGGGTCGGTGGTCTTCAGCTCCGATCGTTGCGCCCGCTCGGCGGAGTGCGGGCCGTTCGGCTACGACATCGCCAACGCCAACCTCTACGTCCTCTCGGCCGACGGGGCGGAGATCCGGCAGCTTACGGACAACA
>Ga0180438_10005152_pt1 | contig 18360 bp, 20 predicted proteins | sample SS_ome_12_FD_132455 | JGI IMG/M metagenome (GOLD analysis project Ga0180438, IMG submission 132455) | Hypersaline lake sediment archaeal communities from the Salton Sea, California, USA - SS_3_D_2 metaG | ecosystem: Environmental > Aquatic > Non-marine Saline and Alkaline > Hypersaline >...
CATCAGTAGGGTGTGCTACCTTTAGGGTAAGTACGAATGGGAGGATGGCTGATTCCAATTTATATATTTGTGTTATTTAAGAAAATTTAGTAACCGTGCTTGACAAAGCACTATTCATGGGAGATGAAATGAACAAGCTGACGATTTTTAGTGGTAACGCGAATCCTGCCCTGACACAGGGAATATGTGAAAGCCTCGGCGTCTCTTTGGGGGAACTGGATGTGACAAGGTTCTGTGACGGGGAGACGCGCGTAAAAATCAAACAGAATATTAGGGGTAAAGACGTTTTTGTCGTCCAGCCTACTTCATACCCGGCGAATGAGCATCTTATGGAACTGCTTATAGTGCTGGATGCCCTTAAAAGGTCTTCCGCAAGGCGTATAACAGCGGTTCTGCCGTATTTCGGGTATGCCCGTCAAGACAGGAAAGATCAGCCGCGTGTACCGATAACCGCTAAACTTACCGCGGATCTTTTGACCCAGGCAGGAGCAAACAGGGTGATCACAATCGACCTCCATGCCGGGCAGATACAGGGGTTTTTTAATATACCGCTGGATAATCTTTATGCCGTCAGGATATTTGAGGAATATTTTAAAAAGAAAGGCATAAAAGACATAGTGATCGTCTCTCCCGATGTCGGCGGGATCAAGATGGCTAGAGCTTACGCTAAACGGTTAAGGGCAGGCCTGGCTATCGTTGATAAAAGACGAATTAACGACGTTGAAGCCGAGGTCATGCATATAATGGGGGATGTTGAGGGGAGGAACATTATTTTAGTCGATGACATAGTCGCAACTGCAGGGAGCCTGGCAGAAGCGGCAAGCGCTTTAAAGAAAAACGGCGCCAAGGATATATACGCCGCCATTACGCATCCGGTACTCTGCGGGCCGGCAATAGAGAGGCTTGAAAGTTCTGAAATAAAAGAGCTTGTCGTAACAGACACTATACCTATAGAGAAAGAGAAAAAAATCAAAAAGATAAAACAGTTATCGGTAGCGCCTCTTTTGGGTGAAGCGATAAGACGGATACATAACGAAGAATCTATTAGCGCGCTATTCGAATAAAAAGGAGAGTGAGATAGATGGAAAAAGTGACTTTAAAAGCGGAACTCAGAGGGGCTCTTGGGAAAGAAGCATGCAAACAGCTGAGAAGAAAGGGGCGGATCCCCGGGGTAACATACAGGGAAGGCAAAAAAGCCCTGAGCGTCCATGTAGACAGTAAAGACCTGTGGCATGCGCTTCATACTGACGCCGGTGAAAACGCTATTATCACCATGGATATCAGCGGCGGAGAAAAAGACCTCAAAAAGACCGTTATTGTAAAAGAAGTCCAGCATGATCCCATCAACGATAAATTCGTCCACGTTGATTTTCATGAGATATCCCTCAAAGATAAACTGAAAGTCAACGTACCTATTATCATAAAGGGTGAGGCTGTTGGAGTCCAGGAGGAAAGCGGTATTTTGACCCAGGAAGCATGGGAACTGGAAGTAGAATGTCTGCCCACGGCGATCCCCGAACACATCGATATACATGTCGAGCACCTTCGCATCGGAGACTCTATCCACGTTAAGGATATCACACCTCCCAAGGATGTGGTAATTCTTGATGACCCCGAACATGTTGTGGTTGCGGTAATCCCGCCGAAACTTGAGGAAGAAGAAGAAGAAGGGGAAGAAGCTGCCGCGGAAGGCGAAGCGGAAGAACCCGAAGTCATAAAGAAGGGTAAGATAGAGGAAGAAGAAGGGGAAGAAGCACCCGGAAAAGGCACCGAAGAATAAAGACGAGAAGCATCGGGCAATGAGAACGTCGTAAACTTATGAAAATCATCGTAGGGCTGGGAAACCCCGGGTTAAGGTACAAAAACACACGGCATAATGCCGGATTTATGGCTTTAGCGGTTCTTTCAAAGCAATACCGGATCCCGATCAGGAAAAGAGGTTTCCGCGGCAAGTACGGGATCGGACGTGTAGGAGGAAAGGAAGTGGTTCTGTTTGAACCGCTTACATACATGAACCTTTCGGGAGAAGCGGTAGAGGCGATTTGTTCTTCCAAGCTTGAGAAGAAGAGTGACTTACTCGTAATTACGGACGACGTTAATCTTCCTGTCGGACGGATAAGATTACGCCAGAAAGGGTCCAGTGGCGGGCATAACGGGCTTCAGTCTATAGCTGGGGAAATAGGGCCGGACTTCTCCAGGCTCAGAATAGGAGTCGGAAGAGAAGCAGAGATTGAAAACATGTCCGCGTACGTTCTTGCCAACTTTTCCCGGTCGGAAAAGGCTGTCTTGAACGAAATACTGCCAAAAGTGGCAGAATGTGCCGATGTATGGCTTAAAAAGGGTATAAAAGAGGCCATGAACCGGTATAACAGCGCGTAAAGCTTAATTTAGCTTGATTAGAGCTTTGATGTATGTTATCATCTAACGAATAATTTTAATAATAAATGGTGAAAAGCATGGGAAAAACACAGTCATATTCGGGATTATTCATTATTGTGCCTGAGAAACAGGACACTATAGACGAAATAACCGGTAAAATCGGCTCTATTGTAAACGAAAATTCCGGGAATATCGTTAAAGAGAATATGATGGGGAAAAAGCCGCTGGCCTACCCTATCAAAAAGAGAACTGAAGGCGTATATTACGAAATCCAGTTTACCGCGCCGACGGAGTCCGTCTCTGGCATGATGAAAGAGTTCCGGATAAATACAGATATATTGCGTACACTGATAGACAAACGCTAGTCGCGACCCAGTCTTGTTATAGAGACAGACATCGGAGGTATTATGGCCGCCAGTTTAAACAAAGTGTTACTCATGGGGAACCTTACGAGGGACCCTGAACTAAGGTATGTTCCAAGCGGGACTGCAGTCGCCAACTTCACAGTTGCCGTGAACCGTTCTTATAAGGACACAACAGGCGAAAGAAAAGAGGACGTCTCCTTTATCAGGGTGGTAGTCTGGGGTAAAATGGCCGAGATATGCGGTGAGTATCTTACGAAAGGCCGGCCTGTCCTGGTGGAAGGGCGGTTAAAATCGCGCAGCTGGGAAGGTCAGGACGGCCAGAAAAGAAGCGCGTTGGACGTCGTGGCTACAAACGTTCAGTTTGTAGGCGCGCGCGGCGAAAGAACCCAGACGCAAGGCTCTGGCGCTTCCGGCGACGCGGGAACAAGTGATGTCGAATCGATAGATGTGGATCAAGAGGCAGGGGGAGAAGAGATCCCCTTTTAAAAAAGATGCAAGTGAATGGGAGAGAGCGTGAAGAAAAAAATCGAGAAAAAAAGCCGAAAAATATTTAAAAAAAGGCCCTGCCGACTGTGCAAGGACAAGGCAAAATCAATCGATTACAAGAATGTTGATCTATTGAACAAGTTTGTATCCGATAGAGGCAGGATCATAAGCCCAAGGATCACGGGCAGCTGTTCTAGACACCAGCGGATGATAGCCAATGCCGTCAAGAGGGCACGCGTCGCGTCGCTTTTGCCTTTTGTAAAGATAAAAGAGGGGCTTGCCAGAAGAAGGCCAAGGAGAGAAGAGTGAAGTTAATTCTGCTTAAAGATATCAAAAGTCTGGGTAAGCTCGGGGATGAAGTGGAAGTAAAAGACGGGTATGCCAGGAACTACCTTATCCCGAACAGGTTTGCCAGCGAAGCCACCGAAGGCGCCCTGAAACTTCTTGAAGCGAAAAAACGTGAACAGGCGCGCAAAGAAAAACAGTTAATAGAAGAATGCCAGGGGCTTGCCGAGAAGATACAGGCGGTATCCTGCACCATTTCAATGGATGCCGGTGAAGAGGATAAACTGTTCGGTGCCGTCACTTCCGAGATGATCGCCTCGACTCTTCGGGAAGAAGGCGTCGAAATCGACAAAAAGAAGATCATCCTTGAGGAGCCGATAAAAGCCCTCGGGGTTTATAATGTTGAAATCAGGTTGCATCCTGAAGTCAAAACTCAGGCTAGGGTCTGGGTTGTTAAGAAGTAATAGTTCCTTCCCGAAACTGGTGAAATGATTCCAAAGACTCTTATTGAAAAAGTGCCTCCTCAGAATGCCGAAGCAGAGACCGCGGTTTTAGGGTCGATGCTGCTCGACAGGGAGGCGATAGCCGCAGCCATAGAACAGCTTGAGGAAGATGCGTTTTATTCCGCATCCCACAAAAAGATCTTCCAGGCCATGGTCAAACTGTACGATGATAACGAAGCGGTAGACATCGTAACCCTCATCGAAGAACTTAAAAAAAGGGATATACTGGACGAAGTGGGCGGTCCCGCCTACGTCACGGAACTGGCAGGCAGCATACCCACGACTGCCAATATCGAACATTACACAAGGATCGTCAGGGAAAAGTACCTCTTGAGGTGTTTGATCAATACCGCCACGCACATTGTATCGGAAAGCTATGATTCTACGGGTGAAGTGGAGGAACTCCTGGACAAAGCAGAGAAGATGATCTTTGACATCACTTCACACCAGAGACGGGAGATCCGTATCCATCAGATGAAGGATATCGTCAAGGAGAGCATCGAGACGATCGATAACCTCTATCAGAGGAAAGAGAATATTACAGGTATCCCCACGGGATTTCATGATCTTGACATGAAGACCGCGGGGTTCCAGAAGTCGGATCTTATCATCCTCGCGGGGCGCCCCTCGATGGGGAAAAGCGCTCTGGCAATATCCATGCTGGAGCATATAGGCGCGACCCAGAAGATCCCCTGCGCGTATTTCAGTCTAGAAATGTCAAAAGACCAGCTTGCGCAGAGGATGCTGTGTTCCATAGCTGGCGTGAACGTCCACAAGGTAAGAACGGGGTTTTTCTCGCAGACGGACTGGCCGAAACTTGTAGATGCGGCCGGGAAACTTTCGGAGTCGCCCATCTATATAGACGACACGCCCGGTGTTTCAGGTCTTGAACTCAGGGCAAAAGCCAGAAGATTAAAAGCCAAGCACGATATCCAGATGCTCATCATTGATTACCTGCAGCTTATGAGAGGGGCGGCCAGGAGTGAGAACCGCCAGCAGGAGATATCCGAGATATCGCGTTCCATGAAAGCTTTGGCAAGGGAGCTTAACATCCCGATCATAGCCGTCAGCCAGCTTTCCAGGGCGGTAGAACAGCGGCAGGATAAACGCCCGCAACTGTCGGATTTAAGAGAATCAGGCGCCATAGAACAGGACGCGGACGTTGTAATGCTGCTTCTTAGGGAAGAATATTATAATCCCTCGGAGGAGAATAAAGGCGTTACTGAAGTAATAGTCGCAAAACAGAGACACGGACCGGTAGGCACGGTCAAACTTATGTTCCTGCCGGAATATACAAAATTCAGCAATCTGTCGAGAATTGACGAAGAGGAAGCAGGGTTTTAATCATGAAGAAAAATAAATTTTTATCAGCTCTCATCTTAATGTTCTTTCTTGCAGGATGTGTTTCTTCCGCATGGGCGCAGACTCCTCCGCCTAAACCTATAAGCGATATCAAGATAAAAGGTAATAGCGCCGTCAGTACTGCCACCATCATGAACAAGCTGAAAATGAACCCGGGCGACATCTTCGAAGAAAGCGCGCTCAATAAGGAACTTAAACGTCTTTATGCCACTGGGTATTTTGCCGACGTATTTGTAGAGACGCAGGAGAACATCGAAGGCATTGTTGTGACGTTTACGGTAGTCGAAAAACCGCTTATATCGGAGATAAGATTCCAAGGCAATTCCCGGATGAAGGACGGGCGCCTTTTGAGGAAAGTAACGATTAAAAAGGGCGACTTGGTTGATTTTAACATTCTTTCGCAAAACGCCGCTGAGATCAGGGCATATTATACCGAGCAGGGATACAGCCGCGCCACTGTCGATTACAAGATCGAAACCGATCCGGCTACGGGAGCGGCAACGGTCATATTCCTTATCGATGAGGGACAGCCCTTAAAAATCACGCGGATAAATATCGAAGGGAATAAAAGCGTACCTGCCGGCGAGATCAAAAACTACATGAGCACCAAAACAGCCTGGTGGTTCATACATAAAGGCGCTCTTGATGATGAAAAACTTCAGGCGGATCTCGACAGAATAAGAAACTTCTACAGGAGTAAAGGTTTTCTTGATGTCCGCGTCACAAGCAAAATAGACTACCAGGAAGACGGCAAGACCATACACCTGACGGTAATAATCGATGAAGGCAGCCAGTACCGCATCGGCACTATAACGGTGCAGGGGGAGTTGTCATTTCCCGAAAGCGAGATACGCAAAATAATAAAAGCAAAAACCGATGACCCCTTTGACTACCAGAAGATCAAGGAGGACGTGGATAATATCCGTTCGTTTTATTATGACAGGGGTTATATGAACGCGGATATCGATCTTGCGCACCAGTACAATGCCACTACGGACAAGATGGATCTAATATATACCATTAACGGGCATGAAGTGGTTTATGTCGGCAAGGTCAACGTCATAGGTAATACCAAGACAAAAGATAAAGTCGTAAGGCGCGAGTTAAGGGTGTACCCGGGGGCCAAATATGACGGGGAAAGGCTCAAGTACAGTAAAGAACGCATTTATAACCTGGGATTTTTTGAAGACGTTTATTTTGAGACAGTGCCGACCGATGAGGAAAACGTCAAGGATCTTAACGTCACCGTAAAAGAGACCAAGACGGGGGAGCTCTCTTTCGGAGGCGGTTTTAGTTCCGTGGATGCTTTTATAGGGTTCGCTCAGGTAAAACAAAGGAACTTTGATATACTGAATTTCCCGACGTTTACCGGTGGCGGGCAGGACCTTACTTTGAGGGCTGAGATGGGAAGTGCAAGGACAAATTATCTACTCAGCTGGACCGATCCATGGATATTTGATTATCCATATCTCTTCGGGTTTGACGTGTATAGACGGGAACACGATAAAGACAGCAATTCCGGTTACGACTTTGACGAAACCCGTACGGGCGGATCTTTAAGGTTAGGTAAGGAACTCACAGACCAGTTAAGTACCGGGCTTATTTACAACCTTGAAGAGGTCAAGCTGGATAACATCGCCGATGATGCCAGCCAGTCCCTAAAAGACGAGCAGGGGACGAATCTCTTAAGCCGCCTTACCTGGAACATAGAATATGATACAAGGGACAACAAATATTCACCGACAAAAGGGCTTGTTGTTGGATCTTCCCTGGGTGATGCCGGCGGTTTTCTGGGTGGGGATAAGGATTTTGTCAAATGGTACCTGCACAGCAGCTTCTATCACACCATAATATGGGAAGTTGTGCTGAACGTGAAAGGACGCTTCGGTGTAGTCCAGAATTACGGCAAATCGGATAAAGTGCCTATTTATGAAATGTTTTTCGCCGGTGGTGCGAGGACGATACGCGGATACCAGGAAAGAGCCGTCGGCCCCAGAGACCCTGTTGACAACGCGCTTTCAGTAGGTGGAGAGGGTATGGCTATAGGCAATGTGGAAGTCGTTTTTCCCATTTATAAAAAGCTGGTGAAAGGATCCGTTTTCTATGATGTCGGAAACGTGACGGCAGAAGCATGGGATATTTTCAGCGATACTGATTATAAACAAGGTGCCGGTGTGGGAGTGCGCATTAAAACTCCCATAGGTCCTGTGCAGCTTGACTGGGGCTATCCGCTTAACGAAAACCATGATGATAAAAGGGAAGGAAGATTTTATTTCAGTGTAAGCCACGGGTTTTAATGGCTGGGCATAAGTTTACCGTGGGGTTTAAAGAGCAATAAGTAAAAACGAGAAGGGAGAAAAGATATGTTCAAGAAAATGGGTAAGTTAGCTCTTGTGTTAATGGTGATTTTTATCGCGGCTAGTTTTTACATGCCGAAAGCGTATGCCGCAGGCGAAAAAATAGCATATGTGGACCTAAGGCGCGCTTTCTACGAGTACGAGAAGACAAAAAGCATGGAAACCGAACTGAACAGCCTCACGCAGACGCGCCAGGAAGAGCGCAACAATATGATAGCAGCTATCACAAAATTAAGGGATGAAGGGGAGCTGCTCACGGGGGACGCAAAGAGCAAGAAACAGAAAGAAGTAGACGCCGGGGTGGCAAAACTCCAGGAATTCGATCTAAAGACCCGGCAGGAGCTATTAAACAAAAAGAACGATATGTTCCGTGAAGTAGTTGACGATATCCAGAAAGTAGTCGAGGGGATCGGCAAGAAAGAAGGGTATGATTACATACTTGACTCGCGTAACGTGATGTATGCGAAAGAGACCTTTGATCTTACGGACGTGGTCGTCAAACAGCTGAATAAAAAATAACCAGAAAAAGGGCACATTTAAGAGGAATTGCAGGCAAACAACTTAAGCCCTAAGCTTAGGAAACTAGCCGGATGACAAAAAATGTGCCTTTTCTTTGTTAAAGTGAGAGCAAACTTTTATGGAAAGACAGAGAACCCTTGAAAAAGAAGTCAGCTTCTCGGGGAAAGCCCTTCAGACGGGGGATATGGTTAAAGTCACCTGCAGGCCCCAAGAGGAGAACGAAGGCATAGTCTTTAAGAGGGTGGACTTAAAAGGTGTGCCGGTTTTGCGTCTGGGAAGTAGCGCGCTTTCAGATGAGTATACGAGGCGAAGCACGATATCTAACGGAAAAAGTGAAGTGCAGACTGTCGAACACTTCCTTGCGGCGTTATGGGCGCTTGGCATCGATAATATACTTGTTGAGATCGACGGTGAAGAACTGCCCGCTATGGACGGAAGCGCCCGGGATTTTCTAAAGGGCTTAAAGCAAGCTGGGATAAAAACGCAGCAAGAGCGCCGTAAAGTCATAAAGATCCTGGAAGAAGAAAAAGTCGAGGAAGGCGATCGGTCTCTTATTCTTACACCGGCTGATGTTTTCAGCGTCTCTTATTCTATAGCGCATGACACGCCTTCAATAGGGCATGAGGTTTTCGATATAGAGTTAGACCAAGCTTCTTTTGAGAGTGAAATAGCCCCGGCAAGGACTTTTTGCCTTAAAGCCGAGGCCGAAGCGCTTCTTAAAACAGGACTGGGTAAAGGCGCGACTTATGAGAACACCCTGGTGATGGACTGTGACGGCCCCGTGGGAACAGTCTTGCGCTTTTCAAACGAACCCCTCAGGCATAAAATCCTTGATCTTGTGGGAGACCTGTACATGCTGGGCCGGCCGGTTATCGCAAGAGTTACCGCAAGGAAGTCAGGGCACAGTCTTAATGGAAAGATGGTCCAGAAAATTTATGAAAAATATATAAAAAAAGAATCAAACTGAAGGAGACGGACAATGAGCGGCAAGGAACTAAACATTAAAGAGATCATGAGACTTCTTCCTCACAGGTATCCATTTCTTCTGGTGGATAAGGTCATTGATTACGAGGAGGAAAAGTGGATAAAAGCGGTCAAGAACGTGACGATGAACGAGCATTTCTTCCAGGGACATTTTCCTGGCGAGCCTGTCATGCCGGGCGTTCTTATGATTGAAGCGCTCGCGCAGACTAGCGGCATTCTTGCTTTGATGGTCCCGGAAGCAAAACAGAAACTGGCTTTTTTCATGACGATCGATAACGCGAAATTCAGAAAACCGGTAGTTCCGGGAGACCAACTTGTAATGCACGTAGAAGTCACCAAGCGCGTGCGCGAGAATATTATCCAGACGCATGGCAGGATCGAAGTAGAAGGTAAATGCGTCTGTGAGGCGGATCTTATGTTTAGTATATTCGACAGGAAAAGTGATGAGTAGGGTCGGGTTAGTCGCTGGGGGAGGGGGTCTTCCTATTGAGTTTGCCCGGTCAGCGCGGCAGAAGGGTGAAACTACGATTGTTTTTGCTATTGAGAACATGGCTTCCCCGCAGCTTAATGCAGAGGCCGACAGGATATATTGGCTCAACATAGGACAATTTAAGAAGTTCGTGTTTCTGCTTTTTAAGGAAAGAATACGCAGGCTCGCTCTTGTGGGAAAAGTATACAAAGACGTTATATATGATAAGAAAATACAGGACACAGCCTCCCGAGGCATGCTTGACACAATAAGAAACAAAAGCGACTATTCGATACTTCAGGAGATAACAAGGCGCCTTGAAAAAGTCGGCATCAAAGTCGTGGACACTTCGCAGTATCTTGCGCATCTTTTACCGGAGAAGGGCCTATTGACGGGCGTTATCCCGGACGATGAGATTAAAGAAGATATTTCCTTTGGACATGGGATCGCAAAAAAGATGGCAGAACTGGATATAGGGCAGACCGTGATAGTCAAGGATAAAAATGTCGTTGCCGTTGAGGCCATGGAGGGGACAGACGCGGCTATTGCCAGGGCCTATTCAGTTGCCGGAGAGGGTTGCGTTATGGTGAAAGTGAGCCGTCCTAATCAGGATTTGAGATGGGATGTTCCTACCGTTGGTCCGGAGACAGTGGCCAAACTCGCCGAGAACGGGTTTAACGCGCTTGCCATCGAAAGCGGGAAGATGTTCCTGCTCGAAAAAGAAAAAGTGATAGAGATAGCCAAGGCGAATAATATTGCGGTAAGCGTTCTCTAAGGCGAACTTTTTTCTTCAAGGATTTTCCGTACTTCTAAGGCGGCTTTCATGCTCGCACCTTTTTCTCCGAGAGACTGCCGCACCTTTCTTAGCTCACTGCGCATATTCTGCATGCGGGACTCATCACTTATGATCTTGAGAGTTTCGTGCAAAAGTTTCTGACTTGTCGCGTTTTGTTTAATAAGCTCGGGGACTATTTCACGCCCTGCGATTATGTTAGCCAGGCCCAAGAATGAGATATGCGCGAAGATGTGCGCAAGCAGCTCTGTCATAAAAGCCGCACGATAAGTGATCACCATGGGTTTTTCCAGCAAAGTCGCCTCTAACGTAGCCGTCCCGGAAGCGATAAGCGCAAAGTCGCATTTGTTTAATACGCCGAAAGTATCGTCTTTCCGGCGCAGCACATTGAGCGACTTATGCGCCGCAAGAGCCGCATCATAAAGAGCTTCATCGACGTTTGAGTTTTCCGCTAAGATAAAACCAATGTCAGGTCTTTCTTTATGCAGTTTTTCCGCCGCATCCAGCATGAGCGGGAAGATGCCGCGGATTTCGCTGTTACGTGAACCGGGCAGGAGCGCTATAGTAAACGCGTCTTCTTTGTTTCTGGGCAGAAGTGCAGGGGCTTTGTCAATTAAGGGATGGCCCACAAACTCAGCGGGCACTCCCTCTTGCGTGAGAAGGTCTTTTTCGAACTTGAAAAGGACAAGCGCTTTGGTTACATAACGCTTTAACGTTTTTATTCTCCAGGAGCCCCATGCCCATACTTGCGGGATGATGTAATAAATGACAGGGATATTCTGACTATGCAGGAATTTCGCCAGTTTCAGATTAAAACCGGGATAATCGATAAGGATCGCCAGAGCGGGCTTTCTCTTAAGCGTGTTCTGTATGACATTTCTGTATTGCGCGTGGATTTTGGGCAGTTTACTGAAGATTTCCCATACGCCGATTATTGAAAGATCACGCACGTTTTCTATGAGTTCCATGCCTTCATCCTCCATGTGGTCGCCCCCGATACCCCAGAAAGAAGTCTCAGGCGCCAGCTTCTTAAGTTCTTTAAGAAGCTCCCCGCCGCGCATGTCACCGGAAGGCTCTCCGGTTATTATAAGAATATTGTTTCCCATGTTTTTATGAACAGGTTCCTTGAGGGAGCATAGAGGCATTATTGCTGTTTATCTTCTCCAGGATATCGAGAGCTACCTGGAGGGCTTCTTTACCTTCCTGCCCTGAGACCACAGGTTTTTTCTTGTTGCGGACACAGCCGATGAAAGACTTTAGTTCCACTTTCAGGGGTTCTTTTTTTCTTATACGTATTTTGTTTTTCTCAAGCTTTTTATCAGACCCGTGAAAAAGAAAGGCTTCCTGGTGCAAATAATCCAAGAGGATATAAGACTGTTCCTGGAAGATACGTATCGTACGGGTCTCCTCTTTGGTTACGCGGCTTGCCGTGATATCCGCTATGGCGTTATTCTGGAAGGTGAGGCGCACGTTCGCGAGGTCTTCATGGTCGGAAACGGTGCTTATGCCTACAGCTTCGATGTGTTTCACCTTGGAGTTTACCAGCCCTAGAATAATATCGATATCGTGGATCATCAGGTCCAGCACCACCCCGACATCCTTGATGCGGTTTTTCTTTTTTATTGACCCCAGCCGTTTACATTCGATGAATTTGGGGTGGAGAAGAAGAGGTTCCACCGCCCGGATGGCCGAATTAAACCTTTCGATGTGTCCTACCTGTATGATGACCCCCTTCTTTTTTGCCAGTTTAATAAGCTCGTTAGCCTCTTCGATTGTTTTAGTGATAGGTTTTTCTATCAGGACATGGACGCCGGCCTTTAAAAAGTCTTTTGCGACCATATAATGGAGACTGGTAGGAACGACTATGTTTACCGCATCGACTTTGTCAATAAGACTATGATAATCGGTAAAATAAGAGGTATCGTATTTCCGGGCGACTGCTTTAGCGACCTCTTCGTTAATATCACAGACTCCGACAAGGGAGATGGAAGACCTTTTCTGTAATGCGTGGTATGTTTTAGCGTGGGATGAACCGAGGTGACCCGCGCCCACAACCGCCACACGAAGTTTATCCATAAAATACCCAAAGCTATTATAAAATATTGTACTTTTCTTCCGCAAAATTATATCATTATTATATACCTAGGGCAAGAAAGATTCGCGGGAGGGGCGCCCCGTAAGTCTAATATGCTCGACAAGTAAGAGTATCTGTGCTAGAATTGCCCAGCGCAGAAAACAAGGCACGAGAGATAAACTACAACACAATGAAGAATTATAAAAGGTTTATAAGGCTTATTTTGCCGCATAGCTGGGTTTTCTCTATGGCGGTTTTCTGCATGATTATGTCAACCATATTCAGCGTATCGCCCCTGGGGCTTATTATACCCCTGGTCGACCGTATCATAACAGGAAAAGAGATCATCCTTCCCGCCGGGGTAAACCCGCCTAAAATACTTGTTAATATCGTAGGGGTCATAAATGAGATGCCTACTTTGCAGCTTCTTAATATCATGGCTGTTATGGTAGTGATACTTTTTCTGCTTAAAGGGCTTTTTGAGTTTTTCCAGACATATTTGATGAACGACGTAAGCCAGAGAGTTATCCGTGACGTTAAAAACATGATCTACCGGAAGCTGCAGGATCTGTCAATGGATTTTTACAGCCGGAACCCCACAGGGGGGATGATGTCACGTATCACTTATGATGCGGCGGTAATACAGGATGCGATAAGTACGGGTCTTGCGGATACTTTCTACCAGCCGATACAGCTTATTTTTTATACCGGGGTCCTCATCGGGGTAAAAATATATTTTGGCATGCCATGGGGCGTCATCCTTGTCAGCCTTGTCCTTTTTCCCGCGATACTTTATCCCGTTATACGGATCGGGAAAAAGCTGCGGAAGATAAGCAGAAGCTCACAGGAGAAGATAGGTGACATAAATAATATGCTTTTTGAGACTATTTCAGCCATAAAACTCGTCAAGTCATTTTGCATGCAAGATTATGAATGGAAACGGTTTAGAGATAAAAACCAGGCGTTTTATAAGCTGAACATGAAGTCCATTAAACGCATGAAGATCATAAGTCCCCTGACTGAATGTATGGGAGTGGTCTGCGTCGCTATTATACTGTGGATGGCAGGTAAGAGTATAGTCACCGGAGAGCTTTCCGCGGGCGTTTTTTCGGCATTTTTAGCGGCGATATTTTCCATGATGAAACCCGCCAAGAAACTCAGCACCGTTTACGGGATTAACCAGCAGGCGCTGGCTGCAGCGGACCGCATCTTTCAGCTTATGGATGAGCCTGTTAATATCCGCGAAAAACCGGATGCAGTTGCATTGCAATCGTTTGAGCAAAAAATAAGCTTTGAAGATGTTACTTTTAAATATACGGAAGAAGACGTTCTAAATAATATAAACCTTGATATCAAGAAAGGGGAGATAGTAGCGCTTGTCGGGCCTTCCGGCGGGGGAAAAAGCACGCTGGTTAACCTGATCCCCAGATTTTATGACCCTAATGACGGACGAGTCCGTATAGACGGAATGGATATAAAAGACCTTACAATAAGATCCATCAGAGAAAAAATAGGCCTCGTAACACAGGAGACGCTTCTTTTTAACGATTCGGTAAAGGCGAATATAACTTACGGACATGAAGATATCGATGAAGAAAGACTCATTCGTGTAGCTGAGACAGCTAACGCGCATAGGTTTATTAAGAATTTCCCGCAAGGGTATGATACTATTATCGGGGAAAGAGGCCTTAAGATCTCAGGCGGGCAGAGGCAGAGGATAGCCATCGCACGGGCGATTTATAAGAACCCTCCCGTACTTATATTTGACGAGGCGACTTCCCAGTTAGACACCGAAAGCGAACAGCTGGTCCAGGAGGCTATCAACAATCTCATGAAGGGCCGGACGGTTATTGTTATTGCCCACAGGCTGAGTACCGTAAAACATGCCGATAAAATCGTGGTTATAGACAAGGGCAGGATCATAGACATGGGCTCTCACTCGGAGCTCATAGTCAGAAGCCCTTTGTATAAAAAGCTTTACGAGATGCAATTCCTTGGCAAAGACCATTAATCCGCCGATATTCAAAAAATACCCTGCTAGCGGCACCCCCCTTATAAAAAACTTGCAATTATATACTTTTTATATATAATAGTCGTTCAGGGTATTGATTTTAAATATTTAAACAGTCGGCCTTTTTGCGTGTAATGAGCCTAAAAGGGGCTTTTTAATTGCACACTATGCTGAAGAAGAGCTGGCGGAAGGAGAAGAAGCAAACATGTCGGACAAAATAGCGGTTATAAGGGAACTACTGGAAAATGGAGTGCATTTTGGACACCAGACCAACAAGTGGAATCCGAAGATGGAGAAATATATTTTCGGGGAAAAAAGCGGCATCTATATTATTGACCTGGAGAAAACAGAAGCGGCGTTAAGAGCGGCGGTAGAGTTTCTGCATAAGATTACGGGTGCGGGGAAGACTGTTCTTTTTGCGGGGACAAAAAAACAGGCCAAAGAGATAATAAGGGAAGAAGCCCGGCGATGCGGGATGTTCTTCGTTGATGAAAGATGGCTCGGAGGATGTCTTACCAATTTTTCCACCATCCAAAAGAGTGTCGGAAAACTCAACCAGCTCCAGGAGATGAAACAAAGCGAAGTTTACGGCTCGCTCGCAAAAAAGGAAAAAGCCCGCATAGACAGGGAAGAGTACAAGCTCCTTAAAAACCTTGAAGGCATACGGGACATGAAGACGCTGCCGGACTGCCTTATCGTGGTCGATGCCGAAGCCGAAGAGATAGCTATTAAAGAAGCACACAAGATAGGGATCCCAGTCATAGCCCTCATCGACACCAATTGTGATCCCCGCATGGCAGATTACCCTATTCCGGGTAATGACGATGCTATAAGGTCCATTAAATATATCATCTCTATCTTGACGGACGCTATAGTACAGGGACAGAATGAGTTTATGGGGACGAAAAAGGGAAAAAAACCTGAAGAGAAAAAGCCCATTGCAAAAGCTGCACCCAAGGAAGAGAAAATAGAGAAAAAAGAACCTGAAAAAGAGAAAAAAGCGGAAGAAGTGAAAAAGCCCGAAGAAACTCCTCCGGAAGCGAAAAAAGCGGCTAAGAAACCGGTAGAAGTCAGCGTCGAGGAGGAAGTGGAAGGCGACATAAAACTCGATGACGAGGAGAAGTAATCAAAAAATGATTTGAGGAGATAGAAATGAATATTTTAGATGCAGTAAAAAAATTAAGATTTAAGACCTCAGCCGGGATGATGGAATGCAAAGAAGCGCTTAAAGAGTCCGGCGGGGATATAGAGAAGGCCGTGGAGATCCTGAGGAAAAAAGGTATTGCGAAGGCCGCTAAAAAAGCTTCACGTGTTGCGGGGCAGGGCGCTATCGAAAGTTATATACACATGGGAAACAGGATAGGCGTTCTTGTCGAGGTAAACTGCGAGACGGATTTTGTGGCGAAAAACCACGAGTTCAAAAAGGTCGTTAATGAACTTGCCATGCAGGTCGCAGCCGCCAACCCGCAGTATGTCTCAAGAGATGACATACCCGCTGATGTGATCGAGAAAGAAAAAGATATTTTCCGCAGCCAGATTACCGGTAAACCCGATAATGTAGCCGGGAAAATAGTTGAAGGTAAACTTGAAAAATATTTTTCGGAAGTGTGCCTTCTTGAGCAGCCCTTTATCAAAGACCCGAACCTGAAGATAAAAGATATCGTTACTCAACTTATTGCGAAACTCGGAGAAAATATAGTTGTTAAAAGATTTGTCCGGTATGAGGTTGGTGAAGAATTCTAAACAAGTGAAGGTTGTCATGACAAAGAAGAAAAAATGTAAAAGAGTGGTCCTGAAAATAAGCGGCGAAGCGCTTATGGGCGACCTCGGGTTCGGTATCGATCCGGAGGTGAATAACTCTATAGCCAGGCAGGTAAAGGAAGTTAACAGGGAAGGCACCCAGATAGCGATAGTCATCGGAGGGGGCAATATCTTTCGGGGGCTGACAGCCGCCAGCAGCGGGATGGACCGCTCTACCGCCGACTATATGGGGATGCTGGCAACCATGTTAAATGGTCTTGCTCTTCAGGATGCCCTGGAGAAGTCCGGTGTGTATACTCGTGTTATGACCGCGATAGAGATGCGTGAATTAGCCGAACCATATATCCGCCGAAGAGCCATAAGGCACTTGGAAAAAGGACGGGTCATTATATTTGTCTGCGGGACAGGCAACCCCTATTTTACTACTGATACGGCGGCAGCACTCAGGGCCGTGGAGATTAATGCCGATATGATTTTAAAGGCGACGAAAGTCGACGGAGTTTATTCAAAAGACCCCGTTAAACATAAAACGGCAAAAAAGTTCGACAAATTAAGTTATATGGAAGTTTTAAAGAAGAAATTAAAAGTCATGGATACAACGGCGGTCAGCCTTTGTATGGACAATGAACTGCCGATAGTCGTTTTTAATATTAAAAAAAGCGGTAATATCAGACGTGCCATTAACGGCCAGAAAATAGGAACTGTAATAAGCTGAAGAGGTGATTTTTATGGTTCTCCAAACAGAAGTCGATAGAATCGTCAAAGAATCCGAAGTAAAAATGCAGGCTGCTATAGACGCCGTAAAGAAACAGTTTGCGACTATAAGGACAGGAAGAGCCCATCCCAGTCTTGTTGAAGGGATCAAGGTTGATTATTACGGAACAAAAACGCCCATCAGACAGCTGGCAAATATTGCTACTCCGGAACCACGATTAATAGTTATACAGCCTTGGGATAAGGGATCTATGAGCCCGATAGAGAAGGCGATACTTGCTTCCGATATCGGAATAACTCCTGTAAATGACGGAAAGGTTATCCGCCTTTCTATGCCGCAACTTACACATGAAAGACGCGAAGAGCTGATTAAAGTACTTCATAGGATCGCGGAAGAAGGAAAAATATCGGTCCGTAACACGCGGCATCACGCTAATGAAGAGGCCGTCAAGCTTGAGAAGGGCAAAAAGCTCACGGAAGACGACAAGTTTCTGGCGAAGGAAAGAATGCAGAAACTTACCGACGAATATATCAAGAAAATCGATATCGTTTTAACCGAAAAAGAAACCGAAATAAAAAGCTAAAAGTGGGCCGCTAGCTCATCCGGTAGAGCACCGCCCTTTTAAGGCGGGTGTGCTTGGTTCGAGTCCAAGGCGGCTCACCAAATTCAAAGGCCGAGGGAAGTAACCCGCGGCCTTTTCATTTGGTTCTTCATAGGGGGAACCTGAGGTTCCCCCTGATGACGCTTCGTTGCCACCCCTTCCTTAAGGAAGCATTGAAATATGCTGATTTTCTGTGTCAAAGAAGAAGGGGGAGTGATATCCCCCTTCTTCTTTGGATTAATAACCCCCTAAAGTAGTGTCGCCTCCGGCGACGCTTGTTATGGTCTTTGAATTTGGTGAGACGGCGAAGGACGAGAACCAACAAAGGGGGAGATATAGAGGGGGAAAATACTTTTCCCCCTCTATAGTTTATACTTCTATGCGGAAGGAGGGAGAGCAGAGAGTTCTTATCGCATACTTATTTTACGAACGTTGAGGGGGAACCATCAGGGTTCCCCCTCAAAGAGTGAGCGAAATGAGGCTGCCGAAGGCAACGCAGCGAGCGACACGATGGTTCGAGTCCAAGGCGGCTCACCACTCTAAACTCCCCCAGGGAACCCTGAGGGAGTTTAGAGTGGTGAAGGGCGTTGGCTTGGATTTGGCGATAGATATAGTTTTACCGAATTTAGTACATGGAAGCAGAAAGAAGGATCTTTGACCCGAGGGGCTCGGTGCATCCGCAGGCTGCCCGCACCC
>Ga0180438_10005153_pt1 | contig 18359 bp, 11 predicted proteins | sample SS_ome_12_FD_132455 | JGI IMG/M metagenome (GOLD analysis project Ga0180438, IMG submission 132455) | Hypersaline lake sediment archaeal communities from the Salton Sea, California, USA - SS_3_D_2 metaG | ecosystem: Environmental > Aquatic > Non-marine Saline and Alkaline > Hypersaline >...
ACAACCCTTGTAAGGGCGCTCACCGGAGTGGACACGGATCGACTGAAGGAGGAAAAACAGAGGGGCATTACGATCGAGTTGGGATTCACTTCGCTCTCCCTGCCTTCAGGGTTCCGTCTCGGCATCGTCGATGTGCCGGGCCACGAAAGGTTCATCGACCACATGGTTGCCGGGGCGACGGGGATCGACTTGGTGCTGCTCGTCGTGGCCGCTGATGAGGGGGTCATGCCCCAGACCGTGGAACACCTCGAGATCTGCCGGCTTCTCGGCATTCGAACCGGCTTGGTGGCCCTCACGAAGAAGGACCTTGTCGACGAGGAGATGCAGACCCTGGCGATCGACGATGTCAGTGAACTCATCCAGGGCACGTTCCTCGAGGGAAAGCCGATCATACCGTTCTCCTCGGTGACGAATGCGGGGCAGGAGGCACTCCTCCAGGCCCTGGACGATTGCGCCCAGGAGGCGAGGGAGCGGAACGCCTCGGGGATCGCCCGGATGCCCATCGACAGGGTCTTCACGATGAAGGGCTTTGGCACTGTCGTCACAGGAACCCTGCTCTCCGGAAGACTGGCCTCGGGTGAGACCGTGGAAATCCTCCCTTCAGGGCATCGGGCGAAGATCCGGGGAATACAGGTCCACAATGAATCGGTCACTGAGGCGTCTGCGGGATGTCGAACGGCGGTGAACCTTCAGGGAATCGAAAAGGCCTCGATCCAAAGGGGCGAAAACCTGTGCGAGCCGGGCCGGTTTCATCCCTCCCATCGAATCACTGCTTCCTTCCACTACCTGGAGAACGCCTCGAAGGCTCTGCCGAACCGGGTTCGCGTGATGGTTCATTGGGGGACGGCACGGGTGTTCGGGAGGATCCTCATCCTGGACCCGAAGCCGACCATCGAGCCTGGACAGACCGGATGGGTACAGATTTCCCTCGAAAGCCCGATCTTCCCCGTCATCGGTGATCGATTCATCGTCCGGGATTTCTCGACAAACCATACGCTGGGCGGTGGCCTCATCCTGGATCCGCAGGCCCAAAGATTCAAAGCCAAGCACCGGGAGGTACTCATTCCCTGGTTGGAAAGGCTCGAGCGCGAGGACCCACATGACAAGGTCTCGTACCTGGTTTGGAAACAGGGACTGAAAGGGTGCACCTTGAAGGAGCTGGCCGCAGCGAGCCAACTGGGCCCCGAGGAGACCAAGGCCATTTGCAGGGGTCTGGCCGAGAAGGGGGAACTGGTCGAATATGACCAGGAGCAGAGCACCTATGTGAGTGCCGATTGCCTACAGGATCTATCGAGCCAGATCCTGGGCCTGCTGAGGGATTTTCACAGAGAGAGCCCTTACGAACGGGGCATGCCGAAAGAGGCGCTACGGAGCAGGCTGAGTGAGTTGATCCCAGAGAGGCTCATCGGCTTCACGATGGGCTGGCTGACCGAGAAGGGAGAGATCACACTGGAACAGGACCGAATGAGGTTGGTGGAACACACGGTTCAACTTACCGACCAGGACGAAGCGATGCGTCAAGCGATCCTAAAGGCCCTCGAGGAAAGCGGACCCATGCCCCCGAGCGTGAAGGAACTAGAAGGGCAGACAGGATGCAAAGAGGCGAGGCTCCGGAAACTCCTCGAATACCTCGTGGAGGGAGAGGAAGTCATCAAGGTGGCGGAAGAGATTTTCTATCCCGTCGCTGTTCTCGAAGACCTGAAGGGCCGTCTCGTTCGTCACTTGCAGGAGAAGGGCGAGATCCAAGCCAGCGAGTTCAAAACCTTGAGTCGAACCACCCGAAAATATACGATACCCCTTCTCGAGTACTTCGACCGGATCCGTCTGACCCTTCGGGTGGGAGATCACCGAGTGTTGCGAGAAAAAAAGACATGAGCTTTTCAAGGGCATTCATCACAGGGATCGGCGGGTTTGCCGGAAGTCACCTGGCCGAGGCCCTGATCCGGGAACAGAACCGGGTGGAGGGGACGGTCCTGCCGGGGGAGTCCACGGAAAACATAGGCCACCTGCTCCCTCACCTGACACTGCATCCGACCGATATACGTTCTCGCGGGTCCCTTGCCGAGGCGGTCCGGAAGGCGCAACCGGATGTGGTGTACCACCTGGCTGCCACCTCCTCGGTCTCGGAGGGTGAGCGAGATCCAGCGGGAACGATGGAGGTGAATGTCACGGGAACCCTGCATCTGCTCGAAGCCATCCGTGCCGAGGCAGCGGGCGCCCGGCTGGTCTATGTCAGCTCTTCCGAGGTCTACGGAAAGGTGCTGCCGGAAGAAAACCCGGTCGGCGAGGACCGGCCCGAGGCGCCGGTCCATGCGTACGGTCTTTCCAAGGTGTTGGCTGAGAGGGTGGTTCGTTTCTACCAGCGATGCCATGGAATCTCAGCAGTAATCCTGCGACCCTTCAATCACATCGGACCGAGGCAGTCGGACCAGTTTGTCTGTCCCAGTTTTGTAAAACAGCTCGTCTGGATCGAGTGCGGAAGAGCAGAGCCTGTCCTTCATGTCGGCAACCTTGACCCGGTCCGGGACTTCACGGATGTCAGGGACATGGTGAAGGCTTACCGGCTTGCCGCCGAACACTGCAAGTCGGGATCCTTGTACAACGTCGCATCCGGAGAGGGTGTTTCGATTGCCGATTTGCTGGGCGAGATCCTCTCCCTGATCAATGCCAGCGTGGAGGTTCGCCAGGATCCCGATCGCGTCAGAAAGACGGAGATCCCCTTGCTGACCGGGAATGCTGCAGCCTTCAGGCAAACAACGGGTTGGCAACGACAGTTTGAGCTGAGAGACAGCCTGAAAGGGATGCTGGCATACTGGCGGCAGCAGGCCGCCGATCAGCCCGCCGGGTGATTCCACGGCCGGTTGCGGATCTCAAGGCTTGCCCAGGATGGGACGATACCAGAAGAAGAAGGGAGGTCGAATGCGATGGCCGCAAAACGAGCACTGATCACGGGTATCACAGGTCAGGACGGATCCTACCTGGCAGAATTTCTCCTGGAAAAGGAGTACCAGGTCTACGGCCTCGTACGCCGAAGCAGTACGACCAATTTCGAACGTCTGCACCACGTACAGGACCGCATCCAGACGATTCCCGGCGATCTGCTCGATCAGAATTCCCTTCTGGAAGCCGTCCGGACCGTCGAGCCCGATGAAGTCTACAACCTGGCTGCCCAGTCCTTCGTGCCCACCTCGTGGAATCAGCCCGTCTTGACGGGGGAGTTCACGGCCCTCGGTGTGACCCGGCTTCTGGAGGCTCTACGTGTTGTCAGGCCGGAAGCGCGGTTCTATCAGGCCTCGAGTTCGGAGATGTTCGGCAAGGCCAAGGAAGTTCCCCAGAACGAGGACACGCCATTTCATCCTCGGAGCCCTTACGGGGTGGCCAAGGTGTACGGCCACTGGATCACGGTGAACTACCGCGAATCGTACGGGATCTACACCTGTTCCGGGATCCTATTCAACCATGAGTCCCCCCGCCGGGGGCTCGAATTCGTGACGCGTAAGGTGTCGCACGGTGTGGCGCGGATCAAACTGGGGCTCACAGACAAACTCACCCTCGGCAATCTGGATGCGAAGCGGGATTGGGGGTTCGCAGGCGACTATGTGAAGGCCATGTGGCTAATGCTCCAACGGGAAGAGCCGACGGACTACGTGGTCGGCACGGGCGTGATGCATTCTGTTCGCGAACTCGTGGAGGTGGCCTTCTCCCACGTTGGGCTTCCCTGGGAAGAGCACGTCACGACCGATCCCTCTCTCATCAGGCCCGCAGAGGTGGATATCCTCAAAGCGGACTGGGGCAAGGCGGAACGAGAACTCGGATGGAAGCCTGAAGTCGACTTCAAGCAGCTTGTCTGTATGATGGTGGACGCGGACATGGAGCAGCTGCAATTCCAGCAGCACAGAGGTAAAAGGTAAGAGGCGAAAGATGAAAGGCGAAAGGTGCCATGACTAGATCCTCAAGAAGAAGGGCTCGCACATCCCCTTTCCGCTGGAGTAGTTGGCGGAAGCGGGCGCGGGGCCTGACCCCCGACCCCTGATCCCTGACCCCTTTTTCCTTTACCCTTTAGCCTTTGCCCTTTAGCCTCTTGTACAGGAGATCTCCCCTCTTGACATCCAACATCGCTCCGGGTGAGGCGGCTTTTCTTGGTGTCGTCCAAGGGTTGACCGAGTTTCTTCCCATCTCCAGCTCAGGGCATCTGGTGGCTTTCCAACAGTTTCTGGGATTGCGGAGCCCGGAGCTGCTCTTCGATGTGGTCGTGCACGGTGGAACCCTGCTGGCAGTCCTGCTCGTCTATGGGAAGGACCTCTGGAGAATCGTCAAGGAGTCGCTCCTGGCGATACCGGAGATGGCCCGGGCGGGGAGTGTGCGAACGGTGTGGCGCGGCCGCCCCTATTTCCGGCTCGCTGTTTACCTAACGGTCGGAACGGCTCCAGCGGGTTTTGCGGGCATCCTGTTTCAGGACTCCCTGGAGCAGGCCTTTGGATCCCTTTTCTCCGTCGGATGCATGCTGCTGATTACGGGGACGGTTTTGTACGGCACCAAATCATGGAAGGGCCCGGGACGGGACTTGGAAGAGCTTTCCCTGCGGGATTGCCTGGTGATCGGGGTCGCCCAGGCTCTAGCCCTGATGCCGGGCATCTCTCGATCCGGCATCACGATCGCCACGGGCCTCTTTTGCGGCCTCAAACGTGACCTCTCCGCGCGTTACTCGTTTCTCCTGTCCGTCCCCGCCATCCTGGGCGCCAATCTCCTTCAAGCAACCAAGGCACAGGGAACCTTGGAGTCGATCAACGCCTGGCCCTTCGTCCTCGGAGGATTGACCGCCCTGGCCACCGGCTACGTCGCCCTGCGCCTTCTTCTGAGGATCGTCCACAGGGGACAACTGTTCCATTTCGCGTATTACTGCTGGACGGTCGGAACCGTCCTTGCCCTAATCGCTTGGATGGGCCCGAGTATTCAATGACGCGTGAGATATGCGGGTCTGGGATACGGAGTGGATCTGTCGGTCACTGGGGGCGAAAAAACGTCACCGGTCACTACCTTTTTCAGGGAAGGTCCGCATCGTTTTCAGGCCCAGGACAAACCAGGGTCCGGTTCTGCGGAAGGAGCCCGGAAAGGAATCGAGAAAAAAGCCCTCTAACTAGATGAATTTGAATGTTTTTCTGGCATTCCCAGCCTCTGCCGCCAGGGTCCGCTCACACGACCTTCTGTGATGGCATGCGAATTGCTCTGGATGCTCCCTCGGAGTTGTATAGACATCCGTGTTATCCAAACGGAAGGGGAACGTTATGCATCCGGTTTCATCGAGTTCCGAACTTGTTTCAGGTGCCAGCAAGCAAGCCAGCGAGAAGAGGATTCTCATCGTAGATGACGAACCCTTTATCCTAAAATCCCTGACCTTTGTCCTGCGCAAAGAGGGTTTCCAGGTCGATTCCGCCACGAACGGCATGGAGGCCAAAGAGAAGATCCAGCAGCAGAAGCCGGACATTGTGTTTCTCGACATCATGATGCCGAAAATGAACGGGCTGGAGGTCTGTCAGTGGCTGAGACAAGACCCTGTCCTGAAAGGCACATACGTGATCATCTTGACCGCAAAAGGCCAGGAAGCGGATCGCGAGAAAGGACTGAAGATCGGTGCGGATGAGTACATGACCAAGCCCTTCAGCCCTTCCCATGTCGTCAGCCGGATCAAAGAACTCCTCAAATAGTCAACCAAAAGAGGGTAGGCCCGTTCACGGGCGTGTTGCCTTTCGCATGCAGTGAAGATGAATGTAAAGACGAAAGAATGGCAAGCTGGCACTTCGAATCCCCAACGCCCTATGTCTTGACTCAGCTGTCCTGCCTCCCTGCTTTCTTTTTGCACTTCCCCGACTTGCCATCGACGGGGAAATTGTTCAACATTGTGACCGGAAACCCTATCGTCGAAAAGAGTGGGTCCGTAGGGATTGCTTTTGTCCGTCAGGTTTCTTCTCCTGGAGCAGGCGAGTTTGTGCTAACCGGTAGATAAAGGAAGACCCTACGTGCAAGAGATCCTGGATGGGTATGAAATCAAAGCCCTGTTCGATTCCTTCTCAGAGGGAATCGTGCTGACCGATTCGTCCATGTCTCTCCGATGGATGAACCCCATGGCAGAATTCCTGCTGGGCATCCAACTCAACGATTGGATGGGAAAACCCATGCAGGACATGCTCGGCGCCAACCCGACCCTGACCTGGATCTTTGATGATAAGCAACCGGAGAACCTCCGATGCTGGCAGGTCATGGGGTGCAAGGATCAAACCTGTCCCCTCTGGGGAAAACTGTATACCGATTGTTGGACCGCGAAGAGCTGCCCCTTGTGCAGTTCCTTGCGGTCCGCCGAAGATCAGAAAGATACGGACGAAGACAGATGCGAGGAGTGCAAGATCTACAACTCCTACGCCCACGACAAGGAGAAGGAATTCCTCGGACCCAACAGAAACAGAATACTGCTTCAGGTGCGCAGTACCTGGATACAGAATCAAGAGGGCACGATTGTAGGGACCCTCAGGCTCCTCCGAGATGTTACGCGGGACAAGGAACTGGCTCGGATGAAAGACGGTTTTCTGTCCGAAGTGTCCCATGACCTCCGATCCCCCCTGACTTCGATTCGATCGTTCACCGAGATTCTCCTGAATTACCCGGACACCGATCCGGAAACCCAAAGGGAGTTTCTCGCTATCATCCGCGCAGAAAGCCAGCGACTCGACAAGATGATCGAAGATCTGGTGCAGCGCCATCAAGTTGCATCCGAACGATCGGAGTGGAAGAACGAAGAGATCTTCTTGCCCCATATGATTGACAGGATCCTCGAGGACCATGAAGGCGTGCTTGCGGGCAAGGGACTCACGTACGGAACGAGTCTTGATCCCAGGTGCCCGAAGATCTGGGCGGAACCCGACAAGGTCTACTATGTCATCAGTACCCTTCTGCAAAACCTCGTGAGCTTCACCCCGGCAGGTGGTAGGATATGGCTCGCCGCATACCCCATCCAGGGACAGAGAGATTCGGACCGGAATTCCCTGATACGATTCACCCTTTCCAACCGAAGCGCCTTCCCGAGCAGCCCAAACGGATCGGCCGGACCCGTCGAGTCCCCGCACGCCGCTCCCAAGAGGGCGGTCCTGGATCGAAAGAAGGGGATGAGCCTGGGCTTCATTATCTGCAAACAGATCCTGGAGCAATACGGAGGCAATCTCTGGCTGGAAAACGGTGAGGAAGGCTCGACCTATAGCTTCCATTTTGTCTTGCCTACTCGCGTTGCCATCGGCAAGGACCTGGAGGAAGACGAACGCGACCCAAGCATGGTGAAGAGAGCCGGGCCAAAGATCGAGAAGGGAAAGAAGAAGATCCTGATCGTCGACGATGAACCGAACCAGGTCAATGCCCTCGTTGTGGCACTCACCAAGGAGGGCTACCGCGTGCACTCCACCACCTCTGCCCTGAAGGCACTGGAGATGGCGAAGGAGGTGATCCCTGATCTGATCATCTCGGACATCAGCATGCCGGAGATGGACGGGTATTCCCTGTTCCAGCAAATCCAGAAGGACGAATCCACGAAGATGATCCCCTTTATCTTCCTGTCCGCCAGAGGAGACGAGGAGAGGTTCCACGGCCTCGAGATCGGCGTAGACGACTATTTGTCGAAACCCTACGACATCAAGGAAGTCGCGATCCGCGTCGAAACCCTGTTGGGAAGGGTGGAGGCGTATACGGACCTGTCTCGGTTCGACGGGTTGACCGGGGCGTTGTCGAGAAAGGCCTTCGAGGAGAGCTTGGGCCTCGAGCTGTCGAAGGCGCAACAGACCCAAAGGCCCTTGTCTCTGACCATGGCCGATCTGGATTTCTTCAAGAATGTGAATGACTCCTACGGACACATCGTCGGAGATTTTGTCCTGAAGTCCTTCGTCCTGTTCCTCCAGAACAATCTTCGTGACGGGGAAGTCATACTGGCACGATACGGGGGAGAGGAATTCTGCATCGTGATGCCCGGCGTCGAAAAAAACAAAGCCGTGGAAATCCTGGAGCGGATTCGAAAATCACTGTCGGAGACGCCCTTCCTGTATGAAAAAGAAGGCCTGAACATAAGCATCACCTCGAGCTTCGGCATAAGTGGGTATCCGGAAGACGGTGCCACTCGCGACGGGCTCATCGAGAAATGCGATGCAGCCATGTACGCAGCAAAGCGCATAGGGAGGAATCGGGTGGTGTTGTACGGCGAGGACATGCCGTCCCGGCTTGAAGAAAGGCTGTAGTCCCTTCCGACGTGAAGATCATTTACGGGTCGCCAAGAGAAAAGGCATTTCTTTGCGGGGCATACCTCCTGGCTGCCGCGACAACGACCGGCGTACTCCTGCGGGAGCAACTGCTCTCGTTACCCTATCTCGCACTCCCCTTCTACCTCGTCATCTGCGCCGTCGTTTTGTCCCTTTTGCCCGCTGGACAACTCTCCACGGCCTTCCGCCGTGGAGGGCTCTACCGGACCCTGCCCGCTGTGTTTCTGATGGGGGCCATCTTCCAGGCCTCCTCCTTCACCTTTCCCTCAAAGCTGTCGACCACGGCTCTCCCGGACGTCTTCTTCCACTTCGTCGAGTTCTTTGCTTTGGGCTTCCTCACCGCAAGGATGGTCGCGCCGGGCAAGGAACAAGGGCTCACCTCACGATCCTTCCTCCTGGCCCTCTCCATCGTCCTGGGGTTTGGCCTCCTGGACGAGTTCCACCAGGGCTTCGTGCCAGGGAGGGATCCTGACTGGGTGGATCTGCTCTTCGACGCCTCGGGTGGACTCCTGGGCATCCTGGCCTATCCCCTGCTGTTCACCGGCCCATCAGAATCTTCTTGAATCCTGTCCTTCATCTCACGCTTTACTGGAGAATCGTTTCTTGGTTCAATGTGGTGATGTTTCGCATGAACCGGGACCTGTTGAGGAATCCTTGAGTTCTCTGAAGAGGAGCATGATGATGGGCCGTAACATCGCGGTGTGCACACTGCTCGTACTGGGAACGCTTGTTGTTTACGGGCCAGTGGCCAAGTACGACTTCGTGACCTTTGACGATGATCATTACGTCTATGACAATCCTCACGTGCGCGGGGGACTGGATTGGAGTGGGTTGTCCTGGGCCTTCAGAACCACATGGACAAGCAACTGGCACCCCCTGACGTGGCTTTCTCATATGTTGGACAGCGAACTCTTTGGACTGAACGCCGGCCGCCACCATCTCGTAAGTGTCGTTCTGCACACCCTCAACAGCGTACTGCTTTTCCTGGTTCTCAAGGGCATGACCGGGGCGCTCTGGAGGAGTGCGATGGTAGCAGCCCTCTTTGCACTTCATCCTTTGCATGTGGAGTCGGTGGCGTGGGTGTCTGAGCGCAAAGACGTCTTGAGTTCGCTTTTCTTCATGCTGATGTTGTGGGCTTATCTCCGGTATGCGGCCCACCCGTCCTGGTCCCGTTTTGGGCTGGTCTTTGCTTTTCTGTCCTTCGGCCTCATGTCCAAGCCGATGCTGGTGACGGCTCCGTTCGTCCTGTTGCTGGTGGATTATTGGCCTCTCCAGCGTTTTCAGGCCCAGAAAGAAGCGGAGCCGGTGGGAGCCGGAAGGATCATCGGTGAGGCCCAAGGTGACAGGGGACCTGCCGCACTGTGGCTCATTTACGAAAAGCTGCCGCTTCTCGCACTGGCCGCGGTGTCGTGTGCGGTCACCTTCGTGGTGCAGGGGAGTGGAAGCGCCATGCTTTTGACTTCCGCTGTGCCTCTCGGTAGCCGTATCGCCAACGCCTTGGTGGCCTACGTAAGCTACATCGGAAAGACCCTGTGGCCCGGCTCCTTGGCCGTGTTCTACCCGTACCGCCCCGTGTTGCCGGCGGTGGAATGGGTCGGAGCTGCGGTCCTACTTTCTGCTGTCAGTGTCCTTGTGGGCTTGGGAAGTCGTCGTTGGCGGTACCTGCCCGTGGGATGGCTGTGGTACCTCGGAATGCTCGTGCCTGTGATCGGACTGGTCCAAGTGGGTCAGCAATCCATGGCAGACCGGTACACCTACTTGCCATTGATCGGGATTTTCCTGATTGCAGTCTGGGGGGTTGCCGACTTGGCCGCAGGCAGGCGCTGGGGGCGCATAGTGATGGTGGGTGCAGCCGGAACCGTGATCCTCGCCTGTGTGGTCGGAACCCGGTATCAGGTGCGCCACTGGCGGAATGGCATCGCGCTCTTTGAGCACGCCCTGGAGGTAACCGAAGACAATTCACTGGCCCACAACAACCTTGGGATGGCCATGAGACAGGGAAAGCCCGAGGAAGCGATCGCACACTATCGGGAAGCGATCGCACACTATCGAGATGCCGTAGGGATAGCTCCCATTGTGGGTGCACTCGCCCACTACAACCTTGGGGTTGTCCGGATGGGGCAGGGAAAGACGGAGGAAGCGATCCGGCACTTTCGAGAAGCTGTCCGGATACGTCCCGAGTACGACGATGCGCACACGAATCTTGGGCTCGCGCTGATTTCGCAGGGAAAGACGGAGGCAGGAATCACCCATTACCGAGAGGCGTTACGGATCCATCCGGAATCGATCATGGCACATCTGAACTTGGGCGTAGTCTTGGCACAGAAAGGCAAGCACGACAGGGCCATCGCCCATTTCCGCAAGGCCCTTGAGATCGATCCCCAGTCTGCCGAGGCACACACAAACCTTGGGCTCGCGCTGATTTCGCAGGGAAAGACGGAGGAAGGAATCACCCATTACCGAGAGGCGTTACGGATCCATCCGGAGTCGGCCACGGTCCACAACAACCTGGCCGTTGAGCTTGCCAGACGAGGGAGCCACGACGAGGCCATTGCACACTATCGGGAAGCTGTCCGTATCCGTCCCGAGTACGCCGAGGCGCATTTCAGGTTGGCCGTTGTGCTGGCTCAACAGGGCAGACAGGAGGAGGCTGTTTCTCACTTCCGGCAAGCTTCGCAGATCAATCCCCAGTTGGCCACGCCGTACGGCGAGCCCGGAGCTACCTCGATAACGCAGGGGCGAGCGGAGACGGCGATAACGCGCGATAAGGAGCCGTCACAGAAAGACCTCGATGCCGCGAAAGCGAGCCACAACCTGGGCGTTGCACGTGCTCGGCAAGGCAACGTTGAGGACGCAGTTGCCCATTTCCGCGAAGCCCTCCGACTCGATCCCGGATTCTCGGAGTCCCACGTCAACCTGGCTCTCGCCCTAGCCTCTCTGGGCAAGCCGGACGAGGCCATCCTTCACTATCGTGAGGCGATTCGCCTGAAACCGGAGGATCCGAAACCCTACAACAATCTGGCGTGGATCCGAGCGACCCATCCGGATCCGAGGCTCCGTGACGGCCCTGAGGCTGTCGACCTGGGCAAAAGGGCTTGTGAGCTGTCCCGCAGCAAGGACCCGAATCTCCTGGATACCCTTGCGGCGGCCTATGCCGAGGCCGGCCGGTTTCCGGAAGCCATTGCAGCATCGCAGGAAGCCATTGCCTTGGCGGCATCCCTGGGGTCGAAAGAGACCGTCCCAGAGCTTGAGAGGCGACTGGAGGGGTACAAGGAGGGACGCCCCTACCGAGAACACCATCCGCCGCCGGAAGATAATGCGCCTTAGCAGGACGACTCGAGATCAGGTCTCGGCCGTCAGGCATCAGGTGTCAGGGCCCCACCCCCAACCCCGATTCATTGCCACTTGCCACTGAACCGGGGGAGACGGAGCCCAAACAAATCGAGACGTGCCAGAGGCTCTGTGCTCTTTCTGCGAAAAGAGCTGTGTCCCCTTTCTTCTGCTTTTACAACAATGGATCGAGGCAGAAGACGCGTTTCTAGGCACTCTTTAACAGGAATTCTCGGATATGGTTGGCGATTATGTCAGCTGCCTTACTGTTCAAATGAAAAAAATCTACGAGAAGATGAAAGCCATTCGCCTCTGAAATCGCGTCCAGGCTCTTGAAGAGAAGGCGTTTCTGGAAGTAGCTCTTATAAACAAGAACCCTCCAGCTGTCAAACTCCTTTTTAGGGGTGCTCGGGTGTTCACGCAGATACTCCATCATACTCTCATGAATCGGCAAGTATTCGACATTCGTTTCTGTAGACACATCCTTGATGATTTGACTGTATTCCCCCGTCCTTTTTACACCCACATGATTCGGATCCTCTCCGATCGGCGGGAGCGAGAGGAGTGCAATCTTTGCATCTGTTCTTGATTGCAGTTCTGCAACAATTCCGAGAAGATTCTCCTTGAACCACTCCTCCGTAGGCTTTTGGGGCAGACGCATTCTTCTCATCATTCGTTCCGCATTCTCTTCCTTCAATGACGCGTTCGCATCGTTCGTTCCAATCAGGACTGTGACAAAGTCGGGGTTGTGCTCGATCACTTCATCGATCCGTTGGAGTACGTTGTACGCAAGTTCTCTGTTGACTCCGGCATTGATGAGTGCAAACGCATCCTTGTCGAGCTTCTGAGACAGTAGCTTCACGTAGCTATAGCCCCTCTGCCCACGGGTAGCGCTATCGCCGACAAGGACAACGGTTCTCTTCTTTGTATTCATATTGACCTTCTTTTCGGGTGCTGGTGCGGGAGGACAACTTTTCGGGAGCGGGCACAGGAGGGGTGGGGTATCGGGTGCTATCTCCTGTTCCAGACGAGGTTTGATCAGGGCGGTTTGTGGAGGACTTCCTGAGTTCCCGCCGGAGAACAAGGCGGGCTTCCTTAACGGTCCATCTGCTTTCTTCCGTAGCCGTCTTCCGGGACGAGGGACTATTTGTGCGGAGCATAAAGCCCTGTTCAAACCTCGCTGGAATAGGGATAGCACTAGAATAAAGCGCTCTTGGGGGTCCGAGGGAAAGGGATCACATCCCGGATGTTTGCCATGCCCGTAACGAACTGGACGAACCGCTCGAATCCGAGGCCGAAGCCGGCATGGGGAACCGATCCGAAGCGTCTCAGGTCGAGGTACCATCCGTACGCTTCCGGGTCGACTCCCTTCTCCTCCATCCGTGCCTTGAGCACATCGTAACGATCCTCCCTTTGGCTGCCCCCGATGACCTCACCTGTTCGAGGCACGAGAACATCCATGGCCCGCACGGTCCTTTGATCATCGTTCACGTACATGTAGAAGGGTTTGATCAGGCTCGGATAGTCGTAGACAATGACCGGACCCTGGAACACTTCCTCCGTTAGGTACCGTTCGTGTTCGGTTTGCAGATCGTGTCCCCAGGACGTCGGATACTCGAAGTCCTTGGACGAGGCTTCGAGGAGGCGAATCGCCTCGTCATAGGGTATCCGGCGAAATTCGCTCCCAAGGACCTGACGCAACGTCTCGATGATACCGGACTGAATTCGTTGATCGAAGAACTCCATGTCCTCTGTACCCGTCGAGAGCAGTGTATCGATCATGTGCTTCAGGAAGGCTTCGGCCAGTTCCATGTCCTGGTCCAGGTCGAAGAACGCCATCTCCGGCTCCACCATCCAGAACTCAGAAAGGTGCCGGGCCGTGTTCGAGTTCTCTGCCCGGAAGGTGGGCCCGAACGTGTAGACTCGTCCGAGTGCACACGCCAGGGCCTCCGCTTCGAGCTGGCCACTCACGGTAAGATAGGTCGGACGGCCGAAGAAGTCCTCCGCGTAATCCACATCGCTGGAATCCTTGCGGGGGGGACGATCCGGGTCGAGGGTGGTGACACGGAACAGCTCCCCTGCCCCCTCGCAGTCCATGGGGGTAATCAAAGGCGTGTGGACATAATAGAAGCCCCGTTCCTGAAAGAAGTCATGCACGGCACGGCTCAGGAGATTCCGGACACGACACACGGCACCAAAGGTGTTTGTCCTCGTCCGAAGGTGTGCGATCTGACGAAGGAACTCAAAGGAATGTCGCTTCTTCTGGAGCGGATAACCCTCCGGATCCACCCGTCCCAACAGTTCAATACGCTGAGCGTGAAGCTCAACGGCCTGACCTCGCCCCTGTGACTCGACGATCAAACCCTCAACCGAGATGCTGGTTCCGGTTCCGATCGCGACGACCTCATCCTCATAGTTGTCCAGGTTGCGATCCGCCACAATTTGCAGGCCTTTCAGGCACGAGCCGTCGTTGACCTCGATGAAGCTGAAGCCTCCCTTTGAATCCCGCTTGGTGCGCACCCACCCTCGAAGGCGAACCGGGTCAGGTCCAGGAGGCCTCTGAAGCGCTTCCTTTACCTGAATCGTTTCCATGCTCTACCGTCTCCTTTCTCTTCGAGAGGCTGGGCGGGAGTGATGGTTCCATTTAGCTGTCAGGTGTCAGGTCCCAACCCTTCCACCCTAGGGGTGGGGTGTTCTTGCTGAGGGCTGATGCCTGATACCTGAAACCTTTCTTTGCTCTTTACCTGCGCTTCGCCGTGCCTTCTATCAGGCCAGATCCCATACGAAGGCGGTGCGCCTACTCGCTCTCTTCCACCAACTCCAGCATCACGCCACGGGTCCCCTTGGGGTGGAGGAAAGCAATGCGAGTGCCGTGTGCTCCGGGCACGGGCTCTTCGTTGACCAACCGGACTCCCTTTTCCTTGAGCTGCGCCAGGCTCTCTTCGATATTCGTCACCTTCAAGGCAATGTGATGGATACCCTCTCCCCGGCTCTCGAGGTATTTGGCAATCGGTGAGTCATCCGCGGTCGGCTCGAGCAACTCAAATCGTGTTTCGCCCACCGGGAGAAACGCAACGCGCACTTTCTGCGTCTCCACCTCATCCGTAGAGATAACCTCGAGTCCGATACCATCCCGGAACACGGACAGGGCCTCTTCCATGCTCTTGACCGCGATTCCGATGTGACTGATCTTCTCTATCATCCTCTTCTCCTTTCCGCTGGTGGTTTTGCTAGGTATCAGGTGTCAGGTGTCAGGTGTCAGGTCCCCACCCCTCCACCCTGTTCGTTCGGGTGCGGGCGCGGGTGCGGCACCTGATCCCTGGCCCCTGATCCCTGACCCCTGCTTTATCCTTTTGCCTTTCCCCTTCCCGGCCAAGGCAAGGCCCGCGAGTCGCTCGAGGGCCTGACCAAAATCCTCCAAGTACGTGTAAAAGAGGGGAACAACGAACAGGGTGAGCAGGGTGGACAGCGCGAGTCCTCCCATGACCGCCTTGCCCAAAGGGGCAAACATCACCACACCCCCGATGCCTGACCCCCCCCAAGCAAGGGGAAGGAGGCCCAGAATGGTCGTGGCGGCTGTCATCAGGACCGGCCGGACTCGGTCCTGGCCCGCCTGCAAGATCGCCTCTTCTCGGTTCTTTCCTGAACGACGAATCCGGTTCATATGGTCCACGATGACGATGGCATTGTTGACGACGATCCCGACCATGAGGATCAGGCCGATGAAGGTTGCCGCATCCAGGGCTGATCCCGTAAGGTACATCACCCAGTAGGATCCAATCAAGGCCAGGGGAACGGAGACCAGAATCGTAAAGGGGTGTATGTAGGATTCGAAGAGGCCTCCCAGCAGGAAATAGATCAGAACGATCGAGAGGAGCAGGGCGCTGCCGAAAGCCTTCTTTGTCTTCTCCAGGTCGACGATGCTCCTTCCGAACTCAGCACTGTACCCCGGAGGGAGCCTGACTTCGCGCAAGAGCCCCTCTATCTTCCCCTTCAGAATGCCCAGGGCCTGTCCCGGCGTCTGGGCGCGCACCCTGACGGTACGTTTTCCATCGCTCCTCCGAATGATTTCCTGGCCCGGGGATTCCCTGAACCGTGCTACAACGCTGATGGGGATCAGCTCTCCGTCCTCTGTCAACAACTGCAGTTCTTTCAACCTGGAAACGTCCTCTCGGTCTTCCCGCTCCAATTGGATTTGAACGTCGATCTCCCTTTCCTCGGTTTTCATCCTTCTGAGCGAATACCCGCGAAGACCGAAGGCAATCGTCTGCGCTGCCACGAGGGGATTAACCCGATGCTTCTTTGCCAGCGACCTGTCGACGTTGATCTGAATTTCATCGAATCCTGGCTCCATGTCGATGTCCACCTGATGGACACCTTCGATCCCCTCGATCCTGTCCATCAGCGCACGGGCGATCCCTTCGAGACGCCTTGGATCGTCTCCCTTCAGCAGTATCTCGACCTCGTTCTCGGCTCCCCCGTGGGGGCTGCCATGCTCCGGAATCAGGAACTCCACGTCCGGGATGGTGGGCAGGGCGTTTAAGATGCGGCACTGGGCTTCGTCGGTCGTGATGTGCGCCTCGTCTCCCTCACGCAGAAAGACGTTGATCTGGCTCCTCCCGCCCATGTGCCCCGATCGTGCTAGAATATGCTCGATATCGAGTTGGTCTCGCTCTGCAAATAGTTCCTCTTCGACCTGCTCCATAGGCTCCAGAAGCCTTTCGCGCTCCTGGACGCCTTTGACCCGAAGGTCGAGGATCACGCGCCTGATATCACCGGCGGATTCGCCCTTTTGGGGGACCTTCCTTACGGGCACAAGGATCGTGACCACGATCAGGATGAAGGGCAAACAGGAGACCTGACTGCGATGATGAAGGACCCATCGCAACCGGTTCCGATAGCCGACGATCAAGGCACCCAGAATGCGGCTGTGCTTCTGTTTCTCCCTCGGCAGACGGGAGGCGATCAAGGGAATGAAGGTCAGGGCAACAAACAGGGAAGCAAGCAGGGAAAGGGAAATGGCGATCCCTACCTCCCGGGTGTAGGTCTTCATCACGCCCGTGTCCATGAAAGCGATCGGTAAGAAGACGATGATCGTTGTAAGCGTAGACGCCAGGATGGCCAACGCAACGTCCCGGCTCCCTGTCCGGGAGGCTTCTTCTGCCTCCACGCCTCTTTCGCGAAGCCGGAAGATGTTCTCAGAGACAACGATCGAGTTGTCAACGAGCATTCCCACGCCCAACATCAGCCCCACCATGCTGATCACGTTCAACGTCATGGAGCTGAAAAACATAACCGTCACCGCAACCATGATCGAGATCGGGATGGCCACGGCAACGATGCACGTGGCGAGCACCCTACGGAGAAAGAAGAAAAGGATGCAGATCGCAAAGAAACCACCCCACAACCCAGCATTCTGAAGATCACCGAAGGAGTTCAGGATGAACTGGGACTGATCGAAGATGATCGAGAACCCCAGCCGCGAATAGGACGGCTCAGCAAGCAGCCGATCCATCTCCTCCTTGACGGCTTCGCAGACCTCGACCGTGTTGGCATTCGACTCCTTCTTGATGCCCGCCATGATCGCACTCTTCCCGTCCATGCGCGTGATGAAGGCCTGCTCCGGGTATCCGTACCGCACACGCGCTATGTCCCTCAGGCGAAGCCCCTCTTTGTTGACGAGAACGTTGTTCAGGTCTTCCAGGCTTCTGTATTCATTCGTCGACCGGACGAGATAGCGGGTTCTCCCCTCGCGGACCTCCCCGCTTGCGATGTTGAAGCTGTTTCTCTCCAGGTCGAGGACAAGATCGTACAGGCTGATCCCATAAGCCTTCAGCAGGTCCTGATCCAGATCGATGAACACCTTCTTCGGCGCGTGTCCCCAGACGGCTACACTCCCCACACCTCCGATGCGCTGCAACCTGGGCTTCACACGTTCGCTGACGATCTCATAAAGCTCCTCGACCGGCCCATCCCAGGTGAAGCTCAGGAACACGACCTCCATATCGGCTGAGCTGAACTTCCAAATGAAGTACTCCTGACTCTCCCGTGGGAGCGTTTCTTTCAGGCGATCCAGACGGTCCTTGACGTCGAGGTAGGCGTAATCCATGTCGGTACCCCAATCAAACTCGAGGAGGAGACTGCTGGAACTCCCCTGGGAGATCGAATCCACCTTCGATAGATTGGGGACTGTCTGGAGCAACTCCTCCGCAGGGACACTGATCGTCTTCTCGACCTCGGCAGGCGTCGCGTTTCGATAGGGGATCTCGATCCAGAAGAGCGGTCCGGTCATGGTTGGAAGAAACTCGAGCGGAATCCTGTGTACGGCAACCACACCCAGGACGAACAGGGTCGCATACACCATCAGCATCGTCACCGGCCTTCGCAAGGCCAACTCAGGGAAACTTATCATCTTCGATCCATCAAGGCGTAAACCGCCGGGATCACCAGGAGGGTGAGAAGGGTGGAACAGAGGAGTCCCGCAATCACGGCCACTGCCATGGGCACACGAATCTCAGCCCCTTCCCCGAACCCCAACGCCATGGGCATCAATCCGAGAACCGTGGTCATCGTCGTCATCAAGATGGGTCGCAGCCGCACCTGACCCGCCTGGAGGATGGCCGGCTCACGAGGAACGCCCCTTCCTCGCAAAACGTTGATGTAATCCACGAGCACAATGGCATCGTTGACCATGATGCCTGCCAGCATGATCACACCGATGAACACCACGATGCTCAT
>Ga0180438_10005156_pt1 | contig 18351 bp, 13 predicted proteins | sample SS_ome_12_FD_132455 | JGI IMG/M metagenome (GOLD analysis project Ga0180438, IMG submission 132455) | Hypersaline lake sediment archaeal communities from the Salton Sea, California, USA - SS_3_D_2 metaG | ecosystem: Environmental > Aquatic > Non-marine Saline and Alkaline > Hypersaline >...
CCATTATTGAATAAGATACGGTATCAAGATAATAAAAAGATGGCCAACCATTTAAGCAGGCAAACTTGGAACCCGGGAGTAACCCCCCATAATTTCCCAAGACTTGCATACCAAATTCAGCCGCTCTTTGGGCCAGCTCAGAATTATACATTTTATCTATTGCCGCCTCATAAGTAGGTATGTTTCCCTGTTCCATCATCCAAATTGCGCGATAATGAATCAATCGTGCCATTTCACATTCAGCAAGCAATTCAGCCAGGCGATTCCTCAGCACCGGGTCAAGGGGTTTTTGTGTCTGCTTAACATACCCTGACAAATGCTCAAGATAGGCACGAACCGAAGGATAAAACATATGAGCGGCACGCTCAAAATCAAGCGTCGCCATGGTCACATGCCATCCTTGATTTTTATCTCCTACCAAGTTCTCCTTAGGAACACGGACATCGTCAAAGAAGACCTCAGTGAATTCATACTCTCTAAGCATATTTAATAAGGGCTTGACTGTAATTCCAGGGGTTTTCATATCTACCAAGAAGTAACTCAACCCTCTATGCCTTGTAAGGTTAGGGTCCGTTCTAACTAAGACAAATCCCCAATCTGACAGGTGTGCCCCGCTATTCCAAATTTTTTGTCCATTGATCACATAGTAATTCCCTTCCTCGGTTGCTCGAGTTCTTAATGAAGCTAGGTCTGACCCACTATCTGGTTCACTCAGCAATTCGCACCAATATACTTCTCCTTGAGCAATTCCGGGAAGATGTACTTTTTTCTGTTCCTCGCTGCCAAAGTGGATAAGCGTCGGGGCAAGAAAAGTAACACCAATATGGTTTATCCCCGGGCAGTTATGGTATAGCACTTCCTCATAAACGATGTTTTGTAAGAACAGCGAATTCTGCCCCCCGTATTCCTTAGGCCAACTTAAAGATAACCAACCTTTAGCTCCGAGCTTCCGACTCATTGTTTTCATAAACTTCCATGCCTCACCATCAAGGCCATGAATTGAAGGGGCAAATGTAACTCGAAAATGCCATCTTAACTCCGAAGGAAATTCTTTTTGTATAAACTCGCGGACTTCTTTCCGAAAAGACTCTTCTTGTTGACTAAATCCGAAATCCATTTCCTATCTCCCTTTTCTATTCAAGCTTGGTCATCGTGTTTATCCTCATATACTCCGCAGCATTTTCCCCTGCAATGCGCCCGCTGTTCAATGCAAAGCCCATTGTGTTGCCCGGCAGAATAAAGACATAGGTGTCACCGTATATTGAACAGGCATCCGTCCCTGCGGCATAAAGCCCCGGGATCTTCTTCCAATCCTTGTCCAACACCTCTGTCTTGTGGTTAATTTTAATTCCGCCAAGACTCCCATATGCACCGGGTAATTGCCTGCCCGCATAAAATTTTGGGGTTTTAATGGGTCTGAGAAGTTTATGACTCTTGTTAAAGATCGGATCAAAGCCCTTTTCGCAATATTCGTTATATTCGTCTACGGTCGCTTTCAATCCATCGGGATCGATCCCTGTTTTGTCGGCCAATTCTTCCAAAGAGTCTGCCACAAATACATCTTTGTAGCCGGAATCAAAAGCTTCCTTTATCAGGGCATCAAGATTTTTGACCTTGGTGAAAGGGAAAACCAAATGGTAGAAATCGAATCCTACACTCTCCATATGTCTCTTGATATTTTCATCAAAAACAAGAAAAGCAGTTCTGTCTTTTTGCCTGGAGATGGCATTTCCCGTAAATGCCGTATTGGGCATGATCTCTTCGTTTATAAAGCGCTCTCCGAGGAGATTCACCAACAGATGCGGCTGGCGAAATGTCTCTGCGAGTTCAGGGTTCAACTCCCCGGGCATGAGGTAAATCAATTCCATTCTCATTTCGGTTCGGGCCGCCCCTACCTCCCAGGCCATGCGGATTCCATCCCCTAACAGGCCGGGGATTCTGAAGGACTGCAAATCACGGCCCCACTCATATCCGGTGTATTTTTTGATCCATTGAGGGTTGTCGCCAAATCCACCGGTTGCAATAATCACTGCTTCAGCATATGCCTCGATGGGTTCCCCGGATCTATCTTCCGCCATGACGCCTACAATTTTATCCCCCTGTTTGATGAGCTTTTCGACCGGTGTCCGCAGGAGAATCTGGACCCCCATTTCTTTCGCCCTTTCGGTCATGATCCTAAACATATTGCTCGCACATCCTTCTCCGCCCGGCTTTACGATATGCCAAGTCGCCTGTCCGCCAGGAAAATACGCACAAGGATCCATAAACTCAACGCCCATATCCTCCAGCCAGTCAATGGTGGTGGCAGCCTTATCCATATAGGCTCTCACTAACCGGGCATCGACCTGCCAATGGGTATAGTCCATGAAGATCTTAAAGGCCTCGTCTTTTGTAGGCCCCAACATCTTTAGGCGCTGGAGCCTGCTTTCCACACCTAATAGCCCCATGCCCATACTACCGGTCCCGCCGGTGGTGGAGGCCTTTTCGAAAGCAATTACCTTGGCCCCGCTCTCTGCAGCAGCAATCGCTGCCGCCAATCCGGCCGCGCCGGCCGCAACAACGATGATATCAGTCTCTAATCTTTTCATTTTTTCCCCTCCTTTTTAATAAAAAAGAGATTGGCCCCGAGGGGAGGTTTTGAAACCACTTCTAATAATCCGCCCAAAACCTTACAGGCGTAATCTTGAGCCTGAGGTCACATTGCAGGCATCGTGATGACTCTGAAACTGCCGCCTCTTCACCAAGGGCCTGGACGATACCACAAAAGCTCTTGACTCGATCGGCGGCCCCAATGCAGTATTCTTTACAACGGTTGAGGGCAGCAAAGCCTTCACCAGGCCCAAGCCAGGATTCGGGTTCCCCAAGCGGCGCCAGTTCCTCATCAATATCACCGCTCCCCCCAAGATACCTGTCCACCGCAATAGCTCCCCTTCTGCCCGAGGCAATCGCTTCAATGACGGAGGCGGTTCCATTGACGGCATCCCCGGCTGCAAAGACACCTTCGATACTGGTATCAAAGGTATAGGGGTCCACCTCGATATGGCCGCGCTCATCGGTATCCAGTTCGAACCGATCAGGGATCTCCGGACGCTGACCAATGGCAAAGATGACGGTATCTGCCGGGAGAACGTGCTCCGAACCTTCTACAGCGTCAATTTGAGCCCCACCGTCTTCGTTAAACTCAAACGTTTCCACCTTAAGGCACTCCACGCCTGTAATTCGCCCGTCTCCGTTAAAAATCCTCGTGAATGTCCGTGAAGGATGCACAACGATGCCCTCCTCCTCACCTTGCTCAATCTCATCACAAGCAGCGGGCATCTCGTTCCTATTCTCCAAACAAGCGATCCGGACCTCATCTGCCCCAAGGCGGCGGGCCAGGCGGGCGCAATCGAAAGCCACATTCCCCCCGCCCAGCACAACCACCCTTTTCCCCGTTTTCACCGGCTTGCCGAGATTCACATCCCTGAGAAAATCCAGGCCGATGAACACCCCGTCAAGCTCGGCGCCTGGAATCGGAAGCTTTTGTCCCACATGGGCACCAGGGGCAACCAGAACGGCATCATATCCGTCATCGAACATCAGGGTATCCAATGATTCGATCTTTGTGTTGGTCTTTATTTCCACTCCCGCCTTTTGGATCTCTTTGATCTCGCTTTCCAACACATCCCTTGGTAGGCGATATTCCGGTATGCCATATCTCATCATACCTCCGACCGCAGGCAACGCCTCAAATACCATGACACGATGGCCCAGCTTGGCGAGATAGTAGGCCGCGGTCAATCCGGCCGGTCCCGACCCGACCACCGCCACCCGCTTGTCCGTCCGAGGTGCTTTCTGTGAGTTTTTCTCCCATAACCTCTCATTGTCGTTTTCAGCCGCAAACCGCTTGAGGTCCCTGATGGAAATCGCCTCATTGATTTCGCTGCGCCGACAAACAGCTTCACAGGGATGGTTGCAGACATACCCCAGAACTTTCGGGAAAGGCACCTTCTCCCGGATCACCGCTGTGGCTTCGGCATATTTCCCTTCACCAATCAAACGAATATAGCGGGGGACATCAATTTGGGCCGGGCAGGTATATTTACAGGGAACGAGCGCCTGCCTGCGTTTCTTTCCTTCCATCAGCTCTTCCCTGTCCCTTAAGGCGCCGGTGGGGCATACCTCCACGCAGGCACCGCAAAATCGGCACCCGGCGTCACCCAGTGATTTATCGTCCGGAATACCAACTCTGGTTTCATCGCCATTTTCGATGAATTGAAGCACACCCACCCCACGCAACTCATTACAGGCCCTCACGCAGCGTCCGCATTGGATGCATCGCATGAGATCATGGACAAAAAGCGGATTGCGGGTGTTGATGGGAATCGGCTTGAGTGATCTTCTTACCTTCGATTCCTCGGCAATCCCTAGATACTGTTTGACGGACTGCAACTCACAATTGAGGTACTGGCTACACTCCAAGCATTTTTCAGGGTGATTGGCTAGCATGACTTCCATGGCCTGACGTCGCATACGGTCGATCCGGGGCGTTTTTGTCTTTACGACCATCCCCTCAACAGCCGGAGTTGTGCATGAAGTGGGTGGTTCATCTATCCCTTCCACCTCCACGACGCATACGCCACAGGTACCGACCGGCCGCAGGTCCGGGTGATGGCACAGGTGAGGGATGTAGATTCCCCCCTCCAGTGCCGCTTCCAGCATCGTTTTGCCTTTTTTCGTCTTTATCGCTTTTCCATCTATTGTCAAGTTTATTGCTTCCAAAAATATATCCCCTTCTTTTCCGGCGGACGAACGTATCTGTACTCAACTTCCCTGCCGATCACTTAGTGAGCGTCAAAAAGCGCGTGCAATGCGTGAGCCGTCAGCAATGGCATCTACTATCAAATGAGGGTCTCTACAGTCTCCAATGGCATAAACCTCGGGGACAATACCATCTAGCTCCTTGAGAAGCTCGGTGTTCGGCAGTAAGGGCAGTGCCGTAACTATGGTATCCGCTTCAATAGTCTGTTTCTTTCCCTCCTTGGTAGTGATGGTCAGGCCTTTATCGGTTATCTCCTCATACTTGACGCCGGGCAACATGGCTACCCCTTTTTCATCCAACCAATTAAGAAGGTGCGGCCTGACAAATGTTTCTAACAACCCTTCCCCGATTTCCTCAGCCGTGTCCACTATGGTCACCTTCCTGCCTCGCTTAACCAGGAACTCGGCTGTCTGGCAGCCCTGTATACCCCCCCCCATGATGACAACCCTTTCTCCAATGGGCATCCAAACCTTCGTGAGGGGCCTCAAGAGTCGGGGGGGAATGAACCTCATGTAGCCCTTGAGCTGACGGTGGAGGGCCTTGCTGGTGACCACGTGGCGTTTATTCATTCCGGGTAGATCCGGAACGTCATGGATCCCTCCTGCAGCGATGATGAGCACATCAGGCTTAACCCCCTCGACAACAGACTTGCCAACCTCTTTGCCCAGCCTGATATCTACACCCAGCTTGGTAATCTGGGCCTCAAGGTAGCGAACTAGGCCTAGGAGGTCTTCCCGGTCACACCCCTTTACCATGGCAGCTAAGAGCATTGAGCCCCCTAATTTGTGCTCTTTCTCGTATACGGTTACCTCATGCCCCCTGAGTGCGGCCACCCTGGCTGCCTCCATTCCCGCCGGTCCGCTACCGACCACCATAACCCTTTTCTTCTTCTCGGCCGGTTTAATTTCGTATTCCTTCTCTTTTCCCAGAGCCGCATTCACCTGGCATAGCGGAGGATTGCCTTGCTCATTATTATCAAAGCAAGTGGTACAGCCGGTGCAGGGGCGGATGTCCTCTAGCCTTCCTTCAGCAAGCTTGTTGGGGAGCTCCGGGTCTGCCATCAGGCGTCTGTTGAAACTAATAAAGTCCGCCTTACCACGACGTAGTATGTCCTCGCCGAGTTCAGCATCGAGCCTGCCTATGGCAATGACGGGTATTGAGACTACTTTCTTGACGGCGGCAGCTAGAGGCACCCAACCCCCTGCCCCGTGACGGCTATCATCAACTACTCCCCCCAGTGGAAACGGGGTTTCCGGATAAAAAGCTATATCAGGAAGCTGGGTACTATCACGCAGGCCGGGGTCTTTGGGCTTGCTATAAAACTCGGCTCGCACATGAATAGCATCGGCACCAGCAGCTTGCAGTATTTTAGCAATCCCTTGGCACTCCTCAGGAGTTATGCCCTTCTCCAGTCCCGGCTCGGCGCCATTAATAAGGGCGATGATGGCAAAATCCTTGCCGTTGAGTCTTTTTACTTCCTGAATTATATCAACAACAATTTTGGCTCGGCTTTCCAGGCTGCCGACACCATAAGCGTCTTGGCGTTTATTCCAGGCGCGAGATAAGAAACTATTCAGCAGATGATTACAGCCGGCATTCAACTCGATACCTTGAAATCCGGCTCTCTTAATCCTCTCCGCCTGGTCGCCGAATTGTTGTACAATCTCCTCGATCTCAGAAATGCTCAGCTCCTGAGGGACGGCCAAATTCGGGAGGGGAAGTTCCCCTTTATCTAACGATGAGGCGGCTACCGACCTCACCCCTGAAGACACGAGAAATGGGGGAAGCATAGGACCCAGGTGAAACATTTGCACGAATGCGGGACAGTCATATTTACGGATAGCCTCAGCCAGCCTAGTCATACCGGGGAGATACCTATCATCATCCATTAGGTATCCCCTCCCGGGCGGAACACCAAGGGGAGCCGCTCCCACCGTTACAATCCCGGCACCACCTTTAGCTAAAGCTTCATAGCTATCTATTACTTTTTGCTGGATATGACCATCTTCCCAAGGGTAAAAGCCTAGCGTTGAGCCTGTCTTCAGTATCCGGTTCTTGGTACGCACTGAACCCACATGCCCTGGCTCCATGAGCCTCTTGAATCCTGTAGGACGAGCCATAGATATACCTCCTGTTGAGTTTAACCTTCATATTTCCGCTGCAACAGTCACCGTATTCCTTGGGCCAGAAGAGAGATAGCCACTAAACAAGTCCTGAACCAACCCTTCTCGGCAAAGCCGGATAGGGGAATTAGACGACTTCTAGATTGTACCCGTGCTCGTGTTTACCAAAGGCCTTCTGGTGGCCCGCTGCCGGGCAGCCCCATGCGCTCCGTCCAGTTCATGTAGCTGATTTTCCACTTGCCGTTCTCTCTGACATATTCCATGGTGTAGAAACCCTGTACCCAGAACAGTGACTGCCCGGTGCGGGGGTAGCAATACATCATGTATAACAGCCACTTGCCCTTGGCCCTATCCCTGTCAACCTCGATAACGGGATGAACAACAAAGTCGCCTTCCTTGACGGCATGCGTGATGGAAAGCTCCTCTTTGAACCACTTTCTGATATTGGCATTACCCGTGATCGGCTCGTGGAGGTAAACATCCACCTTGGCATTTTCGGCAAAGCAGTCGGCGCAATCATCCCACTCGGTGCATATCAGGGCATTAACATAGCGCCTCTGCAGCTCATGAATCTCCTGAATGTCCTCAGTAACCCTGACCCTTTTTTCCAGCTCCTTTAGAGCATCTTCAGTGGCCTTCAGTCTTTTTTCCATTTCCTCTGCTGTCATAATGCATCTCCCTTCATAAATACTTTATAAACCCTCTCCTATATTTTGTCAGCAATTTTCCAACCATCGGCAATGGCATCTACTATCATGCGGGGTTCTTGGCAATCGCCAATGGCATAAATTTCAGGAGCTTTCCCCTCAAGGCTTTTCATTAACCCGGTGTTTGGCTTCAAGGGTGAAGTGGGCACGATACTGTCGGCTTGGAGAGTCTGTTTCTCTCCATCCTTGGTGGTGATGACCAGACCTTCGTCCGTTATCTCCATGTCTTTGACCCCGGTAATCATAGCCCCACCCTTTTTATCGTACCAATCTAGAAATAGTCCCAGCCGGAAGTCTATCATTCCCTCTCCTATAGTCTCGGCTGTGTCCACGATGGTAACCTTTCGGCCTCGCTTAATCAAAAACTCGGCGGTTTCACAACCGTGCAGTCCGCCGCCGATGACAACGACCTTTTTACCGATAGGCAGCCAGAATTTGGTTAGCCACCCCAGAATTCTTGGCCCCAAAAGTCTTAGGAAGGGCTTCACCTGGCGGTGCAGGGCGGGGGTGGTGACCACATTTTTGTTATTTATACCGGTTATCTCCGGGACAGTAAGCGTGCCGCCGGTAGCTACGATAACCACGTCTGGCTTAATCTCCTCGATTAATGCGCTATTAACCTCTTTACCAAGCTTCGTTTTCACGCCCAGTTTATCAAGCTGGATCTTTAGATAGCGAACCATGCCGGGCAGGTCTTCAAGCTCAACGCCCTTTATCAGCGCTGCCAGGTCGAGTAATCCTCCCAGTTTAGACGATTTCTCGTAAAGGGTTACTTCGTGTCCCCTTATTGCCGCCACCCTGGCCGCCTCCATTCCTGCTGGCCCACCGCCCACCACCACGACCCTTTTTCGCTTCTTCGCTTTGTCAATTGTATATTTCTCTGTGGCTATAGCCGCATTTATCCGGCAGCGCCGTTTCATCTGAATAGTCTGGTCTAGGCAAGTGCCACAGGCGGTGCAGGGGGCAATATCCTCCAATCTTCCTGTGGCGACCTTGTTGGGAAGCTCTGGGTCGGCGAATATGCGCCTGGTCATGGCAATAAAGTCTGCCTTGCCCTCGCGCAGGACTTTCTCCCCGAGTTTAGGGTCAAGTTTACCTACAACAATGACCGGAATAGATAGGTTCTTTTTCATGCCTTCCGCTAGATATATATTAGCTCCCGCTCCCCTGTGGCTTGCGTTGTACTCTTTGGGGAATTCTTTCAAGGGAATGGGAGGTTCCGGATAGAAAAGGTAGTCGGGGAGAAAGCCGCCGACGTGGTATCCCAACCACTGATTTCTTACCTGAATGGCGTCAGCGCCGGCTGCCTCTATTATCTTGGCTAGCCCCTGGCTATCCTCAACCGTCATACACTTTTTATCATCAATACCGGCGGTCCGACCGATTTCGATGCCATTCATACAGACGCAGACCGGGAAATCCTGCCCGGCACGTTTTTTGATTTCCCGTATGATTTCCACCAGAAAACGGGCTCTTTTTTTCCGGCTGCCGCCATAAGCATCCTCTCGTCTATTCCAGAACGGAGACAGGAAGTTGTGCATCAAATGAGTGCTACCGGCATTTATATCCACCCCGTCGAAGCCTGCCTTTTGCGCCCGCACGGCGGCACTGGCGTACTTGTCCACGATTTCCTCAATCTCTGGGATGGTGAGTTCTTTGAGCAGGTCACGCTGAAAATCACCCGGTGAATCCAGTTTTACGGGCGAAGCTCCTACCGGCGGCAGGTCGGAAACAGGTGGTTCATTAGGGAAAAGCGGGTTCTGCCAGGATCCAAGGTGGACCATTTGCATAAAAGTCGGGCAGCCGTGCTTATGGATTACCTGTACCAGCTCGCTGAGCCCTTCAATGTACTCATCGTCATCAATACGATACTGTTGGCTCCAGCGGGCGCCTGAAGGGTAATCAATGGTCGGGGACTCTACGATCAGCAGACCGACACCGCCTCTGGCTATTGCTTCGTAGTAGGCTAAGATTGTCTTGTTCATATGAAGTTCGTCTTGGTGCCAGTACAGCGTCGTTGCGCCGGTTTTTATCAGCCGATTCCGGGTCTTAACCGACCCTATATGATAGGGCTCGAGCAGCTTTTCGAATCTTGTATTGGAACTCATTCGTCCTCCTTTCATTTTGGCTACCTTATGTTTCCTGCAATATAGCCTGTTTTCCCTGAAAGAGTCAATAACTGCAGTATCACATGCCATTTTGTTGTCAAGCACGATTTGCAGAAAAAAAAGGCTCTCCGTCATGAATTGTGGTCAAACACTACCGACTGTGTACAAGGTGGCTTCATCACCACAAGACATTGGCTTCCCCACAAAGTTTGACAAAGACCCCAAAAATGCAATGAGAAATTGGGCCGTGGCTTCAACGATCCCGGATGCAGTTCCCGTGATTATGCAAACCTTCCCTGCCAGTCTCTACATAAAATCGTAACGCTCATGTTAGGAACATTGCAGCAGCTCATAGGCGGACAGGCGACGAGTGTGGATAAATGGAACCGGACAAAAAACTTGTCCAAGCACAGGGGTAAGATGTTGAAAGCCGGTGCAGATCGGTACTGAACCTTAATACTGCGGAACTGGCTTTCTTATAGCTTTGGGGGGAATTCAGGGAGTTGATCGAATATCGGGTGCTTCGTCCCGTCTTTAATCCTTGCCGCCCTTTTTGCCGCCGCTTTATACCGTTCAAAATCAGCCAAGACGTACACGGAAAGCTTTTGTGCTGCGAGAGAGCCTTCGGCATGGATTGTGAGGACATCTTCATAAGATGACGTTAAATCCCTTATCAGCTTGACCAAACGAATCCTATGCTCTGTTGGGACGCCAGCTTTACCCCCCAGGTATTTGTCTAACAGATCGTGTGTCTCAGGATTCAAAAAGTCTTTCGACGAAGGACAGGTTCCAACGATGCCCCCTGCGATATCCTGAATATACTTGGTTGCCTGATGCCAGTTATCGGCAAAGTAGAATTTGCAGATGTTAGCGTACATGGGATTTGGATATACCAAATCCGAATCAGGCTCAGAAACACAGTATTCGCACGCTGCTCTGCCCATGACCTCCGTCGCTTCCGTGAACATAACCAGCCAGGTCAGCTCATCGCGAATGTGCGATGCTTTTTCCACCCCATTGTATTCAGCCATTAACGCGGCAGCACCAGTAAAGAGTTCGAGTTCCATCGCCTTATAGGACTCGGCACTGAGGCGATGGAAATTCGCAAACATATACGCGATATCCCCGGCAAACTCCCACTCCCCTTTCAAGAATACTCTCTCGTCAGGAATAAAGACATCGTCAAAGATAATCGTAGCATCGTTCAGGTATACGCTGGAACTAATGGGGTGATCAAAAAAATTGCCTGGCTCACTGACCTCTGGTTCAGCGCAAATGAGTGTGAGGCCTTCTGCGTTAACCGGAACCGCAAAGGAAACAGCATAGTCTTTGTCCTCTTCACGCATAGCCCGGCAGGGTGTGACCAGTATCTCATTGCAGAGGGGTGCTTGACTAATATGTGACTTGGCACCTCTAACCACGATGCCATCCCTTCGTTCTTCGACTATGCGGACGTAATAATCCAGATGGAGCTGTTGCTGCGACGGTCTAAGGCGTCTGTCTCCTTTGACATCTGTCATACCCATCGCAAATGCGACGTCGTTTTCCTGCAAATGCTTGCGATACGCCTCGACGCGCTCAGCATAATTCGTGCCGTGCTTCCTGTCAACCCTCTGACTGACCACGGTCAGAGCATTCAAGCCGTCCTTGGCGACAAACTTGGCTCCGGGTGGCTTTCCGAAGCAGACCCGTGCCCAGAGTTGCACAATATCTCTCAATCTGAGAAGATCCTCCCTACTTCTCTGTGGCATCAGGGCGAAACTCACCAACTCTCCTTCTTCGTTCTTTTCGGTGACGAGATCTTGATAACGAGGATCTTGCTGTAGGACATAATCCATAGCCACCCAGTCCCGACATATCTTTAGGATTGGGTGCTGAGTAACATCCTCAACCCTTTCTCCCTCGCAGTAAACCGCTCGACCGTCCTTGAGGCTTTCTATGTATTTTTCCGGCGTAATGATTGCCAACTTTAGATCTCCTTTCCCTGCTGTAGAATGCTTGCGAGATACCGTCTTGGGCCCCGCTTGTCCAGCCTTTTTAGGGGTAGCGACTCAAAATGAACCAGGTCCTCTCGAATCAAAACGAAGAGAAACCCCTGAGATCCTCACCCATCTATGAACATTCCCTTCAATTGGACCATCTTCGGACGTACCTCTGCATGCTGTCAAGAGACTGAACGACGGAGTTATGGGTTTTCAGTCTCTCTAGATGGAGATGTTCTTGCTTTCGTGGTCGGCGAAGCGAAAAAGCTGCGAATCATAGCTCCGGCGCTCGTCAATCCATCGGGTAAGAACACAATTACCAGAACGAATACAATACCGGTGACGACCAAATAGGCCGTCGGCACGGTGCGCCCCAATATCTCTCGAAGAATCACGAAGACAATACTACCCAGAATAGGCCCAGTGAGTGTGCCCCAACCACCTATGGTAGTAGCTACAATTGCTCCAATTGTCCAAGTCATTTCGAAATGTTGTGGAACATTAACGGGAACCCGGAAATAGCTGTAAGCGCCGCCGGCCACTCCAGCCAGGAAGGAGCTAATCATGAAAACTATCATCTTGTATTTGGCTGGATTGATGCCTGAGGCGTTGGCGGCATCTTCATCATCCCGAATGGCCTGTAGTCCCAGGCCTAATCGAGAATGCACTACTACATAAGTCACCACGATGGTGGCTATCGCTACAGCCAAGGCGATGTAGTAACTCTTGGTTAGGCTGAAAGTTGCCCAGTAGGAGGCGGGCGGATAGATCGTTTGGGTGAAAGTGGTGGTCATGACCAGCCTCATCACTTCAGCTACCGCCATGGTACCGATGCCAAAATAGGCACCCCTTAAGCGAAGGGTAGGAGGACCGATAATGCAGGCCACAACCGTCGCGGCCAGGCCGCCTACCACCAAGGCCACCGGCAACGGTGCTCCGGCCACATAGATTAAAGTATGGCACAAAGCCCCACTGCCAAAATAGGCGGCCAAGCCCAAATTGACCTGCCCGGCATAGCCTCCCATAAGATTCCAGCTCTCGCTCAGGGTGACATAGATCAGTAGCGATACCATGAGCGTCAAGATGTAGTTGCCAAGGTCTACTACCAGGGGAACAACGATGAGAGTCAAGGCAACCACAATCGCTACCGCGCCCCCAATGCGTATACTAGAAACAGCTCGCTTCAGGTCGTTCATCTCTTAAACAATCCCTGTGGTCTCAGTACCAGTATCAATATGAAAACGGCAAGGCTGGCAATGCCCCGATAGTGGCCACCTATCAACACGGCACTCAGTTGCTCCAGTATAGCCATGATGAGGCCGGCAAGGAATACTTCTTTGATATTCCCCATGCCGGCAAGGACCAAGACCACCATGGCGAACAGCACCCACCGTAAGCCTATGTCAGGACTGAGAGGATACATGATGGCAAAGCCAGTACCAGCCAAACCAGCCAGAGCCAGGCTTATGCCGCAGCAGATTAGATAGGTGCGGTCAATATTGACTCCCAGTAGATTAGCTGCTTCCCAATCCTGCGCCGTCGCTCTGATGGATTTGCCCAGGTAAGTTCTGCTGAGGAACAGATGCAAAGCAAGAATAGCGACGCTGGTTAGGCCGACGACAATCAGTCCGGTCAAGGGGATCCTGACACCGAAAAGCTCAAACATCTTCCCGGAGTAAGAGGTGCTTAGGATTTTGATATTGGTGGTCCAGAGCGCAATAGCCGTATTGTCCAGAATCAGGATGAGACCAAAGGTCATGATCAGGGAGCTGTTTATGCGGCGGTCCTCAGAAACCTTGCTCAGGCGGGAAAACAGTACTTTGTAGAGAATGCAACCCACCAGGAACATCAAGACCATGACCAGGGGGATGGACAGAACGGGGTCCACGTGCCAGAGAGTGAAAAGCCAATAACTCGTATAGGCACCTATCATCATGAAAGAGCCATGTGCTATGTTGAGGTATTTCATGACTCCAAAGAGCAAAGCAAGCCCTATGGTCACCAGACCATAGAATATCCCGAGGATAACGCCATAAGCCAAAATTTGGGGTAGCTGGGTCATGACCTGGTCTGCCCTCTCAGCGCTCGGTACTCATAATTGCGAAGCGACGCCGAAATAGGCGTCTTTGATGTCTTTTCTGCTGAGCAAGTCCTGTGCTTCTCCCTGGGCAACGATTCTACCGTTCTCAATGACATATCCTCTATCTGCTAGCTCCAGGGCCGCACGAACATTCTGCTCCACGAGAACAATGGCTATCTCCGTTGATTCGTATAATTGTCTCATGGTCTCGAATAGATGTTGAACAAAGAGGGGTGCCAGGCCCAGGGAAAGCTCGTCAATGAGCAAAAGCTTCGGCTGAGACATCAGCGCCCTGGCAATGAGCAGCATTTGCTGCTCCCCTCCACTCAACGTACCAGCTTTCTGGCTCTTGCGCGTTTCGAGGGTGGGAAAAACCTCACAAACCCAGCACATGGTGGAGTCTTTGACCTGCCTGGCCCGGCTGGTGAAGGCGCCCATTTCCAGGTTCTCCAGAACGGTCATCTCCCTGAATACCTTCCTTTCCTCGGGCACCATACAGATCCCCAGCTCCACTATCTTGTGCACCGGCTGCTCGACCAGATCAGACCCGTTGAACTCCATCTTGCCAGTGGCGGGTTTGAGCAAGCCACAGATGGTCCTTAGCAAGGTGCTTTTTCCAGCACCATTAGAGCCAACAATGGTGACTATCTCTCTGTCTTCTACGGTAACAGAGACCTTATGCAGAGCTTGAAGGTCCCCATGGTAAACGTCTATGTCTCTGATCTCAAGCATTCTGATACTCGCCCAAGTATGCCTCGATGACCTGCTTGTCGTTAATCACCTCGCGGGGGGTGCCTTCGAATATCTTCTGTCCCGCACTTAATACCATCACCTTATCGGATATTCCCAATACGGCCTTCATCACATGTTCTACCACTATCACTGTTGTTCCCGAATTCCTTATCCCCTGCACCAGCTTCATGACATCTTCTATCTCCCTCAGATTCAACCCGGTCATCATCTCATCCAGCAGCAGCAGCTTTGGTTTAGCCCCCAGGGCACGGGCCAGCTCTACCCTCTTTCGGTCAACCAAACCAAGCCTCCCTGACCTCGTCAGCCGCTTCTCCGCTAGGCCGGTAGTCGCCAGAATGGCCTCCGATTCTGCCCTGGCGTCTTTCATGCTCCTCACCGGCTCTTTTCCATTCAGCAAGCCGACCATAACGTTCTCCAACACCGTCATGTTGCTGAAAGGCTTATTCAATTGGAAAGTCCTAGCTATGCCTGCCTTGCATGCCTTGTAGGGAGCATTTCCGGTTATGTCGTCACCGCCGAAGATCACTCTCCCCGAGGTAGGCCTCAGGAAACCAGTAATCACATTGAACAAAGTGGTCTTGCCTGACCCGTTGGGTCCGATCAGGCCAAGTATGCTTCCTTCTTCAAGGGCAAAGCTTACGTTTGCAAGCGCCCTTAAACCGCCAAAATCCTTGCTTATATCCTCTACTTCAAGAATCGTCATAGCCTTTCACCAGAGGGAGTCCCAAGCTTCATCCCCCGTCATCTGAAAACAGGTGGAAGAAAACGCCCAAGCGAAAACGCATCGGTAACTGCTCAGGCTGTCATTGCGAGGAGCGCAGCGACGAAGCAATCTCAGCCATTGGATCACGGAGATTGCTTCGCTTCGCTCGCAATGACACCAAACGAGGCTGTTTCGTGGGTAGGTTTGCCTCTTTCCAGACGATGCGTGTAACTGCTCACGCATCGTCTGTCGGTCTGATTGGCGAGTAGTGGTTCTCTACCCCCCGTAGAAGTGACTATGGATGTAGGTCCCAAGCACACCCTCAGGGTGTGCTTGGGACTCTCGTCTGTTTGCCTACCTCTCTGTCCAGGCGGGGAAGGGATAGACCGGCTCTGTTTCAGCCATCTCATCCGGCCATACGATGGTCTCCACCCCGTCAATGTACTGCACAAGGAAGTACTCTTTGTTGACCGTGCCATTCGTATTGAACGTGATGTGACCCTCAATGGTGTCCAGGTCAGTTGTAGTCAAGGCATCTCTGACCTTGTCATGGTCCAGCGAACCAGCTCGTTCGATGGCATCGGCTATGACCTGGATGGCGGCATAAGCCTGTCCGGCCAACTCCGGAGCACGCTCGCCGTCGTGTTCAGCCGCATACGCCTCATCAAACTCCGCAGCCCCTGGGTAGCCGGTAGCCCAGTGATAGGCGTTGGTGGTGATGACGTAGTCGGCGTCTGGACCCATGCTCAACCAGTCCGCCCGAACCGCGGGTGCGGAGAGCATCAGAATCGCCTTGGGGACGAAGTCAAGCTCCTTCATCTGCTGCCAGAATTTGATCCCGTCCGGGCCGATCATGGGAGCGTACACGAAGTCAACGCCGGCCTCCTTGAAGGCCAGGATTTGGGTGCTGAAATCGCCACCGAACCTCTGGTACTTCTGAATGACGATGTTGGTGGCGCCACGGTCGAAGGCTTCCTTCTGGAACCATATGGAGTAGTCAATGCCCATCAGGTTCTGTTCTTCCATGAAGCCGATCATGGTGGGCTTCGGCTCTGGGAACCAGTCGATCAACTCGAATACGAACTTGGCGCAATCGGTGTTCATCCAGCCTATGTCAAAGAGATACCTGAAGCCTTGTTGAAAGGGATCAACAAGAGAACCGTTGGCGATGACAAGAGGGACGCCGTTCTTCTCAGCAACCACCTGCCCCAAAGGCATTAGGGCAGTCGTGCCTGAAAGGGCAACCACCCCTTGCTCGACCAGATACTCCATTTCGGTGACAGCTTTCTGTTCGTCTGCCGAGTGATCCCCCCACAGGATCTCCACCGGGATCTTCTTGTCGTATTCCGCGACGTAGATACCACCCTCGGCGTTGATGTCGTCCGCTGCTTTGCTGTAGCCCCACTTGGTCTGAACCCCGAAGGCCGCCAGAGGCCCGGTTTGGTCGGTTACGGTACCGATCTAATCGTCGCAGGAGCCTCTGGTACTGGTGTCGGCGTGACCACGACTTCCTTGGTCACCTCGACCTCTTTCACGACTTCCTTGGTCACCTCGACAATCTTGGTCACCTCAACGGGTGCCGGTGTCGGGCCACATGCTGTCATTGCCATCGAGATCACGGCCAGCACGAGTATCAGGCGAATACCCACCGTCATTTTTGGCAATCTTCCCTTCATCATCTTAAAACCTCCTTTTCTTTTTAGAGATTGTCCGATATTGCCTTCCATCTCGTTGCAGATTCAACTTTTGTATGCTTACAAATGATCACCCCCTTCCTGCATGGTCAAGCGCCTTTTGATCCACATCTCTGCCTTTTAACAAACCTGGCCGTTGAACCTGTGGTTGAGCAGTAGGGTTGTCCCCTCATCCCACAGTTGCAGCCACACTCTGGCCGCCGTCCACCACAAAGACCGCCCCGGTGACGTAATCCGAGGCTGGAGAGGCCAGGTAGAGCGCCAGGCTCGCCACGTCTTCCGGCTCGCCGAAGCGGCCCGCCGGCAGGCTGCGCAAGGTGGGCTCGGCAAATTCCGGCGTCTGCCACAGCACCTGGCTGAAGCGGGTCTTGATCACCCCCGGCGCGATGGCATTGACCTGGATGTTGGCGGGGCCCAGTTCCACCGCCAGCACCTGCGTCAGCATGATCACCCCTGCCTTGGAGATGCTGTATATGCCCATGCCAGATCCCGGTCGCAGCCCGGCGACCGAGGCGATGTTGATGATCTTGCCGCCGCCCTGCTTCTCCATCTGCGGCGCAACCGCCTTACACCCCCGGAAGACGCCTTTCAAGTTGATGTCGAGGGTCTTGTCCACCTGGCCCTCGTCGGCGGCGAGCAGCGGGCCAAAGTGCGGGTTGGTGGCGGCGTTGTTGACCGCCACATCCAGCCGGCCAAAGGTCTCAACCGTCTGCGTCACCAGCGCCGCTACGTCGTCCGACCGGCCCACGTGGGCCTGGAGAGCCAAGGCTTCCCCGCCGGCGGCTTTGATCTCGTCTGCCACCACCTGCACGCCCTCCAGCTTACGGCTGCTCACCACCACCTTTGCGCCGGCCTGTGCAAACCGCAGCGCAATTGCCCGCCCGATGCCCCGCGACGCGCCGATGACCACTGCTACTTTTCCTTCAAGTGAAAACTCTGTCATGCGTTCCTTGTCCGCCTAACTGCCTGGCTGTCTAAACGTTCAACACGCTCTCCATGCCTGCCCTGAGCCTGTCGAAGGGAAGGCCGCGTGTCGCCCGGCTCGACTTCCTCAGTATGAATTCAGTCGCTCAAAGATGCCTGCCGCGCCCATGCCGCCGCCGACGCACATGGTGACCAGGCCAAACTGAACGTCGCGGCGCTTCATCTCGTTGATGATCTGCACGGTGAGCTTGGCCCCGGTGCAGCCGAGAGGATGGCCCAGGGCGATGGCCCCGCCGTTGACATTGGTGATCTCCTCGTCCATCCCCAGGTCGCGGATGACGACCAGCGACTGGGAGGCGAACGCCTCATTGAGCTCGATGAGACCGATATCGTCCAGCGACAGGCCGGTGAGTTCCAGGAGCTTGGGCACAGCGACGATAGGCCCGATGCCCATCAACTCCGGCGGGACACCGCCC
>Ga0180438_10005157_pt1 | contig 18350 bp, 12 predicted proteins | sample SS_ome_12_FD_132455 | JGI IMG/M metagenome (GOLD analysis project Ga0180438, IMG submission 132455) | Hypersaline lake sediment archaeal communities from the Salton Sea, California, USA - SS_3_D_2 metaG | ecosystem: Environmental > Aquatic > Non-marine Saline and Alkaline > Hypersaline >...
CTCGCCAGTTTGCAGTCCACGAACCCTACAGCTATGATGCTGCAACAGCGACGACCCCTGGAACACACGATCGGCCTGCCCCGCAGGAACGACTGGCGGCCAACCGCTCGGAAGCCAAGGTGAGAAAAATCCTGGTGGTCGTTGTCACCGCGATCACGTTGGTCGTGCTCGTTCTTTGTGTGTTGTTTGCGTCATACGTTGTGCAGATGGCTAGGTGGGGATCAAGGGTGGATGATGCGCTGGACAAAGGGCAGTATCGAGAAGCCCTCAACCTTTCACAGCAAGCACTGGCCATCACTCAAAGATACGGGGAGCGAACGCGTGAAGGAGAAGTGCGAAATGTCATCGGTTTTGTGTACTACCGTCAAGGACGGTATGACCAGGCGCTAGAGACCTTAAGACAAGCCGTGGTGATCCACCGAGAAGTAGGAAACCGGTCAGGCGAAGCCACCGGCCTCAATTACATAGGCATGGTGTATGGTTCACAAGGGCTATATAACCAAGCATATGAGAGCTTCAGGCAGGCCCTGGTCATCCACCGGGAGTTGGGCCAGCGCGCTGAAGAGGGAAAGACGCTAAACAACATCGGTGTGGCGTATAGATTGCAGGGAGATTATGACCAAGCGCTGGAGACCCTGAGGCAGGCGCTGGTGATCGACCGGGAAGTAGGGGACCGGGCCGGCGAAGGAGGGACCCTCACCAACATGGCGTCGGTGTATCTTGCTCAGGAGGCATATGATCAAGCGCTGGAGACGCTGAGCCAGACCCTGGTCATCCACCGGGAGGTAGGGAACCGTGCAGATGAGGGAACAACCCTCAATAGCATTGGGTCGGCGTACCATGGGCTTGGACTCGATGAGCAAGCAATGGAAAACTACCGGAGGGCCTTAGTGATCTCTCGAGAGGCCGAAGATCCAGCGCGTGAAGCAGCCACACTCAGCAACATCGGCCGGCTGTATCAGGATCAAGGCCTGATTGACCAGGCCCGGGAGAACTATGAGGCCGCGTTGCTCATCGCTCGGGACATCGGCGCCCAGGACCTGGAGCAGGGGCTTCTAGAACATCTGGAGGCGTTGGACCAGGATTGACTTGGCCAAATACGTTGACTGCGTGCTGGGCATGCTGGCGGCGCGTAGACGGTGCGACTTTCCAAACAAGTGATACTGTCGATTCACTACATAACGCAGAGCGCGCGGTCTGTGGAGTCCCCGACTTCTTGGCGTTCTTGGGCACTTCAGACATACTTCCCAAACGAGTTTGGGACTCCACACCGTGCGCACGCGACCATTCGTTCCTTTCCCAATTCGTTGTAGTCTTCAGACAGACTTCCCGAACAACTTCTGGACGCCCTGTTGACATGCGATGCCTCCCGACCGGACCGGCTTTCTTTTCAACCGGTCCGGTCTCTCTTCCCACCCACTGACGCCAACCCCGGTCCGGGTTGGCCGCCGCCTGGTACAGGCGCTTGGCGTTCTGTCCTGAACATGGTATACTGGTACCATCGGCAAGCGACAAGCGATGCCTTGATGGCAGGAAGAGGAAGCGTATGGCACCCTCCGGTGTGCATTTCGCCCACTTTGCGGCGGAATACGAGGCGATCCTGGCCCAGGCGCAGGCAGTCGTGGCCGGCTTTCCCCCCCTGCTGCGGGACATGGCCGAGCGGCTACTGCCTGAGCTGGGGGGAGCGACCTTTTCGCGCATCGCGGCCCTGCTCCCCTATTGGCTGGCCGACCTGCTGGACCAGCGCCCCCCACCCGCGGGCGCACGGCCCGGCCCCGGACCCGGCCAACCCGGGGCGCTGAGCCTGGCCAACCTCCTTGGCTGGTGGTCCTATCTGCTCCAGGACCAGCTTCTGGACTCGGAGAGGGACGGACCAGAACGGCTCCCCCTGGCCATCGCCTTCCACGTTGCATCGGTCCGGCGGTTCCAGCACCTTGTGCCCGGCGATGCAGCCTTCTGGGACGCCTTTGAGTCCCTTTCGCTGGCTTCGGCCGAGGCCCATTGCTGGGAACAACGCCGTCATTTCCAGGACTTGGCCGATCTGGACCGCGAGGCGCCTGGCCCGGGGGCCTTTGGCTTTGACGACCTGGATCGCCTGGCCAACCGTTCGGCCCTCCTGCAACTGAGCTCCGTGCTCCAGCTCCACCTGCATGGCTATGGGCAGGACGATCCCCTGCACCTGGCACTGCGGCAGATGGTACACCACTATGCCGTCGGCCGGCAGATCGGCGACGACCGCACCGATTGGGTGGACGATCTGAGGAGGGGACGCTTGAACTATGTCTCGGCCCGCATCGCCCGCCGCATGGTGGACCAGGGCGCGGTCCAAAACTATGCCGGCCTGGACGTGGAGCGGATGGTGGGCTATTTCCTGTACGACGACGAGCTTTTCGCCGCCATCCAGCAGGCGGCTGTGGCTGCTTGCCAGCGGGCAGCGCAGAGCATCGCCCCGTACGAACCCCGCTATCTCCTTGCCCTGGTGGATGACCTGCTGGACCGGACCGTGCGCAGCTACCAGGCCGCCTTGAGGAGCCGGCGCAGGCTACGAGGGGTATTCCGGCCCCTGCAACCGTCTTCCTAGTGTTGGAATCGGTCTGAGCGTTTGAATTGTGCCCTCTAGCGCTGGCCTGCAAGAGCCAGCGCCGAGCGAGAAATCAGTAGATTGCGACTAGCACCGCCTGTTTCACGGCGGTGCGGCCAAAGCGCAATGCAAACTCTCAACCGTGGATGTGCACTCGTTAGAAACAACTTGCGGAGTTTGTCGCTCTATGGTATTCTATATACGGCCCTGATGGTGCGGGTGCCCGGAAGCGGTTGCCGTCCCAGGTAGTGGTGCCGGGGGCGCGGTGTAGCCGCCGGTGCGGTACGCGCTCGAGCCCGTCCGCGGGCCCGGGTGTGATGCCGCACCGGAAACTGGTGTAGTGGCTGTTCCCACGAGGTTGCAGAAAGGAGATCCCCATGCCCAGAGACGATCTTGAGCGATTGATCGGCAAGGCGGTCCTGGACCCCGAGTTCCGCGAGAAGCTATTCGCCGATCCAAGGCAAGCCATCCGCGAGATGGGCCTGGATCTGAGCGAAGAGGAGATCGCCGCCCTGGAAACGGTCGATCCAAAAAAGGCCAAGACTGCCATCGAAGAGATGTCAGCTCTGGCAGCACAGCCCTGGAAGTGAAACTTGGCTGAACCCGGAGTCCGTGCTTGGCCAGCGCGGGCTTCCGGGGTATCTTTCCGGGCAAGGGGTTCCCGTTTCGTGAGCACGGATGAGGGCCATGACTGAGCAATCAGCGCCACAGTCGTTCATTTCTGCCGAAGAGCAGTTGGAGCTTGAGAGGAAGGTCAGGCTTCTCAACATTCTGGCAGCCAGTGGGGTCGTCGTTTCCCTCATCTTCCTGGCTGCCATGCTGTATCCCCCCATTTCTCCGGCGCCCTACTTTGTGATCTTTGGCCTTCTCCTCGCCATCTGCTTGGCGTCGATGGCGCTGAACCGGCTCGGGCACTCCCGTCCGGCGGCGCAAGTGTTCCTGTTGGCCGTCACCCTTGCCATTTTCGCTGTAATTCTGGTCGGGCTTTTGCGGGAGCAGCTTGTGGGGTTTGTGATCTTCTTTTTTCCTCTCCCTGTTCTGAGCGCAGGGATGCTGCTCGGCTCTCGCTCGACGTTTGGCTATGCCACGTTGAATGCCATACTGATTGCCGTCATTGGTGTTGTCGCGAGCCAGATGCCTGCCTTACAGGGTGCAGTCTTTGTCACCGAGGTATTCAGCATCGTCATGCCTGCGATCGTATTGTGCTACCTGATGGCCCTCGTCGCCTGGCTCTATGGCAGGAGCCAGGAGCAGGCTTGGCACGAGCTCACCCAGCGCAGCCAGCAGTTGCAGGTCGCGAACGAGGAGATCCGCGCCTTCTCCCGCACGCTAGAGGACAAGGTTGAGGAGCGCACCGGGGAACTGCGCAAGTTTGTGTCCATGGTCGCCCACGATCTGCGCAATCCGCTGGCCACGATACAGGGCTACGTGGAACTCATGCGGGAGCAGGAGATGGGCACCCTGCAGGAGCGACAGCGGGAGACCCTGGACACCATCGCCTCCAACGTCAAGCACATCGTCCATTTGACAGACGATCTCCTGGAGATTTCCTTCCTGCAGTCAGGGGGGATCCAGTTTGACATGAAGCCTGTGCCCATCGAAGGCGTCATCCAGGAGGTGTGCGATAGCTATGAGCAGCGGCTGTCCGAGAAGCGGCTGGGCCTGAAGCTAGAGCTGCCCTCGGAATTGCCTCCTGTCTGGGGGGATCCCTTTCATCTGACACGGGCCCTCAACAACCTGGTGGGCAACGCCTACAACTATACGCCCTCGGGGGCGATCATCCTTGGCGCCCGGCCCTTGGACAGTTATGTTGAAGTTAGCGTCGCCGACACCGGCATCGGCATCTCACCGGAGGAGCAAAAGCACCTCTTCACCCACTTTTTTCGGGGGGGGCATAAGGTGGTGCGCAACCAAAAGGGCACCGGCCTGGGCCTGGCGATCACCCGATACATCGTCGAGGCCCATGGGGGCGAGATCTGGGCTGAAAGCGAAAGGGACAAAGGCACCACATTCCGTCTCACCATCCCGATGGCGGAGCAGGCGAACAGTTTGGGTCAACCCCCCGTTGCGGCCCTTTGAAGGTGATCGAAGCAAAAGACACGTGTGGGGCATCCGGCCTACGCTCAAGCCGGAACGCCAGTTCCGGCGTCCCAGTTGTATTTCCGGTCTAATCCACCTCACCCAGGCCCAAGGCGACTCCGTGCTCGATCTTTTCCCTTACCACAGTCTCCGAACGCGGTGGACCATCCACCGCCGCCATTTTCTTCAAGTATGCGTCGGCTGCGAGAATGCGCTGATATTCCAAGGGGTGCATGTGCTGCATCTCTTCCTCCGACATCAGGCCCGTGAAAATACTGCGGTTTCCATCTTTGATGCAGCCATGATACATGTGCCAGGTGAGGATGGCCAGGACAGCCAGGATCGCCTCCCAACGATGGAGGGCCTGGGCCACAGCGAACACTTGACCGGGTAGGAGCGCTGTGACGACGAGGGGAAACCACATGATAAAGCCTGTGATGCCCATCACCACTTGGCCCCACAGGAGGGCCCAGTACTCAAGCTTCTCTTCGATCGTGAATCGGTCAAACTGTGGCCTCTCTTTCGTCAGACCGGCGTTGAACATGATCATCTGCACCAGGTTCCGAAAATCACGGGGGTAAGGCCACATCCCGCCACGCTCGCGCTTGACGAACCACGTCTCCAGGATCCGCCAGACGTGATAGAAAGAGAGCACCGCGGATATGAGTGCTGCCAGGCGATGGATGACGCGGATGGCGTCCACCCCGCCCGCAAAGTCGATCACGGCTGCAACCGGAGGCAGGGAGCTGAAGGTCTGGAGCAAACCGGTTACAGCCAGGGTACCGAACGATAGCATCAGCACCACATGCTCGATCCGTTCGGCATTCGTGAAACGGACAAAAACCCGGGAGCCATCGGGCTCTACCCGAATGCGCTCCGCCAGAGAGCGGGCGGCCCGGATTCTGCGCCCAAGCGTCTCCCGTTTGATCTGTTCGACTGAAACCTGTTCCGTGTGCGCCGCTCTAGTCTGCGATCTCGTCGCCAAAGTCGTAATCCTCCAGTTCTTTTTCGAGGAGGGCTTGCATCCTCTGTTTCTTCCGCCGCTTGTCGATCCAGCGTCTATTCACATCAAGGCCAATGTAGGCCAGAAAGCCGCCGATAACCACTGGAATCAGTATCTGATAGGCCGAATTGACGACGACCAGTGCCGGTGTATGTTCCCACTCTGGCACATAGTGGCTGAGCCAGGCGCTCGGGAATCGGATGGAGGCGTCCTCGTGGCATTGCTGGCAAGTATGCTGCAAGTTGGTGGGATATACCGTGGACAGAGCATCGCTCGGCCGCCGGATGTTGTGGATGCCATGACAATCGAAACAGACGGCCTTGTGGCTCTGGGCAGTATCGCTCTGGCGGCGAAAGAGATTCACGGTGCGACCGTGGAAATCGTCCAGGTAGGTGTCAAAAACCTCCGTTGAAATGCCATACTTGTCCATCATCGCCTCGTTGGCGTGACAGGCTCCACAAATCGCGATACTGTCGTTGCGATAGGGGGAATCGCGCGGGCCACGTACACTGTGCACCCCGTGGCACTCAACGCAACCGGGCACGTCCGGGCTAGAGCCAGCCTCCAGAGCCGCCCCATGCACACTGGTGCGATAGGTCGAGTAGACCGCCTTGTGACACGTGCCGCACATATACGAGACTTCAGCGCGCGGCCGGTTGCTGAAACGAACCATTGCGTGGCTGCCGTGGCAGTCCACGCACACCGGAGCTTCGCGATTCCCACCCTCAAGAACCCTCATGTGAGCGCTATCCACTGCCACCTCAAACTCGTGAAGATGGCAGGAACGACAAGCTTCGTTGATGGTCAGGACCATCTCCCTGCGATCAGTAAAAACGAGGTCCACATGCAATGGCGCGTACTCGGTCCCCGTCGTTCCCCCTTCTTCTGGATGGCAGGCTATGCAGATTTGCTGTTCGTCATGATGGGGATAGCGGGTCAGGGCAGTGTGGCAGGCGACACAGTTCAGACCAGCCGGCCCGTGCACGGAGCGTTGATACTCGTCTCTGTCCACGTGCAGTGAGAGCAACTCACCATTCTGAAAGCGGCCCACGAAATCAGGATCCGCATGGCACATCAAGCAGTTGTCAATCGGTTCTTCCTGCTGCAGGGTGTCTGCCCTGGCTTGCGGTCGACCGCAAGCCAGCCAAACCACTCCCACCGCCAGCAATCCCACGAGGCACCTGGCCAGCTCCTTCGATCTCAATCGTAGTTCTTTATGAAGGCAGGATTTCGTTCGCATTTGGGCATCCCCTATACAATTGAATGAAGACGTGGCAGCAACCGTTGCTGCCACCCCCTTTGAATCGCACTGCACCCGTTGGCCGTGTCTATCTTTCGGATCCAGGCAACACAAAATCGCCCGTATCGTCACGATACAGCCGTCAACGCGGTGCACCAACGGTGCGATTTTGAGCCAATCATGCGGTGCTCTTGGGTTTCTCACTATTGCTAGTCGGCCGGAGGTAGGAAAGCTTGAACACAGCGCTTCAATTGGACCTCCTCCTCGTATTAGACGGCAAGGGGGGGAAAAGGTTACGGGGGAATCTAGGAATTCCTGAAAAATGATCCGGGACGCACAGCCAGGACGAGCGGTGAAGGTCAGGATTCTGAAGCGCGCCGGACCATCGGCCAGCAACCGCAGCGAGATAGCCAGTGCAGTCACACCGGCTTTATTTCCTCAGCGGCTGGAGTTGGAGAGGACCGCTTTCCGGGACGTATCCCTTTGACCCGCAGGGTCTGCAAACCCTGCGGGCCTCTTTTACGAAAAGTCTCTCGTCGAGTTATCTGTGATAGCCAGCTCCTTTGCTCGTTGCGGCATGCGAGTCTCCCGGCATCTGGTCTTGTTCAAGGAATGGAGCTGTGATACAATGTCGATCGTTTCGGGAGTCCCACCAAGCTGGGCACCCCAGGCTCAGCAGTAGCCTGCCCAAGAGGAGGTGATCTACTTCCTGGCACCAGCAAAGCACATTGCACAGCATCAACTGGAGGTGGCAAGAATGGCAGTTATTCGGGAAGGCAACAAGGCGGTTCTCTTGGTTGTGGACGTGCAGGTCGGAGTCATGCGAAATGTGTGGGATGCTCAGCGCATCATCGACAACATCGGCATCGCTGTCGAAAAAGCACGGGGCCAGGGTGTACCGGTCATATGGGTACAACACTCGGACGACGAACTGCTCCATGGCAGCCCTGATTGGCAACTAGTGCCAGGACTGTCGCCCGCAGAAGGCGAAATGCGGATCGACAAGCATTTCAACTCATCGTTCGAGCAAACGTCTTTGGAAGAGACACTGGCACGGCTTGGCGCTACGCACATCGTGTTGGTTGGCGCTGCCACGAACTGGTGCATTCGCGCCACGGCACATGGTGCCCTGGATCGAGGCTACGATCTCACCCTCATCAAAGACGGCCATACCACTGAGACGATAGAGCTTGAGAACGGCATCAGGATTGAAGCGGCGAATATCATCCGTGAACTCAACATTGCGATGACCTGGCTTAGCTACCCGGGTCGTACAAACAGCACGGCATCCGTCGAGGAAGTCGACTTTTCTGTCCCGGGCGGTGTTTGCTAGGCAGAGCCCGGCCCCAGGGCAAGTTCAACATCAGTTGTCACTTCAGACCTGATTCGTTGTATTCCCAATTCGTTGTAGTCTTACGAGGCGCGCCGCCTCGCACCCACGCGGTTGCGGAAAGCCGCAAGTGCGAGGCATCGCCTGCCACCAGTTGCCTGGGGAGAAGCTGGCGTCAGGAGAACTGTGTCGGGGAGGGAGCAGCCTGCCTGCGATACGTCGCCCCTACGAACGGCAGGGGGGAAGCGTGGAGGTCGCCTGCCCGCCTGGTGAGGGGTGGCCTGGCCACCCCTCACCCCTCCACGTCTCCCCAGTGTGACTCATGCGCGCCTGGCGCTGCCTAGCCGGGCCGCAGTGGCTCGGGCACGACGGGGGACGGGCCCCAGACCTCGATGGTAAAGTTCTGGCCGTACTGGTCGAGGAGCTCTGCCTTGAGTGCCTCCCATGCGGCGCTCTCGGCAAAGTTGGCCCAGTCGGCCATTGTCTTCCACACCGAGGTCGTGCGCACCTGCGGTGCGGCCAGCATGCTCCGGTAGGCGCGAAATTCGACGAGGCCAGGCGATTGCAGCACGGTGCCGATGGCCTTCTTGGCCCACGCCTGGTACGCCTGCTGGTCCATGCCAGGTAGAAAATCCCACTTGAGATCGGCCTCTATCATCCGGTTCACCTCCTTGTGATTGTGACTTGCCACAGACCGCAGCCGGTGCCCGCCGGATCAAGTACAACCTTCGGCTGCCATCCGCTGCGAGCCATGGCGCTATGCGGGTTTTGCCTACGGGTCTCCCGCGCAAAGGGAAAAGGGCAGGCGAAAAGGCCGGACGTGGTGCAGAGAAGAGTGCAATGCGTGCAGAGGATCGGCTTGTCTGCGTTGACTACGGTGAGACTGCAAAGTGCTCGCGGGCAAGGGTCCAACAGCCACCCCAGTATACCACGTTTGGCGGTGCTTGTCAAGCGTCCTGCGATCTGGTCAGGACCGGTGCAAAATCAGTTGTGAATGGCCAGAACCTTCGCGACCACAAAACCCGACCGGTGGGACTGTAGGGGCGACGCATCGCCAGCAAGCGGTTGCTCGAGGAGAGGCTGGCCGTCAGGAGGGAGTCCCGGACTCGTTCGGGAAGTCTATCTGAAGTACCCAAGAACCCCAACAAGTTGGGGACTCCACAAACCGCGCGCTTTGCGTTATGTAGTAAACCAACGGTATCACAAGTTGGGGACTCCACAGACCGCAAGCTTTGCGTTTTGGAGTAAACCAACAGTGTCACAAGTTGGGGACTCCGTAGCCTGTTCGGCAATGTGTTAGGGACTCCCCAGACCGTGCGCTCTGCGTTACATAATAGACCGACGGGATCTCTTTACGCCGGCGCTGGGCCCCGCACCACCACCACCAGCGCCAGGTCGTCGGCCTGGGGCGCGGCGCCGGCAAAGGCCTGGACGTCGGCCAGGATCGCCGCCTGGAGCGCCCGGGCTGCGTCCGGCCGGGAAGCGACGGCCGCCATCTGGGCGTGGACCAGGGCCCGCAGGCGTGCCTCGCCGTACAGCCCCTGCCCCTCGTCTTCCGCCTCGGTGATGCCGTCGGTGTACGCCAGCAGCAGGTCGCCGGGGTCCAGGTGCACGGTGTCCTGCCGCCACGTCCTCCCCTCCAGCATCCCCAGGGCCCCGCCCGTGGCGTCCAGCCTTTCCATCCCGCCGGCGCCCCGGTCGCGGAGCACCAGGGGCGGCCAGTGGCCGGCGTTGCCGTACACCAGGCTACCGCTTGCCGGATCCAGCACGCCGTAAAAGACGGTGACGAACTGGATGGTGCGGGTGTCCGCCAGGAGGCGGCGGTTCACGGCCTCCAGGACGCGCGCCGGTTCGGCCGGGTATTCGGCGGCGTAGGTACGCAGCAGCGTGCAGCTCAGGGCCATGTACAGGGCGGCGCCCGCCCCCTTGTCGGTCACGTCGGCCAGGACGAGGCCCCACCGCCCGCCGGGCAGGGCGATCACGTCATAGAAGTCACCCGATGTCTCCCGGGCCGGCTGCAGCGTCGCCGCGAGCTGCCAGCCGGGGATGTCCGGCAAGGTACGCGGCAGAAAGCCGGCCTGCACCTCCCCGGCCAGGGCCAGTTCCTGCTCCATCTTTTGGTTGGCCGCTTGCAGCCTGGCCTGCAGGCGGCGCAGGGCCAAGTGGGTCTCGACGCGGGCCAGGACTTCCTCCACCTGGAAGGGCTTGGTGACATAATCCACGCCCCCGGCGGCGAAGGCCTGCACCTTGTCCTGCGTGGCGTCCAGGGCACTGATAAAGATGACGGGGATGTCGTGCGTCTCTGGCGTTTCCTTCAGGCGGGCGCAGACCTCGTAGCCGTTCATCTCGGGCATGCGGATGTCGAGCAGGATCAGGTCGGGGGGCTCGGCGCGGGCGGCCGCCAGGGCCAGCGCGCCGTCGGGCGCCGGGCGCACGCGGTACCCCTGCTCGGCCAGCATCTGCGACAGCAGCCGCAGGTTGGCCGGCGCGTCGTCGACGATCAGGATATCGCCCTGCGGCGGCTTTGTCGGGTCGTGTTCCATCTCTTCCCTCCGATCCTCTCGATCCCCTGGAAAGGTCCAGACATCCGAAGTTTTTTGGAAACTTCGGATGTCTATGTCTGGTGAGCGGAAAGGTCCAGACATATGCTTGGTGAGCGGAAAGGTCCAGACATCCGAAGTTTTTTGGAAACTTCGGATGTCTATGTCTGGTGAGCGGAAAGGTCCAGACATATGCTTGGTGAGCGGAAGGGTCCAGACATCCGAAGTTTTTTGGAAACTTCGGATGTCTATGCCGGGTCACCTCCCGTGGCCTGCTCGATCAAGTCCAGGATCTGCTTGTACTCGTAGCGCTCGGCCAGGTCCGCCAGGGCGCCGGCCAGGGCCGGGTCCTGCTCGCGGACCGGATCGAGCAGGCGCAGGATGCGGTCCAGGTCGGCCCGGACCGTGGCCGCCTGCAGGTCGGCCAGCCAGCCGGCCGGCAGGGCCGCCAGCCGCCGGGCGTCCAGCGCGGCCACGCCGGCCGCCCGTTCCGCCGCCTCCCGGACCGGCGCACCCGGCGCCCGCTCCTCGTAGACAAACTGCACGCCCAGGTGCTGGGCCAACAGGTCATAGATCGTCTCTTTGCGGAACGGCTTGCGCACAAAGGCATCGCAGCCCTCCAGCAGGATCTGCTGCCGGTCCTCCTCAAAGGCCGTGGCGGTCAGGGCGATGATGACCGTGTCCTCGCCCCCGGGCGCGGCCTTGATCCGTTGGGTGGCCTCGTGGCCGTCCATGACCGGCATGCGCATGTCCATCCAGACCAGGTGCGGCCGCCAGCGCGCCCACTGTTCGACGGCCTCCTGGCCATTCGTCGCCTCCTGGACCGCAAAGCCATCGGGCGGTGGGCCCAGGTCCTGGAGCAACGACACCAGCAGCCGCCGGTTGGTCCCCCGGTCCTCGACGACCAGCACCCGAAAGGGGCCGCCGTCGGGGGCGCGCTGGCCCGGCGCCAGGGCCCGCACCCGTTGCCCGGGCCGGGCGGCAGGCACCTGGGCCTCGGCGGCGAGCCCCACCGCCAACGCAAACTCGAACAGGCTGCCCTCTCTCAACTCGCTGCTGACGGTGAGGTCGCCACCCATCAGGCGCACAAACTCCCGGCTGATCGACAGGCCCAGCCCGCTGCCCTCCTGGAGCTGCGTGGTCACCGGGTCGCGCCCGCTGGTGGCCTGTACAAAGGGGTCAAAGACGCGCTCCATCTCGCCGGGGGCAATGCCAGGGCCGGTGTCCTCCACCTCAAAGTGCAGCATCTCCCGCCCCGGTGGGCGGGGGTGGTCCGGCGGGGCGGCGCAGACCCGCAGCGCCACGCCGCCCTCGCGGGTGAATTTGACGGCGTTGCCCAGCAGGTTGCTCAACACCTGCCGCAGTTTGCCCTCGTCGGCGACCACGTACTGCGGCATGTCGCCGCGCCGCCGGAAGCTGAGGGTCAGGCCCTTCTCCTCGGCCCGCAGGCGGAACATTTCCTCCAGGCCGTCCAGCAGCGCGTGCAGGTCAAAGCTCCTTTCCTGCAGCGCCAATTGGCCGGCCTCGATCTTGGACATCTCGAGCACGTCGTTGATCAGGGCCAGCAGGTGCTCGCCGCTGCGGTTGATGATGGACAGGTTCTCCTGCTGCTCGCGGGTGAGGTTGGCGTCGTCGTCCATCAACTGGCTGAAGCCCAGGATGGCGTTGAGCGGCGTGCGCAGCTCGTGGCTCATGTTGGCCAGGAAGGTGCTCTTGGCCCGGTTGGCGGCCTCGGCTTCCCGCCGGGCCTGCTGCAGCTCGCTGATGTCGTTGTAGATGGCGATCACCTCCACCTCTTCGCCGCCCACAACCACCGGCAGTCCCAGCAGCGTGACGTCCACCAGGGAGCCATCCTTGCGGGTGCGCCTGGTGGTCGCCCGCAGGCGCCCCACATCGTCCATCAGGTCGGGGAAGGCCTCCTGCGCGCCGGCATATCCTGCCCCGCGAAACGCCTCGGTGAAGCCGCTGGCCTCGCCGCGGACAGCGTCGTCTTTGGCCACCAGGTCATCCACGTTGTGGCCGATGGCCTCGGCCTGGGTGTAGCCGAACAGCCTCTCCGCCGCCGGGTTCCAGGAGACGACCTTGCCATCCCGGTCGACGGTCACCACGGCCACCGGGCTGTTGACGAAAAGCGCCTCATAGTACTCTTTCTGGCGGCGCAGTTCCCGTTCGAACCGCTTGCGCTCGCTGATGTCGTGGTAGATGGCGTAGAAGCCCACCCTCTCCCCCGCAACGACCAACGGCAGGGCCAGCAGCTCCACGTCGATCAGGGAACCGTCCTTGTGCGTCCGCCGGGTGGTGACCTGCACGCGACCGAGGGTGTATACCTGCTCGCTATAGCCGACCGCCTCTGCCCGCACCGTGTCGTCGTTGGCCACCAACTCGTCGATATTGCGGCCGATGGCCTCGGCCTGCGTGTAGCCGAACAGCCTTTCGGCCATCGGGTTCCAGGAAACGACGTTGGTGTCCAGGTCGACAGTGGCGATGGCCACCGGGCTCCACCGGAAGAGGGCCTCGAAATAGTCCTTCTGGCGGCGGATCTCCTCCTCGAACCGTTTGCGTTCGCTGATGTCCTCCAGGCTGCCCTCGTAGTACAGCACCCGGCCTTGTGCGTCTCTGACTGTCCGCGCAGTGTCGCTGAACCAGATCACCTCGCCGTCGTAGGTGCGGGCCTGGGCTTCAAAGTCGCGCACCACCCCTTCCCGCTCCATCAGCGACCGCCACCGGACCTGGTCTTCGGGATCCAGGTAAAAGGTGGTCGTGTTGAGCGCCAGCGCTGTTTCCCGGTCCGGGCAGCCCACAATCTCTACGAACGCCCGGTTGACGTCCAGGACCTGCCCCTCCGGCGTGGACCGGTAGAGCGCCACCGGCACGCCATCGAACAGGGTGCGATACCGTTCCTCGCTCTCCTGCAGCTCGACGGTCCGCGCCTCGACCAGTTCCTCCAGGTGCTCGCGGTACTCGCGCAACTCTGCCTCCGCTCGCTTGCGCTCGGTGATGTCCTCGATGCTCCCCTCGTAGAACAGCACCTGCCCGGCTTGATCGTGAATGGTGCGTGCCGTGTCGTTGACCCACATGGGGGTGCCGTCGTACCGCCGGGTGCGGTACTCGAAATCACGCACCACCCCTTCTCGTTCCATCAGGGCCTGCCACCGCACGCGGTCCTGCGGGTCCACGTAGAAACTGGCCGCGCCGCTGGTGGAGAGAAACTCCTCGCGGCTCGGGTAGCCATGCATCTCGACCAGGGCCAGGTTGGCGTCCACAAGCTCGCCTGCCGGTGTGCTGCGGTATAGGCCCACCGGCACGTTGTCGAACAGGGTGCGGTATCGTGCCTCGCTGGCCTGCAATTCGGCGGTACGCTCCTCCACCCGCTCCTCCAGGCGCTCCTGGTAGATGCGCAGCGCTTCCTCGGCCCGCACCCGTTCGGCGATCTCTTGCTGGGCCTGGTCATACAGCCGTGCCTTTTCGATGGCCAGGCCCGCTTGCTGGGCGGCGGCGGTCAACACCTCAAAATCGTCCTGGTCGAAGGCATCTCGCCGCTTGCTCTCGGCGGCCAAGACGCCCAGCACCTCGCCGCCGATGCGGACCGGCACGTCCACCTCAGAGCCCCCTGCGCCATAGAAATAGCGTGGGTCCTGGCTGACGTCCGGGATGTAGTGCAGTTGGCCATCCAGCAGCGAGCGCTCGCTCGTGCCTTGCCCCGGTGGGATGCGGGCCGGCGGTGCCTCAAACCCGGCGCTGGCCGCCACCACGCGGTCGCCCGTGCGCTCGTCCACCAGGAGGAACGCGACGAAATCGTAGCCCAGCGTGTCCCGCAGGCCGTCTACGACGGTCCGGCACACCTCGGTCTCGTCCAGCGTTGCGACCAGTTCGGCGCTGAGCCGCAACAGGGCGGCCTGGCGCACTGTCTGGGCGGCCATGGCGGCCAACAGCCGGCCCCTTTCCGCCTCCGCCTGCATCCGCTCGTCGATCTCACCGGCCAGCTCCTCGTTGGCCCGTTCGAGCCGGGCATTGGCTTCGCTCAGCGCCGCGGTCCGCGCTTCCACCAGTTCCTCCAGGTGGTCGCGGTGTCGCCGCAGCTCTTCCTCCACGCGCAATCGCTCCGTAAGGTCGGTATAGACGCCCACGGTGCCGACCAGTTGGCCCGTGTCCCGGTCGAATTGGGGGCTGCCACTCACCTGGACGGGCACCCGCGTACCGTCTTTGCGGAGGAGCTCTAGTTCGTAACGGTCGCTCACGCCGCGCGCCCGCCGTGCGTCGGCCGCTTCGACGGCCGGATGTTGGTCCGGGGGGACAACGGCCGTCCAGTGCTGGCCCACCAGCTCGTCGACCGTGTAGCCCAGCAGACCCGCCGAGGCTGGATTGACGAACGTGCAGGTTCCGCCGGCATCGAACACAAAGATGCCCTCGGCGATGTTCTGCACAATGTCCTCGTTAAAGGCCTGCAGGCGCCGCAGTTCCTCCTCCACCTGCCGGTGCTCGGCGATCTCGGCCTGGGCTTGGGCGTACAACTGCGAGTTCTCGATGGCGATGGCTGCCTGGTCCGCCAGCAGGCCCAGCACCCGCAGCTCGTCCTCGGAGAAGGTGTGGGGCTCGACGAACACGACATGGAGCACGCCCAGCACCCGCCCTCCCCACAGCAGGGGGTAGCCGGCGACCGCCTGGATCTTCCAGCGCTGCGCCTCGGCGGAGGCATAGAGCGGGTGGCCCACGGCGTCGTCGATGACCACGGGCTGCCTTTCCCGGACCACGGTGGCGGTGAGGCCGTCCGGCCGGGGGGCCACCACCGTGCCCCGCTCCACCCAACGGCCCAGGGCGGTGCCAAAGGAAAAGCGCCCGCTCGCCTCGTCGTAAAGGTAGATGAGACAGTCGCCGGCGCCGGTCAAGGCCAGGGCGCTCTCGACAATGGTAGCGAGCACGGCGGCCAGATCAAGCGAAGCGATGAGCTGCAAGCTGGTGCGTTGCAATGCCTCCAGCGCCCCAATCCGCTGGCGCATGGCGGCCAGCTCGTCGGCGCCCTGTGCCGGTGTCCCCTTTTCCTCAGGCATGATCCTCTCCTACACCTCACATAGACTTCCGATTTCTCCGAGAAATCGGAAGTCTGGAGGCCGCACTCTCAACAGGGAGTCCCGGACTTGTCCGGGAAGTCTGTCTCAAGCGCCCAAGAACCCCAACAAGTTGGGGACTCCACAAGCCGCGCGCTCTGCGTTATGTGATAGCCCAATAGCATCCTTTAGGCCAGGGGATCCTGTGCGCGGATGTACCGCACCAGCCCCTGGCAAAAGTCGCTATGGATCTGAAGCAGATCGTAGTCGATGTGTGGGCCATAGAGGTATTGCAGGCAGAGCAGGTCCTTGCACGGGACAATTGCCCCCACCGCAGGCCCCTCCGCACCGCGGCCACGCGCCGCGTCCAGCGGCATGGGCAGGATGCCGCTGAAGAAAAAGCCCAGGCCCTCAAAGCGCTCGCACAGCAGCGCCGTGTGGGAATCTCCCAGGGGCAGGTGCAGGTAGACGGTCACGATCCCCTCGCGGCACAGCTCCCCCAGCTTGCCCTTGACCTCTAGCTCGATGCCCGGCCCGTAGCCGGTCACCGCCATCACCGCGATCTCCAGGGCTGGTACGACCTGGGTCGACAGGCGGTAGCGCGGGCGGTCATCTGGCGGGGGGCCGGCCTCCCCGTCCGGGCGGCCCGTGCCGGGCGGGGCCAGCTCGCGTGCCAGCCCGAGGTTGCGGTAGATGCGGGCGATCATGTCGCGGTGGTGGGGCGGTGGGTAGGCCAGGCTGGAGGGCTCGTCCTGCAGCGGGTAGTAGCTGTGGACCAACGATTCCCGCTGGGGAAGCTGCTGGTCGGCGAACCCTTTCATCTGGCGCTCCCGGCCCGCGTACCCCAGCAGCACGGCCGACTCCTGGAACCCGTACTTGAGACTCACCCGTTGGGAGAAAGGATGGACGGTGACCGCCCGGACAAACAACCCGGCCAGTCCCCTCCGTCGCGCCTCCCCCATCACCAGGTCCAGCAACCCTTTGAGGATCCCCCGTCCGCGGTGCGCCGGGACCACCACCGCCTGGCCAACCTCCATCACCCGGTCGCCGGGTTGTCCCGACAGCGCGGCATGGCCGATCACCTCCCCCGATCCGGTCACGGCCACCGCCGACACCATCTCGCCACTCTGGTTCATGGCCACCACTCGCTCGGGAAAGTAGATCTGCTCCCCCGGGTAGGTACGGCCGTAGGTCCTGTACACGCAGCGGGCCACCTCGACCGCGTCCTCCGGCGCCATCAGCCGGTATTGGTACGTGCTGGGCGGGGCAGGTGCGACCTGGACGTCATAGGGACGCAGCTCCTCCTGGCTAAAATAGGCCTCGATGGCGGGCACCTTCAGGTACTTGGCGAGTTGCAGCTCCTTGCCTGCCCACCCCTTGTTGACAAAGTGGACCTCGTCCATGGCCTGTTGCATCAGGTAGAAGGGCAGGCCGCTCAGGTCCCGGTCCAGCCCGCCGCCCGCGTCGTAGGCCTGGATGGAGGCGGGGTCGAAGGGCAGACCTTTGTCGGCGATGGTGATGTGGAGGCCGCTGGGATCCCGCCGGCAGGAGATGGTCAGGTCCTGTTCTTCCCCTGGCTCAAAGGCGGTCTCGATGACGTGGGCGCAGGCCTCGTCCACGGCGAGGCGGATGTCGCCGGTGTCCGCCTCGTCAAAGCCGAGCTGGGCCGCTGCGGCCGTCACCAGGGCGCTGACGACCGGCAAATAGGACGTATCGTTGGGAATGGTCAGGACCGCCGTATCCTTTGGCATGTCACCAGCCCTCCATCGCCTCCTGGCGGGTGTCGCTGATGCGCAACAGGTCCTGGAAGCCGACCAGATGAAAGATGCGCCGAATCTGGGCGTTCAGCCCGTAGACCCGCACCTCACCGCCGTCCTGGACCGCCTGCCGCTGCGCCTGCAGGAGGGCCCGCAGTCCAGCGCTGGACATGTGGGACAGGCTCGAAAGATCGAGAACCAGCCGGCTGTGCCCCTGGGCCAGCGCCTCCTGCAGGGCCTGGTTCATCCTGCGGGAGGTGTGGGCGTCGACCCTGCCGTCGACCTCGATCAGGGCGACCCCGTCGTTGCCCATAGACGTCGAAATCCTCATCGTTCCCCTCCCGTCGGGCGAGGCATCGCAAGCAACCCGTTGCTCGAGAACAACCTGGGATCGGGAAAAAGATCGCCAGAAACGTAACAGTTCCCCTGCGATGCTTCGCCCCTACAAAAGCGCCCGCCAGGATCACATTCCTGGCGGGCTGCCACGCAATTCACTTTGTAGCCAGGGCCCCCACGTCGCCTTGCCATACTTGCCCGGTGCAGACATCCGATGCCCGCTCCAGACATCCGAAGTTTTCTGGAAACTTCGGATGTCTAGGTACCAATACTGCCAACCGCCTCTCGCTCAAAGCCCCAGTCTCGGGGGCGCCGTCCGTCCTCGAGGACGAGGGCTAGAGCATTCAGACATCCGAAGTTTTCTGGGAACTTCGGATGTCTATGGCTAAAAGCTGCCAACCGCCTCTCGCTCAAAGCCCCAGTCTCGGGGGCGCCGTCC
>Ga0180438_10005158_pt1 | contig 18349 bp, 18 predicted proteins | sample SS_ome_12_FD_132455 | JGI IMG/M metagenome (GOLD analysis project Ga0180438, IMG submission 132455) | Hypersaline lake sediment archaeal communities from the Salton Sea, California, USA - SS_3_D_2 metaG | ecosystem: Environmental > Aquatic > Non-marine Saline and Alkaline > Hypersaline >...
CGTGGCTGCTAGCGCACAGAGAAATGGGTCCGTGCGAAGTGGGACAGTGCAGCGCACGGACCGCTGAGCGTAGGATCCCATTTATCAAAGCGATCGTCAGCTCAAGGGGACGCGGGGGCACAGCCCCGACGTCAAAAAAATAAAAAACAATAGGGCTTGCTCCGAAGCCTATATAGAAAATAAAGGGATACTTCGTGATTGATCAATTACTTGGCTCAACTTCGATCGTTGGATCATCGTCATCGTTGTCGATCAGAGCCTCTGGCTCATCCTTAGAGTGCCCTCCGACTCGAATGACAGGGAGGAGGAGGAGAACAGATAAAATACCGCCAACTCCAATCGCTAAGAAAAACCCTTTCCAACCGAAGTGATCGCTAATCAAGCCAAGTGGATAGCCTGCGGTTGCAGCTCCAATATAGGCAACGAGGCCTACAAAGCCAGTGGCAGCACCTGCAGCTTTTTTCCCGGCAAGCTCGGCAGGGATCATGCCAACGAGCATCTGCGGCCCAAAGATAAAAAACCCGATGGAGAACATCAAAGCAGAGTCAATCAGAGGCATTAAGGCTGGAGTATTCCAAAAGGCTAGAAGTGCAATCAAAACAGCTGCGCTAAACAAAATACAAACGGGAACTCGCTTCCCTTTAAACACTTTATCAGAAGCCCATCCGGCAACTAGGCTACCGAGGATACCTCCAATCTCAAACCAAAAAACACAAGCTGCTGCAGCTAAAGTATCGTACCCTTTCGTCTCAACTAAGTACAGAGCAGACCAGTCACCGATCGCAATGCGGACGATGTAGACAAAGAAATAAGAGATCGCCAAGATCCACATGGTCTTGTTCTTAAGAACATGGTCAAAGAGAATCTTTTTAGGATTGAGATCTTTCTCTTCCCCAACTTTCTGAGCAGGGTAATCATTTTTAAACTTTTCAATCGGAGGAAGCCCCAGTGATCTAGGGGTGTCACGCAGGCGATTGATCAAGAAAAACCCTACCATGATGCAAAGAGAGCCGGGGATGAACATCGCATATCGCCACCCTAAAAACTTACAACAACACCCTGCAACAAGAGGGATGAGAGCCCCGCCTACACTATGAGATGAGTTCCAAAAGCCCCACCATGTTCCCCTCTCTTTTTGGGAATACCAGTGAGTGAGCAGGCGCGCACACGGTGGCCAACCAAATCCTTGAAAGTACCCATTGAGTCCCCAAAAGAGGGCGAAGAAAAAGATCGAAGATGAGAATCCAAACAGGAAGTTCAAGATTCCTGTAAGGATCAGGCCTATTCCCATAAAGAAGCGAGGATTCGACCGGTCGGAGACAATTCCACTTAAGAATTTGCTTGCTCCATAAGAGAGGGAGAGGATGCTCGCTAAGATTCCAAGATCCCCCTTTGTAAACCCTAGGTCTTGGATAAGGCCGGGCATCGCAAAGGTGAAGCTCTTTCTCGAGAAGTAATAGAAGGCGTATCCCACATACATTCCGTAGAAGGTTCGCCATCTCCAATACTGGTATTTCTTTTTTACCTCGGCCTGATCTTGGATCTCCTCAATAGGGGGAGCAGGCCTCAAAAAAGAGAAAAATTTCTTCATTTTTTGCTCCGAAGCGTTACCCAAGCGTACCCTAAAAAATGGTAAATGTCAATTATAGCCGATCATGGACAGGTCTTAAAATTTTTATTCTTTCTTTATCGTTCTTGAAAACACAATGAGATTTCCAATATATTGAAAAGTATATTCACAGGGAGAAAAAATGGGAGATTATCGCAGTGAACGAGTAGACAGACACCGTGATGAAGGGCTGTATACTGATCAGATTGAGAAAGACCGAAAAGAAAGAGAAGAATTTAGTGAGCAGGAGTCGGAAGAAACCAAAATTCTTTTTGCTACTTTTTTCAACCAACTCAAAACTTTTTTTGGGCTCATTTCCCCCTCAAAAAAATTTGCAGGAAAGGCAATTGATAAACAAGAAGCGGTGGATCACCTTAGAGAATTTAAACGCCTTCTCAAAGCGCTCGGAACCACAAACTTGAGCAACTCCTCAGAATATGCAACAGACCTCTCTGATGCTTGGTGCAAGCTTATCGACGATTTTGACAATATTGAAATCATCGAGAGGAAAACCTTGAGCGAAGTTTCACAGTTTCGAGAAACTATGGACACAATCAAAAACTATCCTCTCGAATCAGAACATAGGCTGGGTTACTATCTCCTCGAGCACGCAGGAAAAGATTGGCTTCCCTTTCCCTTCATAGAAATCTTAGAAGCTCTCCACACAGAGCACCAAAGCAATACAAAAAAGAGCACATTGACAAAATGGGTGAGCCTTATCGATCAAACAATCGAAAAGCTCACCCCAAACTTACTCTTTCGAAATGCTCCTCCCTCTTAAAATCAACTCCTCTTATGTGAGGAGTTGATGAAAAGCTAAGCTTTGTTAGAAATCGCTTTCTGCCGTATGGAAGACATCTTCTGTTTTATGCGGCCCGCCTGCACATCTGCTGTACTGCCGACGTTGAAGTTCCTCGCCAGATGGTGAGTCGACCTCTTGACAAGGAAGATCAACTGCCTCTTCTATCTGAGCGTCTAGCACTTTTTCAATACCGTTAAATAGCTGTTGCATATGGCGCTTCACACTGGCTATCTGAGATTCAGGCCGCGTATCTGGTTTGGCGTAATGGTCGAATCTATCTTTTAAGAAACCCGCATCCATCACTGCCTCTGCACTGTCTACAATAATTAAGGCTACTTGGTAAATTTTGATAACCTCATAAGACCCCAGTTCACCTGCAAATCTATGAACGAATTGAATCGATGCTTGGGTAAGGTGTTCGAGCTCTCTTTTGTGCTTTGCTAATTTCCGAATCTGGGTTTGTGTACGGTGGGGGCCAGCCTGATCCGCATTCAATCTATCCACAGCCACTTTAAGTTGCTCATTCAGTTTTTTGGTTATGTAGGCCTGCGCTCCAAGCTGCCGATCGAAGATTCGGATCTCAGCCGCGGTCAAATACATGGCAACATCCAGAGAGATCACTCCCACTAACGAAATGAAAAAGCCTGTTAAGTCTAAGAAAGAACGACAAAGATTTTCATAAAAAAACTGGCGCCCTTTTGCAAAGGGTATTCCAAGAATTGAAACGATCATTAACGCAACGTGTTTGGCACATCTTGCAATAGCAAACATTCCTGTTTCAATATAAGATTGGCGGCTATCAATCGTAGCCCAAAACTTGCCGTGAGTTTGGTTATGCGCTTTATCTGCAGAAGTAAATAAATCACGCATCGTTCCAGTATTGATAAGAGCCAATCTTTCTAAAGCTTTGAACTCTTTATTATATGTTTCGATGGTTTTATTTAATTTATCACACTCTTTAAATCCCGTATTAATTTGCTGCATAATATATCTCCTTTTGGTTACGTATCTATCTAAGTTGTGCGGGCATAGCTGCGTCCCTCTCAAGCTTGCGAAACTGATCGATGATCGCAAATGAGGGGTCTAGCCCGGTTTGTTGAAGGCTCGCTTCACTCAGCTGCCCCTGAAAATAATAGCCATCCACATAGAGAATGGCATACACAACGGCATCTTGGCCTGAAGAGGGATAGATTCCAGCTATAAGAGCTGTAAACATCCCCACAAGGTCAATGTGGGCACACTGGATCTGAGAGAAATAAAAATCCCTCCCTGACTGGGTGAAAATAAAACAGAGGCCCAAAGTACTGGCCGCTAAGTGACCTACAAGGCGAATAGCAGCAAAAAAAGCCGCCTCAAAATAAGTAAGAATACTTTCAAAATACCAAAGAGCTCCCCCACCTCTCTCACATTGCAGCGAGTGGTCATTGGCACAGATCAGCTCGTGCATTGTGGGGGTATTGATCCTTGAAAAAGTATCTTCAATCGTAAGCATACGGGAAATTCTACACCTAGCATTCAATTTTAATGAACCAAAAAAAATTTTTTCGCCGTTTGTGTATAAAACCCTCTTCTCCTATGATGACTGTGTATGAAAAACCCGATCGCTAAAGGCGTCTTTGACATTGTCCCCCACGATCCTTCCCCCGAAGGTGTGTGGCGCTCTTCCCATTTGTGGCAATATGTTGAAGAAACGATCCGCTCACTTGCCAACGTGTATGGCTATCGGGAGATTCGTACTCCTATTTTTGAGCGCACTGAACTTTTTGTTAGGGGCGTAGGAGATAGTTCTGATATTGTCACCAAAGAAATGTACACCTTTGAAGACCGCGGAGGCAGACTCATGACCCTTCGCCCTGAAGGGACGGCAGCTGTGATGCGCGCGGTCATCGAAAAGCGACTCGAGCAGCAACCGGCTTCTCAGAAGCTTTTCTATATTGGCCCGATGTTTCGCTACGAGCGACCCCAGGCAGGGCGATACCGACAACACCACCAGTTTGGAGTGGAAGCTGTTGGCGACCCATCACCTGAGCAAGACGTGGAGGTGATCGATCTCCTATGCGAACTCTACCAACGGCTTGGCCTCAAAAACTTGACAGTGATGGTCAATTCGGTAGGAGATGCAAAAACACGCAAAGAATACGGCGAGGCACTTCGCACGCACTTATCACCTTCATTCGATCAACTTTCTGCCGAAAGCCAAATCCGTTTCGAAAAAAATGTGCTTCGCATCCTCGACTCCAAAGATCAAAATGATCAAAAGCTCCTTGAAAAGGCCCCCTCGATTTTAGACTTTTTGACAGAAGAATCCAAAGAGCATTTTGTTAGGGTCCAAGCTCTTCTGAAGAAGATAGGGCGAAAGTTTGTCGCCCAGCCTAATCTAGTGCGCGGGCTCGACTACTATACGAATACGGTTTTTGAAATCACCTCAGGAGAACTGGGGTCGCAAAACGCAGTGGGTGCAGGAGGGCGCTATGATGGACTCTCTCCCCTTCTTGGCGGCCCTCCTCTACCTGCAATCGGCTTTGCAACGGGCATTGAACGAATGATCCAGACGTGTCTTGCTCAAAATACTCCTTTTCCAAAGGCGCCCCACCCTCTTCTTTTTTTAATTCCCCTTGGAGAGAGGGCAAAAGATCGTGCGATTGACCTCTCCTATGAGCTGCGTCACCAAAATGTGGCCACCGAAATCCAGTGGCACCCCAAAAAGGTGGGAACAGCTTTGCAAAGAGCAACCCAGCTCAATGCCACCTACGCCCTGATCTTAGGAGAAAATGAGCTCGATTCTGGCTCGATCACTCTCAAAGAACTCGCCACTAGGAGAGAAATTCCCCTTCCTCTTACCGATTTAATCGATTTTCTCCTTGGCTTGAATCCAACCTCTGACTAAAATGGGTGGGAACAGGAGTCATTTTATGCTATTTCGCATTGTATTTTTTACCCTATCCCTCTCTCTTCCACTGTTTTCTGCAGAAGAGAATCAAAAATCAACGAAAAATGTTGCCGAGCTTTCTGAAGCTTTTGGCCACATGATTGGAAAAAACATCGAAACCCTTGGAATCAAGGTAGACATCGCCCATGTCGTCAAAGGCTTGGAAGATGCTGCCAATGGGAAAGAATCACCGATGACGGAAGCCGAATGCATCCAAGCACTCTCAGCCGCTCAAGAAGAGGCTCACCAAGAATTAGCTAAAGAAAACCTTGAAAAAGCAGAGGACTTCCTCACAAAAAACGAAAAGAAATCCGGTGTTGTCACCGTTGAAAAAGGAAAACTCCAATACAAAATTGAAGCCGCAGGAAGTGGCGCAAGAGTGGAGGCTTCCGCAAGCCCCGTCATCCGCTATGTTGGAAAGTACCTCGACGGCTCTGTCTTTGGCTCTTCTCAAAAAGACGAAACTCTCTCTCTCGAAGAGACGATCCCTGGCTTCAGCAAAGGACTCGTCGGAATGAAGGAAGGGGAAAAGCGAACGCTATACATCCACCCTGACTACGGATATGGGACGCAAGGCTACCTACCTCCCAACTCGCTTCTCGTCTTCGAAATCGAGGTAGTGAAAGCAGATACAGTTGCTGAAGAAGAGTCTGCTACTGAGCCTACAGCAAAAACTGAATCTGCTGCCCAAACTTCAACCGAACTTTCTGATTCTGCAGTGCGCTAACTGTCTCCAATGATGAATATCGTCCTTGTTGCGCCCGAAATCCCCCAAAATACGGGCAACATTGTGCGCACTTGCGCCGTTACGGGAGCAAACCTCTATCTTGTCAAACCCCTCGGCTTTAGCATTTCTGATCGATGGCTCAAACGAGCCGGTCTTGACTATTGGGACCAAGTAAAAATAAAGGTTGTTGACGATTTCACAGAAATCACTCAAAATAGCGGCTGTCGACTCTTTTTTTACTCATCCAAAGCGACAAAGATCTACTCAGATGCAGAGTATACGCCTGGGGACTTTCTTGTCTTTGGATCAGAAACGAAGGGATTGCCAGAGGAATTTTGGGATCGGTGGCCTGAAAATTTCTATACGATACCAAAAAGAAAAAATACCCGATGTTTAAATCTAGCCAACGCAGTCTCCATTGTGCTATATGAAGCATGGAGGCAGCAGAGCTTTGCTGTAACCTAGTCATGAATCAATTGCGCCTTTCGTTTCCTCTTCAAATGGCCCTCGGGACATTGCTGGGGGTCGCCTTAGGCCTTTTTCTTGGAGAGCGGTGCGCCTCTCTAGCCCCTTTCGCTTCTGCATATGTAAAAATTCTAAAAATGACCGCCATCCCCTATTTGATTGTTGCGATCATCCAAGGGGTTGCTCTTCTCAACAGAGCTCAAGGGATTCAGATTTTAAAGAAGGGCTCTTTTTTCATTGCCTTAGCTCTTTTGATCAACATAGGAATGATCTACATAATCAACTGGTCGTTCCCGATTCCTGAAGGGACCTACCAAACGGGATATGTAAGAAATGAAGTGACTCCTCTCGATCTTTCCACAATCTTGATCCCTGAAAATATCTTCTACGACCTCTCGAACAACATCATCCCTGCAATTGTGGTCTTCTCTTTGCTCATCGGTATCTCACTCATGTACTTGGGTGATAAGCAAACAACGATGGCTGGCCTCCAGACTCTGAGAGACTCTCTAACCAAAGTCACCTCTTGGATCGCTCGCATCACACCTATCGGAACGTTCATCATCATGGCCAATCAGGTTGGAACGATTCAGCTGTCAACGATCAAACAGATGAGCACATACATTATCTTGTATGTTTTAGGCACTGGAATCGTCACGTTCTGGATCATCCCAAGGCTAGCTAGCCTCCTTACTCCAATACGCACGAACGTCTGGGTCAAGAATATGATCCCCGTTCTTATCCTATCTTACACCACCACCCTCGTGATCGTCGCCCTCCCCTACATCATCAATATGATCCAAAGAGAAATTCAAAGACTCTACCCAAAAGATGAAAATGTTCAATCGCAGGTTCAAGGAACGGTATCCATCATCTTCAACCTCCCGCTTGGATCAATTTTTACCGCAGCATTCGTCTTTTTTGTCTCCGTTTTCTACTCCATCCAATTAGGTTTTCCTGAGCAGTTGAAAATCTTCTTCACCACGTTTTTGACCAGTCTTGGAGCTGTAGGTCTAGGCTCTTGGATCAATAGCCTAACTTTCATCCTTGACGCCATCGGCCTTCCCATCGACGCCATCAACCTCTATCTTGCTGTGGTCCCTTTTACGGCTGGTTTCCAGACGATGGTTTCTGCAATGATCATTGCCACTCTAGCCCTACTCATTACTCTAGCTGGAAGAGGACTTCTTCATTTTACGTGGAAAAAGCTCGCCTTTAACGGTCTCTTCACCCTGCTGCCCATCCTACTCATCTTTGGAGGGCTCAAAATTTATGACCCCCTTCCTCGGATCAAACACGACGCAAAGACGATCTATGATCTCGAGATCGCATCTGATCTCAAAGTCCGGGTCTACAAGTTAGATAGTCCTAATACAATGCCCGAACCAGCACCTGCAGAAGCCACTTTGAATCGGATCTCTACAACAAAAAAACTGCGGGTTGGCTATGATTCCCATTCAGCTCCGTTTTGTTTTTTCAATAAAACGGGCAAACTCGTTGGCTTTGATGTCGCCTATGCCTACCAGCTTGCTTACGATTTAGGGTGTGAGCAGATTGACTTCATCCCCTTTACGTATAAAGACATTGGACAAGAGCTCAAAGCCAGTCAATACGATGTCGCTATGTCTGCCATCTCGGTTTCTGAAACTCGTCTTAAAGAAATGTGCTTTCCTGACCCCATTTTGGAGGCAAAAATTGTCTTTGTCTGCAAAGACAAGTTGAGGAATAAGTTTGCTAAAATTGAAACGTTGCGAGCCGATAAATCACTTACGATCGCAGCAGTTATCAACACCGCATATGAAGGGATTGCCTATGAACAGTTCCCCGAACATGAGGTCGTTCTTTTAGAGAGTTATGAAGATTTTGCAAAAGAATGTCCTCCGGCAGATATTTTGATTTGGGAAGAACAAGAGGCCATTGCTTGGACAATAGCCAATCCCAGTTTCCATGTCGTTTTCCCAAAACCATCTCTTGGGAAAGAGCTACTTAGCTACCCCGTCAAGCGAGGTGACCCTGAGTTCCTCTGCTACCTCCAGTCTTGGCTAAAACTCAAAGAATCGGATGGATTTAAGAAACAGCAGTACGAACTTTGGATTCTAGGACACACCCATGAAGCCGCTCCACCAGAGCCTCGATGGTCTTTTCTCGACAATGTCCTAGGGTGGGGAGCAGAAAAAGAAGAGTCTTCAGATTGAAGTAGTCAATAAAAATGGAAAGCGAAGAGAATTATTTCTTCTCTTCGCCCGTTAGAACAAACTCTTTGATCGTATCTTTATCGCGAAGTCCTACAAGACGCCCTACTTCTTTCCCATCTTTAAATAGGACCAAAGTGGGGATCGAGGTGACTTGAAACGAAGAGGCTGTCTTTTGAGCCTGATCAATGTCTATCTTCGCAATGGTAGCTTTCCCATCGATATCTTTGGCTACATCTTCAAGAACAGGAGTTAGCATTCGACAAGGACCACACCAGTCAGCGTAAAAATCAACTAGCGTTACACCAGAACTAATTTCTTGCTCGAAAGTATCTTCAGTTAAAAATTTAAATTGATCACTCATTTTTTATAGCCTCCAATGGGATAGACGCTCACTATACCACATGGGGTGAATTATTTGAAGCTGTAGCTAGATAGGCGTTGAGTCCTTCAAAGAAAGAGGCAAGAAACTGCCCTTGCGATTCTGGTGAAAACTTAAGGGCCAATTGGTAGAGTTTAGAAATAAACTCTCCCTTTTTGTCTCCTTCAATGTCATAGTCTTCTACCATATTGACGATATCAGTTAGAGCCTGCCCTCCCATCTGAGCTTGATCTGAGTCTTTCTCATCTAAAAGGGTATCGACAGGAGCTTGCAAAGCTCTTGCTAACTTCACAAAACAATCAAGTGTAAGTGCCCGTTTCCCCCTTTCGATCCGTCCAACTTTTTGATAGTCTTCACCAATTTTCTCTGCGAGTTCGTGAATACTCAAACCTCTTGCTCTACGCAAAGAACGGAGTTTGGTGCAGACTTTCTTTTCTTCTTCCATAAGTTCCTCCAACTTTCGAGCAAAGTCATTGTACCAGATTCAATGAATATCTTGCTAGAGGCACTGCTTTAAAAAGAAGTGTTCCCAAAACCTCTTGCCGCTGTGGCATGAGGTGGCATTGTCTCCGAATCCTCTACCTCTCCTCGAAGAGCCTCAAGCATGAGAATTGTCTCTTGTAATAAACCTTTTTCCATATAAGAAAGACTCTGCCGATCTATTGCCTTTCCCTTCTCTAGCTCCTCTTCAATCTCTACGCAGAAAGGGCCCCCTTTCTCAGAAAAAATAAGGAGTTTTAGCCGAATAGACTTCGCATCAAGGCAATCACTTGCGATGGTTGCCGCCTCTTGGAAGCTTCCTTTTGCTTGAAGAATTTTAGCTTGAATGACAAAGGTTATGATAAAAAAGGGGACCCCTTTTGGGTTGAATTTCCGGAATATTGCCGTACCGGTTTTACCATTTTTTCTGCTTCTTCAGCCTTCCCATCATAGTTAAAGATTCTTGATATAATCATTTGGATCCACCCAGCCCTCGCTTGTTTTTTCCCCTGTGAAGGACTATAAGAGAGTGCTTTCACCCCTTCCCTTTTTGCTTCATCTATTTTATCCATCCTCATCGAAGCCCAGCTGAAGTTATAAAAAATTCCAACTGTGAATCTTTGTCATTCTTTGATGTAAGGAGCTCAAACGCTATGCCACTACCTAAGAGGGAATTTTTTCAACAACACCGCTCTCTTTCCAATTCCTCCTATTCCCCATTAAAACTTTCAACTTCAGAGGAAAATTTCCTTGGAGGCTCCATCTCTTTGAAAGAAGCTCTTTTCCAAGTGTTTTTAGATAGGACTTGCGTCCTAAAAAACCTGGATGCGGAGTGCGCAATGAGATGATTGAAGGGCGCGGCATATATAGAAAAATGCCCCTTGCACCCACCCCTAAGCAAAGGCATAGCACCACCAAAAATCCTATCCGCACTGCTCTTCGCAATTTCTGAGCTCTAAGCAGTCGGTTTGCTGGAAAGAGACTCTGGTCTATTTCTTCTGAACAAAGATCCTTAGTCATGTCTGCTCCCTACGCTTGGGCAAAAAGGATGGCCGATCGATACAGAAAAATTCTACATATTTATTACCCATTTCTCCATTTCCATCAATTACGCAGTATGCACATCTATTATTGAATCAAATTGTAGTATTTGAGGATCCCCATGGTGTTGTGGCCAATATGGACAACAGTGGATAGGAAAAAGGTACCTGTCAGTTCGCGAAAGATGGCATACTGAAGTCCACGAACCGCATGCAGTAGAATATTGGGCCCGTTCTCTACAAGCGTTTGGAATGGGCTATACTGCCATAGCCCAAACGATATCGCATTCCCACTTAGACGTCCCGCTTGCATCAAAAGACCTTCGCCCTCTGCTGCCGAAATCCAATGATAATCTCGATAGAAATATTCGCTTATGACCGGACCAAAAAAACAAACGTAAGCAATGAGAACTACTTTGATCACAATCCGCAAAAAGTCGCTTTCAATTGTTTCTGCCCAGTCGAGGGCTGGTTGAGGCTCTTCCAAATGGGCAGCCGAAGATTCAGAAGCAAGTACCGAATTTGTTAAAGCTGCTAGAGACTCCATAAGTTGGCGCAGAATACTCTCTAGCAAGAAATAAATCTACAAAAAAACCCGCTCCTGAGTATCTTAGAAGCAGGTTTTTTAATTTTTCTTCGCTTGGAATATGACTAAGGAGGTATCCCTTTTGCGCCAGCATCATACCAATCTTTCAGGTTATGCAACTCTTTAGAAAGACGCTTTGCTATTGCGATTTGTGCCTCTTTCTTATCGAGATGAGCAAACGAGTCCCAAAGGATAGGAGATCCAAAAATACAGGCCGTTTTTCCAAAAGGCTTTGGCCACTTTCTATTTCGCCCCCAAACTTCAAGGGCTCCGTGGATGTAGGTTGGAATAATGGCTGCTTTCGCTCGCATGACAAGCATACCAATCCCTGGCTTGATTTCCTGAATCTCTCCGTCTGTTCTCGTCCCTTCAGGAAAAAGAATGATCTGTTTCCCCTCACCTAAAAGCTGCAAAACCATTTTGAAGACCGATGCATCACCTGCACCGCCTCGAATAGGATGGGTATTGAGAGCACGAATATAGCGACCAAAGAGAAAGGGACGAAAAAGCTCCTCTTTTCCTAAAAGATGAACACCTTCCGGCCAAGAGATACAAGTAATCGGAGGATCTAAGTAGGAAGTGTGAGTAGGAGCGATGATCGCCGCTCGATTCACGTAGTGTTCCAACCCATATACTTTGTGTCGATAAAGCAGCTTGAAGACAAGCCATGCCAAGAAGATGGTGAAACGATAGAGAGGTCTCATCGTTTTTGAATGAATCCACGAAGGCATTCTAGCTTCAGCTCGATTGTGATGATAGGCGATGATTTTATCGACCACTTCATCGATCGTCAGATTGGATGTATCCACCCTAAGGGCACCCTTTGGGCATTTTAAAGGAGCTAGCTTGCGGCCACTATCATGGGCATCGCGACGCTTAAGCTCTTTCTCCATCGTTTTCTCATCCCAATCTTTTGCATCTTCAGGGAGCTTAGCCTGCATCTCTTTGAGCCTTCTCTGCGCGCGCACTTTTGGGCTAGCTTTGAGGAAGACCTTCACATCTGCTTCAGGAAAGACAACCGACCCCATATCTCTTCCTTCAAAAACAGCATTTTCTTTTTGGCCATAGGTGCGCTGGATGAGCCAAAGAACCTCTCTTACTTTGGGGATAGCTGCAACCTCTGAAACAATGTCATTGATTTTTTGGGTCCTAAGCTCACTTGTCACATCGGTCTGTCCGACAAAATAGTGAACATCCCCATTGAGTTTCCGAATATCAAACGTGAATCGATCGAGTAGATGAGAGACCGCTTCTTGGTCACTAAGAGAAATCCCCTCTTTCAAAATAAGCCAAGCAACTGCGCGATACATTGCGCCTGTATCAAAATAAGGAATTCCAAGCCGCTTGGCAACTGTGCGCGCAACGGTTGTCTTACCTGTCCCTGCTGTCCCATCAATCGTGATGATCATAACTGCGCATACCCTTTCAGATAAAAGTAGACGATCGGAGCCGTGAAGATCAGAGAGTCTAAGGTATCGAGCACACCGCCCAGTCCTGGAATTTTGTTACTGTCTTTGACCATTGCGTCTCTCTTCAGAAGCGACTCGGCAAGATCGCCAAGTTGGCCAAAAATGCCGATCAGAATTCCAAGCCAAAGAGCGTCAAGAAAAGCGAGAGGAAAAGAGGCTCCAGCAAAGCTTCGACCCAAATAGACCATTGTCAAGCTAAGCGCTACGGTACAAATGAGACCACCAACGGCCCCTTCCACTGTTTTTTTCGGACTTAGAACAGGAGCTAAACGCCTTTTACCCCAAATTCTGCCAACAAAATAGGCTCCAATGTCTGTGATCTTTGTCACTAAAATCAAATAGAGAATCCACCATCTTCCATCTTCAACTGTAGAAGGCGCGATCGGATATAAAATGGCGAGCATATAACTTAAAGGGATTGCCACATAGGCCACTCCAAAAAACTCAACGGCTACGTTGACAAGCGCTTCTTCAGAGCGACGAAACCGATTCAAAAAGAAAAGCCCTACTCCGACAGCGAAAACAAAAACGGGAAGCTCTTGGGTGTGAAACCATTTGTGAGCAATGAAAAATGCGATCACCTCGCATACGGCAACAATCGCCATTAAGAAGACGGCAGGGTTAAGTCCTTTTAAGCTACAGAGTCTTGCATACTCCCAAACTCCGATGGCAGCAGTGGCAGCAACAGCTGCTACAACAAATACTGCAACGACGGGATTGACCGAAAAAGCAATGAGCAAAAACATCACAACGAGGATCGCAATTGCAGAAAGAGCCCTTCTACTTAGGTCAGCGAATTTATTGAGTTTCATCTCCTCCAAGCCTCCGTTCTCGAGTCTGATATTCTAAGATAGCACAAAGAAGTTGCTTTTCGCAAAAGTCGGGCCATAAAACATCTGTAAGATAGATTTCTGCATAGGATATTTGCCAAAGCAAAAAGTTACTTATCCTATGTTCTCCACTTGGCCGAATAAGCAGATCTGGATCTTTCCATCTGGCCGTATCTAAATATTGACCCACCATCTCTTCGGTGATTTGCTCAGGGGACATTTTTTTTTCCACGCAGTCTGTAGCCAACTTTTGAATTGCACGCTTCATTTCATCCCGAGCCCCATAATTGAGGGCGAGGATCAGATCGATCCCCTTGCCATCACGCGTTGCTTCTATAGATTCCTGCATGGCGCATTGAATATCTGTAGGAAAGCGAGAGAGGTCTCCAATCACATTGAGACGCACTCCCTCCTCGATCATCCTGGGTGTTTGTCTAAGTAAGTACGTTTTCCAAAGACGAAAAAGAGACTTGATTTCAAATTTGGACCGATTCCAGTTTTCGGTAGAAAAAGCATAGATTGTGAGTGCCTCTATTCCTATAGAGCTAGCAGCTTCGACAATTGTGGTAAGAGCCTCAGCCCCACGCCAATGGCCCGTCACAGGGGGGAGTCCTTGTCTTTTCGCCCAACGCCGATTTCCATCCATCATGATCGCTACATGCTTAGGAACAGAGAGCAGATCGAGCTGAGCTAGCTGCTCTTCCGAATAGATCGACCCGCATTCAGTTTCTTGGGTGAGGATTGTTGTCATCTAGCCCACTCCTGATCAATATGGATCGTCTCTTCCCGATCAGGTCCCACGGATACCATTGAAACAGGAATCCTGCAAAAATCTTCCACTTTCTCAATAAATTCTTGTGCCCTTTTGGGAAGAGCACGAAGTTTGCGAGCACCTCTAGTTGAAGTCTTCCAACCAGGCATCTTCTCATAAATTGGCTCTACCCTTTCTAAGTCTTCTGCAAGGGATGGAGGTCGATCTAATTTTTTTCCATTCAGGTGATATCCAGTGCAAACGCTAATCTCATCGAAATCATCAAGAATATCCAGCTTGGTGAGAGAAATGCTACTTACTCCATTAAGCTCTACCGCATAACGGGCCAAGACAAGATCTAGCCAGCCTATGCGCCTCTGCCTCCCCGTTGTTGTCCCTAATTCTCGAAACTCGGCTACACTCTGAAACTGAGAAAGCTCATCGTCATTAACCGTGGTAGGAAGTGGCCCCCCTCCAACTCGAGTTGTGTAGGCTTTTAAAACCCCAATCGCCTCATTGATGCGCGTCGGACCAACTCCTGCTCCGGCGCAAACACCCCCAGTAAGAGTTGAAGACGAGGTGACAAACGGGTAGCTTCCATAGATTCCATCGAGCAAAGTCCCATGCGCCCCTTCAAAAAGAACCGTTTCATCTCGAGTAAGAGCTCGGTTGATGCGCCCTTCAACGTCTACCACGAAGGGGGCCAATTTCTCGCCATAAGCAATGTAGTCGCGCGTGATCTCTTCCACATTGATCGGGCTCTGCCCAAAAATATTTTCGAGCTCAAGATTTTTAATGCTCGCCAACGTCTCAAGTTTATCCTTTAAACGCTCAGGAGAAAGCAAATCGGCTATCCGCAACCCGATCCGGTTTGCTCGATCGCTCATGCAAGGCCCGATCCCTCTCCCTGTCGTTCCAATTGCCTTCCCCTTCTTTTTCTCTTCATAGAGGCGATCGAGCGTTCTATGAAAAGGAAGAATGAGATGAGCTGAAAGAGAAAGGTGAAGGCGAGGTCCTAAAACGATTCCCATTTTCTCGATCTGGTCGATTTCCTCGATGAGACTTTTTGGGTCAACAAGACATCCGCCAGCAATATAACAATGGGCATGGGGCTGAAAAATCCCTGAAGGGATCAAATGAAGGCCACATTCACGGTCACCGACTTTAATCGTATGGCCGGCATTACTCCCCCCCATAGAGCGAACAATGTGGGATGAGTGAACAGAGAGAAGGTCGACAACTTTGCCTTTTCCTTCATCTCCCCATTGGAGACCGACGACGATAATTCCTGGCATAAGCACCAAATGATTAAACAAAAGGTATTGTTTTATCACAGACTCTGTTGAATGGGAAGAAAAAAAATCTTTACTAAAAACTTAACCTCTCCATACGATTGCCCTACTTGCTTTGGAGATCTCTATGCGATTGATTGCAGCACTTCTTCTTCTCTCCTCGACTCTTTTCAGTCATGACATCCCATCGGGAATAGAAGGGGCTTGTTTGCAAGGTGAGCCCTCATCCTTCATTGAGGGATGTGTAAGCGCCATTACTGGAGAGCTTTTTTTCTTTCAGGATGATCTCGTTGTTCGTGGAGCCTCTCCTCTGACCATCCGAAGACGGTATACAGGCTTAGAAACCCAAAACCCTAAGCTTGCATGGCATCTATTCCATCACACTTTAGCTACTGTTGTTGTCTCTCCGGTTACAACTAAAATATATGTTAACGAGCCTAACGGCACGTCGATGTTTTATTTTGGAGAAAATACGCTTGAGAGAAAGAAACAAAATCTCATCTTTCCAGACAAGTTTCAAACTGTGCATGAGAGCTTTGCAAAAGGGAGGACAAATACTGGGCAGGATTTTTTAGGCGGGCAGTACCATCCTAAATCAAATAAAATCGAATTAAGAGACGTTAACACGTTTAAGATTGTGCTTTCGAATGGAGGTAGCCGCACTTATGAGATGATTGAGGGCAAAACCTTCTTTAATGCGCAACAAAACAGGACCATCTATAGCCATCAGCTAAAAGAAGAGCGGTTAGCCAATGGCCATGTGCTTTGCTTCCAATACGATGAAGAAAATCGCCTGAAAGGGGTTATTTTAAAAAACCCTTCAAAAACTAAAATCTTTGCTAGTTACCTGGCGAAACGAATTGATGATGAAAAAAACAAGGCATTTCGAGTGGAAGTTACCTCTTCGGATAAGAGGAAGGTCATTTACCATTATCAATACCTAGAAAACAACGAATTCAGTCCTCCTCTACGCCAAGGAGAATATTTACAACGCATTGAAGATGGTGCATTTCCAAATGAGTCTTTTCAGTACTCTAATCGTTTCCGTAAGATCAAGCGACGCACCTTAAAAGACAATCGTTCCATTCGCTTCGATTTGAATAAAAAAACAGGAAAAGTGGACTCCATCGATCTTCCTAGAGAGGCCAAATGCGCCATCGAGTATAAAGAAAAAGAGACGATCGCACTTGATCCGAGAAGCAACCAAACTTGTTATACCTACGACCCACAAACCCTTCGCCTAGAAAAAATCGACCGCTACCAGGGCAATAATAAGCTTTTACAAACCGAACAATTTGAGTGGAGCAAAGAAGGAGAGCTCCTTGCTCGATCCATAGGCTCGAATGCAGAAAGCGTCTTTGCAAAACGCACTTATGCGTATGATGACGTTGGAAATGTGATTGAAGAGAGCTTTAGCGGAAACATTACCTCTAAAGAAACCAAGACCGCTGCGATTAAACGCACCTACTCTGATGATGGTCGGAACCTACTGCTTACCGAAGTGCACCCTAACGGCAAACACATCTTCTACGAGTACTTAGAAGGAACCAACTTACCTACGGCTCAGTTCACAGGTGAGAGGGATCAGATCTTGCAAAGAACCGTCTATCGCTACAATGCGGATAATCTTCTAGTTGAACAAATTGAAGATGATGGCACCTCAAAAGATCCGATGAGTGTAGACGGGGTTCACCAAAGAAACATCCAAGAAATTGAACGAATCGAAAAAGATGAGTTTTATGGGATGGCCGAAACCATCAAAGAATATTATCAAGACGGAAACCGAAAGGTTCTCCTAACGACCACTTCTCTAAGATACAATCCTTCCGGCCTTATTGAAGAGAAAACCATCATAGCTGCGGATACGGGAAAGAAAAAAGTCTTTACGTACGAATATGACCGTTTTGGCAACCTCACAAGAGAGACCAACCCCCTTCACCAAGTGGCAACCTATGCATATGATGAGTCGGCAGGCAATTTAACCGAAAAAACCGACTTCTCGGGGTTAACAACTACATATAAATACGACGACTCGAACAACCTCATACTAGAAGACATCCAAGGCCACATCACCAAACACACCTACAACCCTTTAAACCAACGCATCTCCACGATCGATCACCTTGGGTATAAAACCACCTTTACCTATGACGCTCTTGGCAATCTCTTAACCACCACCCATCCAGATAAAGGAACAAGCCAATTTACCTATGATGCAGCAGGCAATCAAACCTCTTCAACAGATCCAAATGAGAATATAACCACAACAACCTACAATGCCTACGGGAAGCCCCTGCTCATTATCCATCCTGATGGCACCACTGAAGAATATACCTATACCCTTTCAGGTGAAGTTGAAAGCCACACCAACCAAGAAGGATTGACAACTTCTTATACCTACGACGTTTTTGGGAGAGAGCTTACCAAAAATACCTCGTTTGACAAAGAAGTCCTCACAACAGAAACCAAACAGTACTCCGGCTTTCAGCTCCTTGAAGAGACCGACCCCCTTGGAAGAACAACGCATTATCAATACGATGCTGCAGGAAGGTTGATTAAGAAAATATTCTTAGAGCAAGAGACAAGCTATGAGTACGATAACTTTAACAGACAAACATCAGTTACCGAGCAAGATACAATCGCTGAGTTTACCTACGATTGCCTAGACAGAGTCATTGAGGAGAAAAAATACCTCCTCAAAGACAAAGGGCAACCTATTTACAAGCGGCTTACCAGCTATAACGCCCAAGGAGAAATTGCCTCTTACATCACCTACCCAGATGGACAAGAAGCAA
>Ga0180438_10005159_pt1 | contig 18347 bp, 12 predicted proteins | sample SS_ome_12_FD_132455 | JGI IMG/M metagenome (GOLD analysis project Ga0180438, IMG submission 132455) | Hypersaline lake sediment archaeal communities from the Salton Sea, California, USA - SS_3_D_2 metaG | ecosystem: Environmental > Aquatic > Non-marine Saline and Alkaline > Hypersaline >...
CTGGAAGATTGATACCGCATTCCTCTCTATTATTTCCCGGGCCTGCCAGTGCGTGCATGTCCTTTCCCCGGAGCATACCGGTATGCTGATTGACGAGGTAACCCTGGCCAGAACATCGACGTTTTCCGGAGGTACCGGGTCTTCAAAGAAATATGGGTTGTACTCCTCGAGGGCGCGGGCAATCTGGATAGCCCGGTCGGCGTTGAAGCGCCCGTGGCCTTCCACCAGGATATGGATGTTCGGCCCCACCGCTTCACGCACCGTTCGGATTATTTCTCTGGGTCTGTCTATTTCCTCTGGCTCGCCATACAGGTCGCTGGGCCAGAACGGGTCGATTTTTAAATGTTTAAAACCGAAGGCAACAGTCTCCTGGGCCAGCTTTCCGTAGTCAGCGATGCTCCCGGCTTTCGTGTACCAGCCGTTGGCGTAGGCCCTTACCCTGGGTCGGCAGGCGCCGCCGAGGAGCTGGTAGACGGGCGCATTGAGGCTCTTCCCCAGTATATCCCAGAGAGCGATTTCGATGGCGGCCAGGGCGCTTTCTATCACGTAACAGGGATGATACCAGGTATCGCGGTACACGGTATGCCAGTGCAGTTCAATCGGGCGGGGGTCCTTGCCAATGAAATAGTCCGAAATCCTCTTTATCGCCGCCTCGGGTGCTGTATCCTCGTTCATTTCCATGCTGGCCTCACCCCAGCCGTGGAGCCCTTCGTCTGTCTCCACTTTCGCCAGGACCCAGTTTCTCCATCTGGCATCGACGAGAAAAGTTTTTATGTTGGTGATTTTCATTTTTTTACTAACCTCCTGCAAATTGATATTATACCCCGCAATTTTTTGGTCAATATTTATGCCTGATATTTTCCTGGCGGCTACGTTAGAATAGCATTATCAGGCGGTGAATTGCCAGGCCTGTTCGATAAAATCTGGCTTGACAAACTTTTGGTGATTTACTATCATTCGCAACGTGTGAGACAGCCTGCATTATCCTAATGGTAACAAAGGCCTGCCCCCTTCTTATTAGCGAGTAATGGGCTTTGGCAAATAAAAAGACCGCGAATAATAAAAGGAGGTAAAAAATGGCAGAAATTAAAGTCGTAAGCGCGGTTGCTAAGATTTTAAAGGAGGAAGGGGTGGAGTGGTACGCCGGTGTTCATGGCGGTCACGTCTGGCAGCTCCAGGTGGCCTTGGACAGAGCCGGCATTAAGACCTACCACATGCGGCATGAGCAGTCAGGTGTCTATATGGCTGATGGGTGGGCCAGAGCCAGTGGTAAAGTAGGCGTAGCCATGGGTACCGCCGGACCTGGTTTTGGCAATATGATATCGGCCATATACCAGGCCTATCTGGCCAGGAGCCCGGTAATCTGTCTTTTCGGGCAGCATGCCACGGAAGAGGATGGCTGGGGCCCTTTTCAGGAAGCATATGCCGAGCCGTTATCGGGCCATTTCACCAAGTGGATTAGGCGTATAGTTGACCCTTCAATGGCGGCTTACTTCACGCAGAAAGCCGTCCGGGATGCTACCACTTATCCGTGTGGCCCGGTAGGCCTTGAATTTCCCATCAATATCCAGGGGGAAATGGCTGGGGAGGAAAATTCCTTACGGGGCTACTTGCCGCACGGCGTCTGTGCTCCCCCGTCCCGACCCGCGGGCGACCCGCAAATGGTGGAGAAGGCAACGCGTATGTTGCTGGAAGCTAAAAAGCCGGTGATTATCGGTGGTGATGGTATTTACTGGTCCGGTGCCTCGGAAGAACTCAGGGAATTTGTGGAGCTGCTTGACATTCCGGTATTGACCCGGCGAATGGGCAGAGGTGCGGTGCCTGAAGACCACCCGCTGGCCTTTGGCGCCGGCTTCCGCAGACCCATCCAGATGCAATCTGACGTAATCGCCATCTTCGGCTTGAGAATGAATATGCTCGAGGGCTTCGGCATGCCGCCGCGCTTTCCGGTGGAAAATGTAAAGTATATTCAGGTATCGGAAGACCCGGAGGAACTGACCACTAGGCTGTCCACCGATGTGTCAATTATGGGCAGTCCCAAGCAGGTTTTGCGGCAGATGATAGACTGCGCCAAGGACATGATGAAAAAGAAGCCAGACAGAAGCGAGTGGCTGGCTATAGTCAACAAGGTGAGGGAAGAAGACGCGGCCAAGTCGAAAGCGCTCGTCGATGAGGTGCGCAATAGCAAGGCAATTAACCCACATTTGCTGGCGGCGGAACTGGTCGATTTCCTGGATAGGGATGCCACCATTATCCTGGACTCCTTCTGCATGGCCGGCTTTGCCACCGACAAGATAAAGGCCTCCTTTGCCGGACAGATACTGGACGGGGCCACCTGGAGCGGTGTCGGCCACGGTGTGGGTATCGCCATGGGTGCGCAACTGGCCAGACCGGGGAAGCAGGTTGTTGACATGCTGGGCGATGGCGGCATGGGTATCGCCGGCTTTGATATTGAAACGGCGGCCCGCCACAACATCCCCGCCTGCTACCTGGTTTTCAACAACAGCAGCTGGATAGGTTCTACCGCGCAGCAGCAGATTCTGCCGGAGGACGTGAAGAACTGCGACTGGAGCATGTTGCCCGATATCAGGTATGACAGGATATTCGCGGAGATGGGATGCCACACGGAATTTGTTACCGAGCCACAGCAAATCAAACCGGCGCTGGAGAGAGCCTTTAATTCCGGGAAAACCTCGGTAATCAATGTCATCCCGGATAATAGTGTTCTGGCCCCCCAGTTTGTGGGCCGGATGGAATACTACAGGAAACTTTTCGCTGGAGAATAGGCGCTCACGTGTGTGTCATCTGCGGAACAGATGAAATTTATGACCAGTTAGAAGTAAAAACTGCATAGGGAGGTGATGACAAGATGGCTGGTCCACTTGCAGGAATAAAGTGCATATGTCTTATCATGTTTCAGCAGACAACAGTGGCGTTTAGCATGATGGCAGACCTGGGGGCCGAGGTAATCAAGATAGAACCCCCGGAAGGGGAACTGGGCAGACAGCTTGGCGTAGACCCTAAATTCCCGCTCAGCCCCTACTTTGAAACGAACAACCGCGGTTTCAAGTGTATCACGCTGGACCTCAAGACAGATAAGGCTAAAGAGATACTCTACAAGCTGGTAAAGGACGCCGATGTCTTCGCCCAGAACTTCCGCCCCGGCGTAGCCGAACGTCTTGGCTGTGGCTATAATGACCTGGTCAAGATAAATCCCGGTATCGTTTATCTCAGCGCATCAGCCTACGGTCCGGATGGGCCCAATGCCAAGCTGCCGGGGACTGACGGCATAGCCCAGGCGATGGGTGGCATTTGCTTCAGTTATGGCGAGGAAGGCACCCGCGTGACCACCGGACAGATTGCGGTAGCGGACGAGACCGCCGGATTTCATAATTTTCAGGCAGTGATGGTCGGGCTGTTCCACAAGATGAGAACCGGCGAAGGCCAGTTGATTGAGACCTCGCTGCTCGGCAGCCAGGTCCGGCTGATGGGCTTTTCCATGACGCGGGTTCTCTTCACCGGGGAAATGATGCCGCGCAGTCGGATGCGCTTCTTCACTGGCGCGGCACCGAACATGACCGTTACCTTCACGGACAAGGATGGCAGGCCATTCATAATTCAGGTGGTCGGTGAAGACCGCTGGCGGAAAGGTCTGGAGAATACCGGCCTGGCCGCAGAGCTGGACAAAATCGGTTGCGCCCGGTTAGGAGATATCGCGTCTTCACCGGAGAACAAGAAGACCTTCCTGGATACCATGGACAGGCTGTTTGCCACCAACACCCGGGAGCACTGGCTGAAGCTGCTTCGTGAAGCCGATGTGGTCAGCGCTCCGATAAACACCGTAGCTGAAGCCGCGGTCGACCCTGATGTCATCGCCAATAAGTATGTGATTGAGGTGGACCATCCCAGAGTAGGCAAGATAAAGGAGGTCGGTTACCCCTGGAAATTCCATAAGACCCCGGCCAAAGCAGGCATTGCCCCGGAACTGGGTGAACACAACAATAAGGTGCTCAAGAGCCTGGGTTACTCTGATGCTGATATAAAGCAGTTCAAAGAAGAGGGGATAATCTAAACCTTAAGGCAGTGCCCGGAGAATCTCCGGTCTGCTTGTTTCTTGCATCGTCAAGAAATCTGGGGAACCATAGCCAGGCTGACAAGAGGAGGAAGCATGCTTCCTCCTCTTGTTCCTCAGGAGGCTTAAATGCTAACCGGTATTGAAAATCTGCCGCGTTTAAAACTGGGATTTTACCCCACCCCGCTCACCGAGGCGCGCCACCTGTCCTCCGTTCTCGGTGGCCCACGCATATTGATTAAACGCGAGGACTTGAGCGGCCTGGCGTTGGGCGGCAATAAGTGCCGCATGCTTGAGTTCATCTTCGCCGAAGCCCAAAGACAGGGAGCGAACGCCGTGGTAAGCACGGCCGGTTCGCAATCCAACTATTGCCTGCAAATAGCCACCGCGGCACGCAAGCTTGGCATGAAACCGAGCTTTGTCCTGGTGAGAAGTAAACACTGCGATATGCAGGGTAATCTCTTGCTGCAGAATATCGTCGATTCAGACGTGGAATTGCTGGAAGTTGCGGATATAGGTGCCATTTTTGGTGACGCTGTATCCGAAAAAATGGAGCAAGTGGCTGATAACCTGCGCACGAAGGGTTACCGCCCATTTATTATCAGGCACACAGTCCCGGACATATCGGCGATACTGGCCACCGTTGGCTGGGTTAGCGCGGCTGATGAGCTCGTAACTCAGCTCAAGGATTACGGTGCGGAGGCACAGTATGTGGTATTGGCCAATGGTGGCGGTATCACCCATGCCGGGTTGGCATTGGGTTCAAAATACCTGTCGGCCAGCTATAAGGTTATCGGGATTTCTGTCTACCATGGGAGAAGTGATGCTGTGGCCACGGTCAAAGAGTACGCTGATGCCGCATCCGCTTTTCTGAACCTTGGTGTCAAAGTTCCGCCGGCGGAGATAGAAGTTGAGGACCAGTACGTGGGTGAAGGTTACGGCATCCCGACGGAAGAATGTATAAATGCTATCAGGCTCGTGGCCCAGACAGAAGGCATATTCCTCGAGCCGGTATACACGGGCAAAGCTATGGCAGGTCTGATGGCTCTAATTAAGAAGGGGCACTTTAAATCCGGAGAGACCGTTGTCTTCATTCATACCGGCGGTATTCCCGTCCTATTCGCCTACAATAAAGAAATTGCCCGGTGAAAAATGGCGCGGGTCAAAGGCAGACGGTTGGCCGGACTGTTGCGCGCAAACTCTTTTATCCGCTGCTAGATGAACCGGGCAGGTTTAGCTTGTAAGCGTGCTCCTCTTTCACTGATGGCCTCATTCCGCCCTGATTGCACTTTATTCCCCTGCAGTAAATTTGAAAGCAAATTGCCCGCTGTAACCCAAAAGCTCAACTGATAGCCGGGAATATATGACTTTAGTACTATAGATAAACACGCACCAAAGGGCTATTTACTATTGGCCTTTTGAGCAGGGACAATCTATAAAGGAACTGGCCACTGATAGAATAATATATTCAGGGGCTATATTAGTAAATTAACTGGCGTGAAGTTGGCCAAAAAGAGTGGAGCTTTGCCTTGAGGATAAGCCGGATAATTCTCACCGTCACTGTTGCCCTGGTGCTGATATTCATATTGGGTAACTTCGGGATATCAGTTACGCCCGGGATTATAACAGAGGCAGAAGCCGCCTCCAGCGTGGTTAAGGAGCCTGATCGGGTGGCGAACCTCGCCGTTGCCGGGGATAGAAGTGAAAACGCGGCGGTACCCCTGGCCACAGCGGCCCCTGACCTCATTGTTCAGGACATCACCTGGTCGCCAGTAAATCCATCGATAGGGGATATGGTCATATTCAGTGTAACCATAAAGAATCAGGGCGACGGTATAGCTGGCTCATCTCAGGTTGCCTACTATATCAATGACAGTTACATAACTTCTGACCCGGTCGGTACGCTATTGCCGGGTAACACCGCTGAACAAAGTTTCACCTGGACGGCTCCGCCTGGTTCGCACACCGCTAAGGCAATTGCCGACTTCAATAATGAAGTCTTTGAAAGCGACGAAACCAATAACAGCAACACCTTTGCCATTGCCACCACCGCTCCCGACCTTATCATTCAAAACATCACCTGGACGCCGGAGAACCCGTCAGAAGGCGAAACGGTAAAGTTCAACATCATGATAAAGAACCAGGGCAATAGCATGGCGGCGGCTTCCGTTATCGACTTCTACATCGATGGCTCTTCTATGGGCAAAAAGGACGTTAACCGCATAAACGCCGGCGGCACATTGACCGTCACCTACAACTGGATCGTTCGGCTGGGCCTGCATACCATCAAGGCGGTTGCCGATTGTGATAATCTACTGTCCGAGAACAGTGAGACCAACAATGAGAAGGCGTCCTTTTTTTCTCCGGCCATACCCGACCTCGTGATTGAGAACATCACCTGGACCCCGGAAAATCCGTCCCAGAGTGATGATGTCACCTTTACCGTCAAACTAAAAAACCGGGGCAACGGCAGGGCGGATTATTTCCACGTGGAATACTATGTTGATGATAACTATCTGAATTCTGCTTTCGTTTCGCCTATAGATGCCGGTGCCACGGCCAACCTGACCTTTACCTGGAAAGCCCGGTCCGGAACACACGCCATCAAAGCGGTTGCTGACTCTAATACCTGGGTGGCGGAAAGCAATGAAGACAATAATGAGAAGATAATTTACCTGTCAACTCCGGCCCCTGACCTCGTGATCAAGGATATTACCTGGTCGCCGGAAAATCCATCGGTGAAAGACCCGGTAACCTTCACCGTAACCATCAAGAACCAGGGGAGCGGCAGGGCGGAAAAATCGCGCCTCGCTTTCTACATTGCCGGTGTCTATACCGGTCATCAGGCGATTCCAGAGATAGACCCCGGTGTTGAAGTAAGCAGGACATTTGAATGGCTCGCCGAGCCAGGTTCGCGCGCCGTAAAAGCGGTAGCTGACCTCGATAATGATAATTCAGAGAGCGATGAGACCAACAATGATAAGGCAGTGACTTTCATTACCATGATTCCGGACCTGGTGGTCAAGGAGGTTGCCTGGTCGCCGCAAGAGCCGTCAATCGGGACAATGGTTGCGTATACCATCACCATAGAAAATCAGGGTAGTGGTGGGGCGGTTGATTTCCGCATTGCCTATTACTTCGATGGCTCCCTGCTGAGCTCAAAATACGTTGGTTTTCTGGAAGCCGGGGGCACCGATAATGAGACCTTTACCGTGCTGGCGGAAGCGAGTTCGCACCATATCAGAGCGGTGGCTGACTTTACCAATATGGCTCTGGAAAGTGACGAAGCCAACAATGAGAAGGCGGTGACCCTCTTTCCCATTGCTCCGGACCTGGCCATTCGGGGTATCTCCTGGTTCCCGGATAATCCGTCGGTTGGAGACACCCTGACTTTCACGGCGACCATAGAGAACCGCGGGAACGATATCGCGGCTTACTCAATTATCGGCTACCAGGTTGACGGTGCTTCCAAAGGTTACCACGATGTTCAGATGATAGATGTAGGCGCCACTGCGGAAGACACGTTCGCCTGGACGGTGGAAGCGGGCATACACACCATTCAAATGTTTGTCGACGCCAACAGAACTATAGTTGAGAGCGATGAAACCAACAACGTCAAGACGATAACCTTCCCGCCTCCTGACCTCGTCATTCAGGACATCGCCTGGTCGCCGGGAAATCCGTCGGAAAATGAAGAGGTAACCCTGGCCGTCACCGTAAAGAACCAGGGGCGTGGCCGGGTCAGACCGTCTGGCATTGCCTGCTACATCGATGGTTCTCTGATAGGAAAACAGGAGGTTCCCGAGATAGAAGTCGGAGCCACGGCGACAAAGAGCTTCACCTGGTACGCGCAGCTGGGCTCACACGAGGTGAAAGTCATCGCCGATGAAATAAATGACATTGTCGAGATTGATGAAACCAACAACGCCAAAACGGCCACCCTGTTGACCCTCACTTCTGACCTCATCATTCAGGACATCGCCTGGTCGCCGGGAAATCCGTCGGAGAATGAAGAGGTAACCCTGACCGTGACGGTAAAGAACCAGGGCAGCGGCCGTGCCAAACCGTCGAAAATTGTCTGCTACATCGATGATACCCTGATAGGGGAAGGGGAGGTATCGGAAATCGGTGCCGGGGCCACGGCGACGAAGACCTTCACCTGGCCGGCGCAGCTAGGCCCACATGAGGTAAAAGTCATCGCCGACGAAGCAAATGACATTGTCGAGATTGATGAAACCAACAACGAGAAAACGGTCACCCTGTCTGCGCTTACTTCTGACCTCACCATTCAGGACATCGCTTGGTCGCCGGAAAATCCGTCGGAGAATGAAAAGGTAACCCTGACCGTCACGGTAAAGAACCAGGGCAGCGGCACGGCCGGCCGGTCGAAAGTTGCCTGCTACATCGATGATACCCTGATAGGGGAAGGGGAGGTATCGGAAATCGGTGCCAGGGCCACGGCGACGAAAACCTTCACCTGGCCGGCGCAGCTGGGGCTGCATTATATCAAAGTTGTGGCTGACAGTGGCCAGGCTCTTACGGAAAGCGATGAAAGCAACAATGTGGGACGCCAGATATTGTCCCTTACCGGTGCCGAAGGAAGTACTGGCAATCCCGAGGGGACAGCCATACCGGTCTCTGCCACGGAAAAAGGAAACCTGGGGAGCGTATGGTATCTGGTCATTGCCGCCGGGGTCATATTTGTGGGCTGGCTTATCTTTGGCCTGGTGAAATTCTGGAAAAAGTAAGTCGTTTGCGGGTTTAAAAGGTCAGCTGGCAAGCAGCCGGCAGAACTCCTTCATGTTTTTCGCCTGCTCCAGAGCCAGCACCCGGGAGATTATCTTTTGCCTTTTCGCCGCGGGATAAATGGCTGAAGTCAGGCCGTCGAACTTAGCCAGCAGTGCTTCCCGGGTCAGCGGGTTTTCCGGGTCTCCTTTCGGATAATCAATCCTGGTGGAGAATTTTCGCCCGTCTACGGTCACCATCTTTACGCTCGCCGGCCACTGCCTTGGGAAGGCTTTATCGAGCTCAGCGTCCGGCACACAGGAAACGCACCTCATCATCTCTCTGATTCTGGCAGAGCCTGTATTCTCCTCCGTGTACTCGTCCAAGGAGGCCTTGCCATAGAGGATGGCCACCGCCGCGCCAAAGGGCATGCTGAACTGGGCATCAACCACATTCGCGGGGTTATATTTTGCTTCCGCAGGCTCGGCGATGATGGGGAAGCCCGCCTTCAGTATGCCCAGAGTCACCTCCTTTACCTCTTCCGCTTTGAGATTGTTCTCTCTCATGATATGCAAAATACCATCGATTGGCGCCTGTTTGTAGCGGCAACAGGCATGGGGCTTGATGCTCGTTTTCATGATTTCAAAAGGTTTACCAAAATCTGCTAAAACCTTGTCCGGCGCAGAGCCATCGGAATAGGAATGCAGAAAACCGAATCTCCCTTCGATTATGGTGGCCGGTCCGCGGAAACCTCTTCTGGCTAAAAGCGCGTTCAGGATACCATTGTGGGCGGCCCACCCCGGGTGAAACCGCTTGGTCCAGGCGCCGCCGTTCAGGAACTCCATGGAGCCCGCGGCCTGGCTGCCGGCGATGCCCAGAGCGTTAACCGTCTGTTCCCGGTCGAGACCGAGTATTTTGCCTGCCGCGACCGTGGCCCCGAAGACACCGCATGTCCCCGTAGGGTGAAACCCCCGGGCATAGTGGTTAGCCGGATTCAGCGCCTTCCCCAATCTGACCATGACCTCATAGCCGGCCACTACCCCCTCTATAAACCTCATCCCATCACATTGTTCAAGTTCGGCAGCGGCGAAGGCCGCCGGGAACACCGCAACGGCGGGGTGGGCAGACGATTCGTTATGGAGGTCGTCCAGTTCCAGGGAGTGGGCTGACGTGCCGTTGGCCAGAGCGGCATACTGGGGAGCGGCTCTCATCTCAGTCCCCATGATGACGCCCCCTCCTGGGGCCAGCCCGGTATCGGTGATGAAACGGTACATGGTTCTGGTTGACTTGACCAGAGAGCCGCGGGCGGCAACCCCAAGGAAGTCCAGACAGTGATATTTGGTCTTGTCGACTACTTCCCTGGGAAGGTCATCATACTTCAGGCTGGCGCAGAATGCCACCAGCTCCCTGGTGATACCCATATCTGGCTAAACCTCCAGCCTCAGTCTATGGATTAGAAGAGAAAAAGCGAAAGATGCTGACAGGAATATTTCTCTGAGCAGTCTTCTCCCGTTCCGCGATGAAGTCCACGAAGTTGACCAGGTCCCTGGCCTGACGGTAGCTCATAATGTCGATCATCTTGCCCTCGAAAGATATGGCGCCCAGACCTCTGGACTGAGCTTCCTCGAAAGCGGCCACGACCTTTCTGGCCTCGGCGGCTTCCTCCGCTGACGGCGAAAATATACGGTTGGCCATCTCTATCTGCGTGGGATGGATGAGCATCTTGCCTTTGAATCCGAGCTGCAGGGCTATCAGCGCCTCCCGCTCAAATCCTTCGCGGTCGGTGAGCAGGCCCAGAAATACCGTGTCCAGGGCCGGTAGACCGGCCGCCCGGCTGGCGGTAACTACCTGGGAACGGGCAAATAACAATTCGGTCTGCTCCGGGGTGATTGAGGACGCGCTGCGCTCCATGTCCCGCAGGAAATCCCCGGCGCCGAAGCTGACGACAGCGATACGCTGGCTCGCCGTGGCGATTTCAAAGGCGTTCATCACGCCTTTCGCCGTCTCAACCAGCGGGATTATCTGGAAGGTGCCGGGCTGCAGCCCCTGTGCCTTTTCCGCCTTCTCTAACATGCCGTCGAGCTCGGCCACATCGGACCTGGCCTCGGCCTTGGGCAGCAATATGCCGTCCAGTCCGTCAACGGCAACCCGCTGGATATCCTCTCCGGTCAGGCCGGTGATAAGGGCATTGACACGGACAAAGAGGTAGATTCCGTCCGACTTAACGGCTTTAAGTGAATCCCGGACCATGATTCGGGCCGTCTCTTTATCGGCCAGAGGTACCGCATCCTCGAGGTCGAAAATGATGCCGTCGGCAACCAGAGTTGCCGCCTTGGTAATCATCCTCATGCTGTTCCCCGGGACGAAGAGCAGCGAGCGCAAAACCATCATCCGGGCTCACCATCTTGCAGAATTTTGACCAGGGTGGTGCTTATCTCCTGAGGGCTATCGACCACATGTGCCCCGACATCCTGGAGGGCTTTTACTTTGCTCTCGGCGGTACCCTTGCCTCCTTCGATTATGGCGCTGGCGTGGGAGAACCTCATGCCGGAAGGCAAGGTCCGGCCAGCTATGTAGGCCACCAGCGGCTTGGTAAACCGGCCCTCCCTGACCACCTCCGCTGCCTCCTCTTCCGCCACCGTGCCTATCTCGCCGAACAATACGACGGCTCTGGTCTCTTCATCGGCCTCAAACAGGGGGAGCAATTCAGCGAAGCTCGAGCCGAGCACCGGCTCCGCGCCGACGTGAATCGCGGTGGTGATGCCGATACCGGCCGTCATCAGACTCCAGACGACGGTGCTGGTCTGCCCGCCACTGCGCGACATCACCCCGGCCGGGCCCCTTTTGAAAATCTCCCGGGCAAACTCTTCGCTCCCGCCGAGCCACCCCATGACGGCTTTATCGGCGCTGAGCAGCCCCATGGAGCCCGGACCGAGCAGACGGGTCCCCTTTCGACGGGCCAGCGCCAGCATCTCCAGACAGTCATGCAGAGGAACGCGCTCGGCGGGGATAAGCACTGTTTTCACCCCCGTCTCTATAGCTTCAATAACGGCGTTTTTGACCTGCGGACCGGGCACAAAGGTGACGCTGGCCTCTATCGGGCCGATGGCTTCGGTGGCCTCCTTTACACTGTTGAACACCGGGATTCCCCAGACCTCACTGCCGCCGCGCCCCGGGGATACCCCGCCCAGCACTCTGGTGCCGTAGTCGAGCATGAATCTGGCCCGGGCGCTTCCCTCCCGGCCGGTTATACCCTGTACCAGCACCGTGGTATTTTCGTTTATAAGTATCGCCACTTTTCTCTCGCTCTGTCAGCTTTATTTCAGCCCGATTTTGCTCCGGTATTCCTCCAGCCCGAGCATATCGAGAACAATGTTCAGGCCTTTGTTGCCGTAGTCCTGGCAGTAAAGCTCGCAGCCGAGGTCTTCAATGCAACGTTGGTTGGCGTCCTCGCTTATCAGCCGCGGTTTGCCGTCCTCAATCCTCAATATGGCCCGGCCGAACAGACTGCACGCCTTGACGCAGGCGTAACTCCGGCACTCCCGGCACCGGGTATGGTCGATTACAACCTTGCCGGTGGCAAAGGGGAATTCATAGATTTCCATCCAGCGCATCCTTTCTAAATCTTGCGGTACTCTTTGACCAGCGTTTTCATTCTCCTGGCGATGTGGTCAACGTTATAGACAAATTCACGCCCGTACAATTCTATTCTGGCCGGCAGACCTTTCAGTCCCTCTCTCAGTATTTCCAGGGATTCGGCCTCTTTATTGCCGGCAATTAAAATTATTAACGGGAAACCCGGCCGGGCGGGCAACTCTTCCCGTAAAGCCCTGACCAGCGCGTGGGCGTGGTGCCACTGTTCCTGATTGCCGATGGCCGCTCCCATCATGATATAGCCGTCAATGTTGGCCTGGGAGAAGATAATCTTTACAATGCGGTATACCTTGGCGGCCGTCGGGTTACCGCTGGTGTCCGCATAGTCGGCAAGCTTGAGGCCATGCCGCATCAGCGCATCCGCGCCGAGCATGGCCCCGCCGCCGCCAATACCGTGGAAACCAACCACGCCCTCCCCCGGCCCGAAGTCCCGCGCCATCTGCACAAAGTAGCCGATGCCGCGGTAATCTTTCGCCTCTACCTTCCAGGCGACCCGTTCCAGTTCCGTGGGCGCCCGGCCGATATCCCGGGGATAGTCTATCTCCAGCTCCGGGTGCTTGTACACCGAAGCTTCGTCGATGACTATATGACAGTCGGCAGCGTAAACCTTGCCGTCCCCGGCCAGGACTATCGGGTTGATTTCGGCGTTGCGGGCACTGTATTCCCTGAATAATCGGTACAGGCCGTGGACCACCTGGCTCAGGGGCTCTGACAATGGCGAGGCAACGCCGAGCTTGGAAATCAGCTCTTTGGCATCCTCTGCCGTCAGCCCTTTGAGGACATCTATATTCATGCTGGTTACCGTTTCCGGGAACTTGGCCGCTATTTCCTCAATCCCGCTGCCACCTCTGGTGCTGAACATTAAAACCGGGGCTTTGACTTTATAGGAATCATTGACCGTGATGCCGGCGTAGAATTCGGCTTTGATGTCCAGGTTTTCCTCCACCAGGACTTGTGTTACCTCGTGCCCTTTGATATCCCTGCCCAGCAAATCCAGGGCAACCCTGGCCGCTTCATCGGCACTATCGGCAAACGTTACGCCTCCAGCCTGCATTCTTCCAGTAACTCCAACCTGCGCCTTGACCACCACCGGTTTGCCGAGTTTGCTGGCTATGGCATGTACCCCATCCGGGCTGGCAGCGACGTCTCCCCGGGGGACCGGTATGGCAAAAGTTTCGAGCAGCTTTTTTGCCTGATGCTCGTAAAGTTTTGGCATGGCACCTCCGCCGATTATTCTGCCAGCCGGAAGCCGCTGCGGTCAACTTTCCAGGTTGCCCCATCTGCCTGCCCGGCTTTCCGGCCACCGCGTTAAGAGCAGGGATGCGGTAGAGAAACTTTATGAATTTACCGCCTTTTTGTCAAGCGCATGCGGCGGAGGAAGGCTTAACCCTGTGGCGGCTCGTCAAAATCTGACATCAGCAGAGAGCAGCATTTGACAATTCAACATTAACCCTTATAATTCAAGGAAACCCCGCTGAATTCAAGTCCGATGGAGGTCAAACTTGGTAAGAATTGTCACCGATAGCACCTCTGACCTGACAGGTGAGATAGCCAAAGCATTAGATATAACGGTAGTACCGCTTTATGTCAACTTTGGAGACGAGTCCTATCAGGACAACGTTGACCTTACCACCGACGAGTTCTATCGCAAACTGGCCAGCAGCGCCATTTTACCCACCACTTCATCCCCCAGCCCGGGTAACTTCGCTGATGTCTATGATAGACTGGCCAAAGAAACCGACGAAATCCTGGCGATTACTATTTCCTCAAAGCTCAGCGCCAGCTATAAGGCAGCGGTTGATGGTGCCAGATTGCGCAAGCGTCAATGCAGAGTGGAGATAATCGATTCCCTATCGGCGATTGTCGGCCTGGGGCTTATCGTTATATCCGCGGCCAAGGCAGCCCGGGCGGGACTTAATCTTGACGAGGTTATTCGCATCACGCAAAGCAACATACGGCGTGTGGAGTTCCGCATTGCCTTTGATACCCTGGAATACCTGAGGAGAGGAGGACGTATCGGCGCCGCACAGGCCTTTCTGGGGTCTATGCTGAAGGTGAACCCGATTCTTACCATCAGAGACGGGATAACCGAGGGGGTTGCCCGGCTCCGCTCCAGAGCCAGGGCAATGGACTATCTGTATGACTTTGCCATGAGTTTTGCTGACGTTGCAGAAATAGCGATAGAGGATGCTAATACGCCTGAAGATGTTGATGACCTGGTGGATAGGCTCAGCGTTAGATTTCCCCGGGAACATATTTATAAGATGAAAGTAAGTCCGGTAATAGGTACCCATGTGGGTCCCCGCGTCATTGGCCTGGGGCTCCTGCCCGGGAAGCAGCCTGCCCGCGGCGGCCGGCAATAACGCCGCTACGCTGGACAGGCGAAGGGCTTTAATTTCAGGGCCATGGTAGAAAAAATACTATGTTTGAAATCGTTTAGCGACCAGATATGATGAATTACTCGTATTTTAAAATCGGGATTATCGTATCCTTTACCCTGGCCGTGGTGGCGGTTGTTATTCGTTCCATCTGGCAGATTGTTGTCATCCCGACCTCCGGGACCATGGTCATTTTTATCCCGCTTATCTTAACCCTTCTAGGGGCTGATGCCATCGTCATCTATTTTGTGCTCAAACCGAGCCTGCAAAAGCTGAGAAATCTGCCGGTGGTAATCGCTATTACGGTGGTACTTACGGCAGGCCTTGTCGCCGGTGTCTCCCATTTTGCTCACTTCATTCCCTCCCCGGAAGCGGACCCCCTGCTGAGCAAAATAATCGGTGTCTTTGTCCTGCTTTCCAGCCTTACTGCGTATATGCTTTTGCTCTGGCTCATCTGGTCTTTCTGGAAGGGACGGAAAAAATAGCTGTCCAATCTGACGGATGAGGGGCTAGTGGCTAGGCGTAATCTTGGCGCAGCTTAATATCGGCATTTACACCACTGATAATTGTGAGTATAATCCCGGTGCAGACATCCAGGGGAAATCAGGAAAGATGAATTTAAAAGGGTGCACAGGCTGTCGTTCCTGTGAACTTGCCTGTTCCTTCCACAAGATAAGAAGTTTTGACCCGGTACAGTCATCTATACAGGTGTGCCGGGATAACAGCACCGGCCTTCATTCAGTGATTCTGGATAATCATTGTGATCTGTGTGCCAGCGAAGAGACGCCTTTGTGCGTCTGTTTCTGCGCGCCAGATGCTTTGAATTTGTCTGTTCTCGATGAGCTGAAGCGAAATGCGGAGCAAGGTGATTTGTAATGGAGTCATTCGGCTGGGCAGGGAAAATATTACGGGTTGATTTATCTACCGGTAAAATAGCGGTCGAACCGACTGGGCCCTACGCAGACCAGGTTATTGGCGGGCGGGGTATCGGGCAGTGGATTTTGTTTCACGAGCTTGACCCGTCCGCAGAGCCCATGAGTGCTGAGAATAAACTGGTACTTAGCACCGGGCCACTGGTGGGAACACTGGCGCCGGGAGCAGACCGCCTGAGCGTCGATTTCAAGAATCCGCAGACCGGTGGTGTCGGCTCGGCCAATGTTGGCGGTCATTTTGCCCCGGAATTGAAGCTGGCCGGTTTTGATGCTGTCGTAATTGAGGGACAGGCGGCAAAGCCGGTTTTTTTATCCATAAACGATGATGAAGTAAAAATCCGGGACGCATCGTTTATCTGGGGTAAAACCACGTGGGAAACAGAGGACTTATTGCGTGGGCGAATGGGCGATAAGAAGCTGAGGGTCGCCACCATTGGACCGGCTGGCGAGAACCTGGTTTCGGGGGCTTGCCTGGTTGTCGACAGAGGTAGAGGTGCCGGAAGGGGTGGTTCCGGAGCGGTGCTTGGGGTGAAGAAGCTGAAAGCAATAGCTGTCCGGGGCAAACGTCCAGTTAAGGTCCGGACCCCTGACCGGTTTATCCAGCGGGCCAAAATATGCTGGCAGAAAGTAGCCGAATCTTCGGCGATGAACGCTCTCCGGCAAAGCGGTACGGTGGGAGTTTCAGTACCAAAGCATGTGCGCAATGGCCAGTTCGAAGATTGGCCCGGGGAGAGATTCGACAGAATAGGATGGCCGGCCTGGAAAAAGTATGAAATTTCAAGGTTGGCCTGTTTTAACTGCCCCGTGTACTGCAGCCATTTTTACCGGATAACCGAAAGCCCTTACGCGAAACTTGCTTGTGAAGGCGTTGAGGCCAACACTATCCGGGCTTTTGGCACCAATCTGGAAATCGATTATCCACCGGCGATACTCAAGCTGAGTGCCTTGTGTAACCAGCTGGGGATTGATATAGACTTTGCTGGCGCCGCGTTAGGCTGGGCGTTTGAAAGCTATCAGCGTGGTCTGGTAAGCAGGGAAGATACCAGTGGGCTTGAACTTGACTGGGGCAATTACGAAGCCGCAATCCGTCTTCTGGAGGATATAGCTTACCAGCGAGGGTGGGGTAAGGTTATAGCTCAGGGGGTTAAGCGCGCGGCACAGGCCCTGGGTAAAGGGTCAGAAGAATGGGCGCTGCATATAAAGGGCGCTGAGATAAACGAATCGGGGATGCGCTATGACAAAGCCTGGGCACTGGGTATCGCGGTCGCCAACCGTGGCGGCGGACATTTGGAAGGTGCCCCTTTATTGCTGAGATTGAATGCTTCTATCGCACCGGATATTTCCCGCAAACTGTTCGGGGTCGTCAATGTCGGCCCTATCAACAGCTATGAACACAAGGAAAAGATGGTGTTCTGGCAACAGCGCCTGAAGGGGGTTTTCGATGCCCTTGGCGTGTGCTATTTATTAAGCCAGTGGTACGGGCTGGATGCCCTCGGCGTTGAAGACCTGGTGCCACTTTTCGAATCAGCCACAGGCAGAGATACATCAGCCGGGGAACTGATGCTTCATGGCCAGCGCATTCATAATGTGGAAAAGGCATTTAATACCCTTCATACCGATATCGGCAAGCAGGACGATTATCCGCCGGTTAGATTTATGCAGGAGAGAATTGAAGGGGGGCCGTTTTCCGGAGAGGTAATCCATGAAGAGGCGTGGGATAATCTTCTGAATAGCTACTATGCTATTCAGGGTTGGAATCCAGAAACCGGATTGCCGCAGGCTATCAGACTTCGTGAACTTGGCCTTGATAGCATTGCGGAGAAGTTAATAAGATACGGCAGGATACAGCCATAACTTTTCCCTCCTTTTTTCGTACATCAGTTGCTCAAAGGGGCGCCGCGTACCGGTCATTTTCCGGGCTCTTCAGAAGCTGAAGGAACCTCAAATATTGCCTGTAAATGGCAACAGTCTAATCTTATGGCAGTATGATGCCAGTACTATTAACAAATGACATTTTCTTCAATAAAATGGATAGCAAGTAAAATACCAGAAGCAGTGTGAGAAAGGTCTTATAAGTGCGACAAATTAACCATGACCTATTAACTAGTACTAATCTATTGTATTCCACCCGCGGTTCGCACTATAATTTAACTCAAGCAACAGGTAGCGCATTTTGATTTTCTCGATTACCTTACCAGGCACGGGTTACAGCCATAGAAACGCAACGGATTCATTAACGGCTGAATTTTTAAGTATCCCGGTACGATTAGAATTCCCGATATTGTTAAAGAATTGGGAAACCACACTTTGAAAGATAAACAGAAATGAAAAGTCTGGTGACAGGCGGCGCTGGCTTTATTGGCAGTCATCTGGTGGATAGATTGCTGGATGAAGGTCATGAAGTTGTTGTGCTCGATAACCTGTCCACGGGGAGAGTGGAAAACCTGGCCCATCTAAAAGGGGAATCCCGCTGGCGCTTCTATCAGGCGGATGTTGCCGAATGGGATAAATTACAGACCTACACCGAAGGCGTTGACTGGGTATTTCACTTGGCCGGCCTGGCGGATATCGTGCCTTCCATCCAGA
>Ga0180438_10005160_pt1 | contig 18346 bp, 16 predicted proteins | sample SS_ome_12_FD_132455 | JGI IMG/M metagenome (GOLD analysis project Ga0180438, IMG submission 132455) | Hypersaline lake sediment archaeal communities from the Salton Sea, California, USA - SS_3_D_2 metaG | ecosystem: Environmental > Aquatic > Non-marine Saline and Alkaline > Hypersaline >...
GGCGCGCGGGCTGTGCTCCACCTTCGACTCGACCGACTCAACAGCCGCTGGGATGCCCGCACTCAACATGTCCGCCAGCAACTCCCCCATGCCGCCTGACCCAGCAAATTCGGTCACACCCATACCAATTTCGTCGTTGCCATTTATGACTCTCACTTACGATAAGCTCAGCCGCTGCTCCCGTCGCAAGAGCCTTCGACTTTTGCAGTAGCATCGGTTTCGAAAGACGCAAAATCACAAAATTCGATCTCAGATCGCCGCGGACACACCATCGGACTCACGTCGATTCTATCGGTCGCCCTTAGACTGTCAGTAGACCCCGGAGCAGGCAGGTCGGCGCTCGACGAGGAATCAGAGAGGAGACCATCTTCGGCGTGGACGCTATTCTAGAGATTTACGCTGTAAACCATGGTGAGGAGATAGATGATGAGAGTCTGTGTTGTCGGGGCCGGCCATGTCGGCTTGGTGACAGCGGCCGTCTTTGCGGATTTGGGCAACGAAGTCGTTTGTCTTGACACAGACGAAGCGAAAATCGGCTCCCTGAATTCGGGGGATATCCCAATCTTTGAGCCAGGGCTTTCCGAGATGATCACTCGGAATCAGAAAGCAAAGCGTCTCTCATTCACGTCGAGCTATCCGAAAGCGATACCAAATGCCGAAACCGTATTCCTCGCCGTCGACACCCCGACGGGGTCAAACGGAAAGTCAGACCTCTCAAATCTACGCGCAGCCGCGGCGGAACTCGCCCTTCACCTCGATGATGGAACTCTTGTCGTCGTCAAAAGCACAGTCCCGGTCGGCAGCGGATCCATGGTCAGGCATATACTCCAAGAAAGCTGTCCGGCCGGGAGACGGTTCGAGGTGGCTTCCTGCCCCGAGTTTCTCCGCGAAGGGTCTGCCGTGGCAGACTCTCTCCGGCCCGACCGGGTGGTTATAGGTTGCTCCTGCCCCGACGCTGTTGCCCCACTCGTGCGTCTCTACGCACCGCTGGAGCGTCCCCTACTCTTCATGGATGTCAACAGTGCTGAACTCGTCAAGTACGCTGCCAATTCGTTTCTCGCCATGCGGATCTCCTTTATAAACAGCATTGCCGATCTCTGCGAAGAGATGGGCGCTGATATCAGCCACGTCATCAAAGGAATCGGTGCGGATACGCGCATCGGCGGCCACTATCTCAGTCCCGGTATTGGCTATGGCGGCTCTTGCTTCCCCAAGGATACCGCTGCGCTTGCTTCGTCGAGTGCCGAGGCTGGCAGCCCCTTCACCATCATTGAGGCTGTGATGGAAGTCAATCACCAACGGGTGCCCCGCTTCGTCGAACGCATGCGCACCGTGCTTGGTGAGCTGAATGGAAAAACGATCGCCGTACTCGGGCTTTCCTTCAAACCCGATACCGAAGATGTGCGCGACAGTCAGGCAATCGAATTGGTTCAGGCGTTGCTGGCTGAAGAAAGCCATGTGCGCGCCTATGATCCAGCTGCAATGGCCGTGGCACAGCGTCTTCTCTCTAATGTGGAATACTGCGCCAACGCATACGAAGCTGCAGAGAAAGCAGACGCACTGGTCATCGCAACCGAATGGAACGAATTCAGACTCCTCGACCTTCAAAGAATAGCCGCGTCTATGCATCGACCGATTGTATTCGATGGCCGCAACATCTACTCACCCTCGGAGATGGCAGACTTTGGATTCCACTACGTAAACGTTGGTCGAAGCCTGCCAGCGGTCAGTCTCTGAGCCAGGTGCTCTGATCCAGGAGGTTGCACCCCAGCTTTTGTTGAAAGTGCCTATTGCTTTCCCGGAGGGCGGATCCATAATGAAAACGGACAGCTCGACAACACGGGAGGGTAAAAGCGCCTTCGCAACTATTGCAGCAGCCAAGGAGAGCGGAAGGACGTCCGACGCCATCAAGCGAATCGCCGACATTCTCCTCGCCAGTATCGCTCTCATGCTCTCTTTCCCTTTCTGGGTTTGGGCAGTTATCGCCATTCTCCTCACCGACGGACGGCCGATCCTCTACCCACAAACCCGCGTCGGGCGGGGCGGGCGCATCTTCACCATCTACAAGTTCCGCTCCATGATAAAGGAGGCAGAGAAACACACGGGAGCCGTGCTATCGGACAAAGACGATCCTCGCGTCACCCACGTTGGACGCTTCATGCGCAAGACCGCACTCGATGAAATTCCCCAACTCATCAGCATTTTCCAAGGCGACATGAGCTGGGTTGGCCCCCGCCCGGAGCGCCCTGAATTCGTCCGGGAGTTCCTACTCCATATCCCCAACTACTCGCGCCGCTACGAAGTCAAGCCCGGTCTCACAGGCCTGGCCCAAGTCTGTGGGCACTACAAATCGACCCCCGAAGAAAAGCTCTTCTACGACCTCGATTACCTCCGCCGCCGCAACTTATGGCTCGATCTTCAGATATGGCTCCTCTCCTGGGCGAACACCCTCTTCGGACGCTGGGGTGCCGAGCACGCACGCGGGATTCACACATGAGGGAACGATATGAGCGTATAGTCCACCTTGAAACTCATTCACCTTATAGGCTTCTAGCCAACGAAAGGGAACGCACCGCCGGTCGTCCGCTCGCGCAAGAATTCTGCGCTCATCATCATAATACAAGAGACTTATTAACCATTCATTATCCCCACAATCGCCTCTCCCATCTCCTTCGTTCCCACCGCCGTTGGATCATCGCGGTTGGACTTCATATCGTAGGTTACATTCTTGCCCTCGGCGATCACGGCGGCTACGGCATTTTCCACCCGGTCAGCGGCATCGCGCTCGCCCAAATGCCGTAGCATGAGCACACCTGACAATATCAGAGCGGTCGGGTTAACCTTGTTCATTCCAGCATACTTAGGCGCTGATCCGTGGATCGCCTCAAAGACGGCCACCTCATCACCAATGTTCGCTCCGGGCGCAACGCCCAGCCCACCCACGAGCCCCGCGCACAGGTCAGAGAGAATATCCCCATACACATTAGGCATCACAAGGACATCGTACAGCTCCGGCTTCTGCACGAGCTGCATGCACATCGCGTCCACCAACCACTCATCGTACTCGACCTCACCTTCATACTGCTTCGCCACCTTCCGTGCGGCCCGGTAGAACAACCCGTCGGTCGCCTTCATAATATTGTCCTTCGCGACCGCTGTAACTTTGCGCCGTCCGTTCTCCTTCGCATAGCGGAAAGCAAAATCCACGATTCGCTCTGAGGCATATGCCGAGATCGGCTTGATCGAAATCGCCGAACCACCTCGGATCCTTGCACCGGACAACGCTATGATTTCCTTCGCCTCATCGCTCCCCTCATCGAATTCTACGCCCGCATACAGATCCTCGGTATTCTCACGGACGACGACCAAGTCGACGTTCTCGAAACGAGTTCGAACGCCAGCATAGTGCTTGCACGGCCGCAAACAAGCGTACAAATCGAGCGCCTTGCGAAGGGCGACGTTAACGGATCGGAACCCGCCTCCGCGCGGTGTCGTGATCGGCCCCTTGATCGCCACTTTGTTCTTTCGAATCGACTCCAACACGCGCTCCGGCAGCGGCGTTCCCTCTGCCTCCATCACCGCCATACCGGCATCCTGGAGCTCCCATTCGATCTCTGCTCCGCTGGCGTCGATGACGCGCCGCGTCGCCTCCGCAAGCTCCGGCCCGACTCCGTCTCCAGGGATGAGCGTTACGCGATAGGCCATAAATTTGATTCCTCCACAGTGATATCGGGTATCGATTATAGCAGAAAGCGTCTGACGCATCCTGCACGCCTTCGGTGTTATACCATTGCTTGCTTCTGGGATCGACAGGATTTATCTTTGAATCACCGAAGTCTGACTCTAGATTCTTAGGAGGCATCCCCCAAATGATATTTCGAACCTACTCTCGGTTTCTGACGCTTCTCCTGACTGGCATAGTCATTTTGGCGGCCACCGTGGTCGCCCCCGCGGAGTCTGTCACTCGCAGCGCCATCATTCTCATAGGAGACGGCATGGGGCCGATTCAGATAGAAATCGCTCGAAAAAGCTTCAACGACCGTCCGCTCGCGCTGGAGCGCACTCGCTGCACCGGCACCGTTACCACCGAGTCGGCCGGCGGGAAGGTCACAGACTCTGCCGCAGCCGCAACAGCGCTCGCCACGGGCCATAAGACGCAGAATGGCTTGGTGGGCATGAGCCCCGAAGGGATCCATCTGGAGTCACTTCTCGAACACGCCCACCAGATGTACAAGAGCACTGGTGTCGTCACCACCGACGCCCTATGGGGCGGTACGCCAGCCGGCTTCCTCACCCATGTCGATGATCGTCATGACTACGAATCCATAGCCACTCAACTCGCGGCGTGCGACGCGGACATCATGCTCGGCTTCTGGAAGAACTGGTTCCTGCCGACGTCCGCTGGCGGCGAAAGAACGGACGGGCATAATCTCATCGCCGAACTCAAGGGGCGAGGCTACGACGTCGTCTACACCCGCAAGCAACTCCAGAACGCCGATGGACCGCAAATCATCGGCCTCTTCGATGACGGCAATGACACTCCAACCCTTGCCGAAATGACCGAGATAGCGATTGAGCACTTGTCGAAGGACCCGGATGGGTTCCTCCTCATGGTCGAAGGGGCGCGCATCGACTGGAAATGTCACGACCATGACCTCGAAGGAGCCGTCGCCGACATACTCGCCTTCGACAAGGCTATTGTCGAGGCCGTCGGCGCCATACACCCTCCAACCCAGGCACTCGTCCTCATCACGGCCGACCACGAAACCGGAGGTTTGTGCCGAGACGGAAGCTGGACCACCATTGGACACACCAGCACCCCTGTCTCGATATTCGCCTTCGGCTCCGGCAAGGACCGCTTCATGGGGAAAATGGACAACACAGACATTCCAAAGCGCATTGCCGATGTCATCGGCATCGGTCCCTTCCCGGAATAGCAGAAGCCACCTAGCGGCGGGGGAGTAGAAGAGTGAACGTTCTTGTTGCCGGAGCAACCGAATTCTTCGCCCCATTCGTCATAGACGAGCTTCGGGCGAAGGGACACGAAATCACCATCCTCACGACCCAGGAGTTCGAAACCAGCCATGGCGTTTCCGTCGTTCTCGAAGATACGAGAGACTCCACAACGTCCGCCAAAGCAATCGGTGCAGCACGACCTGACGTCGTCATCGACATGAGTCACGACAGCCCGGGTCGTGCGCAGCGCATCCTCGACGCGTCCTCGGCGTCGGGTGGAGCGAGAACCGTCCACCTCAGCTCTATCTCAGTCTACGGATCCATGCCCACATGCCCAGTCGATGAAGAGACGCCAACTCTCAATATCGATGAAGCCGCACCAGATATTGCTGCACAGATCGAAGCGGACGAGGTCATTAGCAGCGAGATCATCGCCGGTCGGCCCAGCACTCTGCTTCGTTTACCCCACCTCTACGGGCCTCGCGATCCCCGCTGCGCCGAGTGGTTCTTCGCCAAGCGCGCCCTCGACGAACGCCCCCGCATTGCCGTCCCAAACGGCGGCCTCGCCATTTGCCATCGGGGATTCGTCCAGAACATGGCCCGCGCCGTCATCCAAGCCGCTACCGCGAATCGAGCCATCGTCCATGCCATCAATGTCGGGGAGGAAAAGCTCTACACACTGGCCCAGCTCGCCCGCGGCATCGCGCGAGCACTCGACCACAAATGGGACATTTACTCGGTTCCCGGCCATCTCTGGCGCACCCCCTACGACTACACGTGTTTCTTCGATCTCCGCAGGGCCAGAGGAAACCTCCGCTACCGCGACGCGATGATTCCCCGCGACGGCCTAGAGCTTACCCTGGCATGGCTCTGCCAGAATCCCATCGAGAGATGGAACTGGCCTACCATTGATGCGCCGTTCGATTACGAGCGCGAAGAAAACCTCATCGCCGAATACGGCGAAAAACTCGACATCTAGGCTATGGGGTTTACCTCAACTCGGCCAGTATCTCCATGAGGTTCCGAAGACACAAATCGCTCGCGTACTCGCCCGACTCCGAGAATCCTTGCCCCCCAGGCTGATTCAGAATATCCTCTGCCAGCGCCTTCGGACGCCAATGCGTCTCCAGCGACGCATATCCCTGGTAAGAATTCACCAGCACGTCACGCAACTGCCCCTTCCAATCCACATCTCCCTCGCCCACCGGTGTCACGCGAACTGCGCCCGTCTTTGGATCGCGAGCACTGTCCTTGATATGGAGATGCACCATGAATGGCTTCACTAGCTCATACGCGTCGGGATAAGGTTTGATCCCCTCCTCCGCATGCAGTTCATTGCATGGATCCCAAATCACGCGCACCGCCGGCGAATCGATCTCGCTTATGAATCGTTTCGTCTCTGCCGCCGTTGCGAGATACGTGGAATGCTCGTTCTCGATTCCCAAGATCATGCCTTCGGTCTCTGCCACCGCCACCGCCGGCGCGAACTGACGCTTCACTTTCTCCCACACCGGCTCTGACGGACCCCGCTTCCAGAACGTAAAAATCCTGATGATCTTCGTCCCAAGTCGCTTCGCTATGCGGCAACAGTTTCGGAGATAGTCAACGTGGTCGCGCTGAGCCGCCTCATCGTCCAGCTCGCACTTGAACACCGGAGACGCAATCGCAGCCAGACTCAGCTCACACTTCTCTAGCAGGCTAGCCACCCGTTCCACCTCCGCTTCCGTCAAGTGCTGCACCGGCTTGTCCCACACGCTCCGCAACTCAATGCCATCGAGCCGGTACTTCACGGCCAGCCGCAAAGCGACTTCGAAGTCTTGCGAAACTTCGTCACTAAATACTGCGAGCTTCATCAGCGCTTCCCTCCATCCGACCCTGCCCCAATCTTCTCTTCCACGTCCGAGGTGCCCTTCCAAGACACTTCATCCCACCGGCGTTCCCCGACATCCTCTCGCACCGACCAAGGAACCGCGTAAGCCAAGGCCGCCACAGCCATCAGCGTCGGTGGGATCGACAATGCGAGCCGCAGCCCACCCTCGGAGGCCACCCATCCCATCATAGCCGGTCCGACTAAAGCGCCCAGCCCGACTCCCAGGATAAGAACGCCAAACACCGCGCCCGTTCGCTCCGGGAAATAGCGCGAGGCGTGCGTGGCAACCATCCCGAACATCCCCGACATAAACAGTCCGCTCACAGCCGTTACCGCGAGACACACCGGGATGGTCTGCGCCATGGCCACCCCTAGACTCGATACCGCGCTCCCTGCGGCCAGAAAGAGTATGAGTGGGCGCGGCTCCATTCGGGTCGACAGAGCGCTTATGACCAAGCGCCCCAGAATCATAGCGCCCCAGAAGACCGATACCGCCATAGCAGCCGTCGACCGGTTTGCCCCCAGAATCTCTTCCATCAGCGGGCTCACCCACGCGCTCAACCCCACCTCAGCGCCTACATACATCGCCAACACGAGAAGGAGGAGCCACAGCACCGTCGACCGCAACAAGGAAATCGCAGCCCCCACCGTCATCGGAGATGTCCCTCTCGAGGGCGCTGGCTGAGCGATCAGTGCGAAGAAGAGCATCCCCAGAAGCCCCGCCGCCCCCCAGAACACAATCTGCCACGGTAGTTGCGAGCGCAGCAGCAGCCCCGCCACAATCGGACCGATCACTGGACCGACGGCGAAAAACGCGTGCGAAAAGTTGAGCGCAAACGCAGGCGACGGCTGATTATCGTCGGCGATGAGCGCATTGACAACACTCTCCACCGCCCCTGCGCCGATCCCAATGACCACCATGGCCGCAAGTGCGAACCCAAAGTTCGGCTTGGTTCCGATTCCCGGCGCCACAGCGAAGAGCGTGCATCCAGCGGCCATACACCCAACAGCCATAATGGCGAGCGGTTTCTTTCTAACGACCTCGGAGAGAAAACCCGCGATGACCACCGATGGGAGCAAGCCTATCGAGACGAAGGTGAAAATCAGACCCATGCGGCCCAGAGGAACTCCATAGGTCTCGGCAATCGATGTCAGACACGGTCCGAAAACAAACATCACCAGGCCGTAGCCAAGCAACACAAAGGACAGCGTATAAGTCAGCGGTGAGAGCCGAGGCATGAGAGACACTAGTCCGTCGCCTCGGCTATGAAACGAACGTCTTTCCAAACGTGACCACTCCGGTTCGTCACGCGGAAATAATCATACTGAGTTCCGAACAATCCAGGTTTCTCCTCAAATTGAACTCGATACTCACCTTCGGGAATGATTTGTCCTTCCGAATCGAACAGCACGACATTGAAGGGCTCGCCTATGCGGGCCGGCGCCCACATCGAACGGTGCCCTTCCGGTATGACGGTCGATCCGTCTACCTCACAATTTATCGTTCCCCGCCGTCCCGAAGCGTACGTCAACAAAGCGCCCTCAAACCGATGTTTCACTCGACTGCTTTGCGCCTCGACTGTAAATCGTCCCTCCTCAAATTGCGATAAATCAACCTGACGGCCAGCGGCTCCTGGTCCCAGGAAAAGCTCGCCCCCACTCGCTATACCCCTGCCGGATGGACTGCGGTATATCCGCCCGGCCGCGTCGACGAGATACACGGCATCGGCCATGCAAACGATGCGCCGAGCGGCCGTGATGAAAACCCGAGCCCCGCTCTCGTCGAGCACTTCGTCATCCAGATCGAATGACCTGATGAGTCCCCCGTCTGACCCGAAGACCTGCAGCCGTCGGTCAACTACGAATTCGTTCTCGCGGTCAGCGACGTAGACATTGCCATCGCCATCCACGCCCGCAAGCCAATAGCGCTGCCAGTGCCCGTCCAAACCTGCCGCATTCGTGAACGGTGAGTCGGCAAATGTCTCACCCCAACCCAGCACGGCATGGTTCCCAAATTTGGCCTGGCGACCTGTCGCAAGATCGAATTTGCTGATCCAGTGCTCACATCCCACGAGAAGATGACCTCCTCCATCGAGCGCAAGTTGCCGCGGTCGGTCGAGCAGGTAATACATCCGCTCTCGCTTGTATTCGCCAGCGCGCGTGTAAGCCATCTCCTCCCGACCGATCCAACCCCAGAGGGTAAATGGCAGAGGGCGAAGCTCCAGATCGAGGTCGAAGCGTTGCACGCGCCCCAGAACGGCATCCGAAAAATAGATGAACCCAGCCTCGCGGTCGATGACGAGCCCAGCCGCCTCGACGAACCCTCCTGGGTTTCTTCCCTGTGGAAGCTCCCATGCCCCAAGTCGCTCTCCCATTGAGCCGTGCTTCGAAATCCAGTTGTCCTGATGCAAAATATACAGGTCGCCATCGCCGTCGAGGTCGAAGTCGACCAACGGCGCAGGTAGCAGCAGTGCAAACTGGTACCTGAAACCCGGGCCGTACTTCAAGAGAGCATATGGTGGATGATCGAGATAGAGCCAGCAGTTGCCGAATCCGTCTCGCTTCAGGTCCGCCACTCCCGGCACCAAATATCCCGCTCCCCCGAAGGTGCTAACCGGCACACCAAAAGGCAACCGTTTTTTTGCAACGATTTCCCCCTTTATGAGATCGTCGAAAACCACCGGGTCCGCAGGGTGTGAGCGCGATTCGCAGCGCAGCCGGTATTCCGGCCGTAGGTACTTATCATCGGCCAGCGAAACGACTCCATCCGTCCCCGGATTCAAATTCTCCCACACGAAACGATGCCTATCATCTTCATAGATGAGGCGATAGAGCGCCCCCGTCTCGCTTCCGAGCAAGCGGACTTCCAAACGCGAAGGGCTTCGCTCCAACACCTTCACCTCGACCGCCTCCACCGCGCTGCCGCCGAAGACGGCCATCGCCAAGCTCATCCAAATAAGAGCCGCGCAACCTCTGCTCACAAAGTCTCCCATTCTGCAATCACGCGAATCTGTTGTTCTCGGTCATCCACCGCCGTTGGCTCCGGTTTAATTTCCAGCAACCTTTGTGCCACATCGACCAGCGCCAACGCTCGTGCGTACGAATCCCCAATCGTATCGGCGAGGTTGATAGGGCTCCTCATACCCGACTCCGCAAGGCCCGGAAGAATCCATCGCATAGCGAAGTCCCGCTCGACTCCAAGCGACGCAAACCGAGCAGCCGTCTCCGGCTTGCCGCCGTTCGCCAGGATCGCACTGCCCGCCTCGATCCCCGCCGTCGCAAGAAAGTCCGATGGCGGGAGCGACTCCAACAGCTGCAACGCCAGCTCTGGGTGCTGGACGGCGAGCCTCGCCGCCACGCGCGCTCGAAGTCGAGCCGCCTGATCGGCATCCGACACGAGCCCGATCAATCCCGTCGCAGCATCCGGGTTGCTCTCGACCATAGCGAGCACAACCGCTTCCACCGCCTCCGCACCATGTTCGAAACCCTGGATATCCCAGAGCATATCCTCTGCCGCCGCGCGATCGGACTCCGCAATGGCACTCACAATTCCCGATCGCGCAGCGTCACGCCCCGATCCTTCGGGCAACGAATGCGCCAACGTGATGGCGCGCGACAGATCGACGGTTGCCATCCTTGCGGCCGCTCTGCGCACAGCGTCCGAATTTGGTGGAAGGCCGAGCAGCACTTCTGCCGCAAGCTCCGGTGCCGAGCGGGCCAGCTCGACGCCAATGCGTCCAAGCGCCCATTCTCGCACCGATGCCGGGAGTTCCTCCGCCAGCGCAATGGCTCGCTCCCCATCGGTATACGCCAACGCCACAGCGATCTCAGCGCGCACGGAATCCGGCGCAATCGCCACCATCTCGGCAGCCGCCAGAGCTTCATCCAAATCGCTCTTCGCCAGCCGCACCGCCGCGCTCGCCTGGGTGCTGGCACGGACCAGCGGATCAGAGATTCGCAAAGCCACCCCCACCGCCTCCGCGGCGGGGCGCTTCTCCGCGATACGCCAGAACGACCGGTCACGCCAACGAGCCGAGACGATGCTTTCCGTCAGTTCGAGCGCTCGGTCTGGCGACACATTCGCCATGTGCTCCGCAACGGCAGCCAACGCCTCATCCAGTGGAGGTCCTTCCAATCCCCACATCTCTATCAGCATCAACGCGGCATCAGCGTCGATAGGAGCCAGAGCCAGCACGACCTCCCGTTGCGCCGTTCTAGGCGATAGCTCAGGCGCACCCGGCAGCGCCCGCTCGCCAAGGACCGCCGTCTCCCGCAACAGCAGTTTCTGCTCCATCAACCGCTGGTCTTCGTTGGAGATTCGCAACAGCAAACGACCCGCTGTCATCATGTTCTCTTCAACCGCGGCCGGATCGCCGCTCATAATCGCAATCGAAACCGCTCCGAGGCCCCGCGCCGCGTCAGTCGGTCTCCGCATTCGGCCGATCACATCCAATGCGCCCATGGGGTCGATTTGCACGAGGGTGGTCGCGATGGCATCCAATGCCGTAGACTTGTCCCCCGAAAGTTGAATCTGCGTCGCCGCCACCTCCGCTTGTTCCAAACACTCGCGCGCGGCCGATGCCTGTCCCCAGCACGCGCTGGAAACTGCTGTCAGAACCATGAAGAAGGCGACCGTCGGAAGAGGGCCAAAGGGTTTCACGCTACCTATCCCGCAGTGAAAAGTTACAAATCTGGCTTCTCGGCGATACCAGTCGATTCCTGCCCGACCTATGATCAGCACGCAGTGCAGCAATTTAAAGGTTAGTATAGTCTCTTTGCTCGCCGTTACGCTCGCGGATGGTGAGCTTGGTACACCTCTCGAAGTCGGTCCGTGGACACATGCGTGTAGATTTGAGTGGTCGCAATGCTCGCGTGTCCCAGTAGTTCCTGAATCGCGCGAAGATCCGCTCCCCCGTCCAGCATATGTGTGGCGAAAGAATGCCGGAGCGTATGTGGGGAAACCGCCACTCGAATGCCCGCCTGTCTCGCATAACGCTGCAATATACGCCAGAAAGCAACTCTGGTGATCGGTTTGCCCTTGTTCCCGAGGAAAAGGGCCGGTGCCACGTCCTTACGCATCCCCAAGTACGTTTTCACCGCTTCCATCGCAGGCGCGCCGACTGGCACGATGCGCTCTTTCGACCCCTTCCCAATACACCGCACCAGGGCCAAATCGAGATTGAGATCGCTCCGTTTCAAGTTGACCAGTTCCGACACCCGTAGACCCGTAGCGTACAGCAACTCGATCATCGCCTTATCCCGAAGGCCCCGGTGCGTATTCGTGTCCGGCTGATCGAGCAGCCGCAACACGTCTTCCACAGAAAGAACCTCAGGAAGACGACGGCTCAACTTCGCTGGTGGCAGATGGGCCGTCGGATCGACAACGAGCTTCTCCCCTCGAACGAGATGCCGGTAGAAGCAGCGGACCGCCGACAGTTTCCTCATCACCGTCGACAGTGCCGCCCCCTGTCGGCGGAGCCGACCGAGGTCCATAATGAGGTGAGATTCCTCCACTTCCGTCGGCGCTCGAAGGTTTTTGGATTGAAGGAAGCGGAGATGATCCAGCAGATCCCGCCGATAGGCCGCTATCGTATTCGCCGCCAGCCCGCGCTCCACCGCCAACGTATCGAGAAACTCATCCAACGCCGCCGCAAATTCCGACGACAACTCCCGCTGTCCATTCTCGTCAGTCATCGGGAGGAGATACCACGTTCGCCCCTCCCCGCGCCAAAAACTGGACCCTTCGTTCTCACACCACACGAACCCAGAGTTCAAACCCCTCGTCCAGTGTTACCATTTGCAACCTACTCAAGGTGAGGAAACATCCCCAGGCGAGATCGAGAGCGAGCGGCCGCCGAGATGCAGCGTTGGCGGCAAGCATATGGCCGAGGTGAATAGCCTCGCTATTTACGCCGAGTGCCTGCTCATCCGAGCGACAAAAAGCCGATGGGGAGCCACATATTACCATTGTGTTTACAATATTGGCGGATACTAGCCTGCGCGAGAAATCCAGATCGCAATTGCTCCGCACACAGCCGTTACCGCATACGTGATGAGTACGACTCGCGGCTCCGACAGTCCCATTGCGATAAGTCGATGATGCAGGTGTTCCCGGTCGGCCGAGAATGCCGAACGGCCGTTAAGAAGCCGACGGACCGGTGACAGCGCCGTATCCAGCAGTGGTACCGCCAGCACCAACAGCGGCACGAAGATAGCGATCGCGGCCGCCATTTTGAAAGCGCCCTGGATCGTCACCGCGGCGATTACATAGCCCAAGAAATATGCCCCAGTGTCTCCCATGAGAATCTTCGCCGGATTCCAGTTCCAGGGAAGGAACCCGACAGCAGCTCCGGCCAATGCACTACAAAGCAGTGCCACAGGAAGCTGTCCCCACATCAGCGCGATGAATGCGAGCGCGACACAGGCGATCGCCGCCACACCCGCGGCTAGGCCGTCCAATCCGTCGATCAGATTAATCGCGTTCGTTACCCCAACGACCCAGAGTGTGGTCAACACCCACGACAGCCAAGCTGGCAGCATGATTTGCCCTTGCCGGAGAAGAGGGTGAGAGAGCATGCTGATCGTGACACCGGATACGATCAGTGGAATCACAGAGATAACCTGAAGAGCGAATTTGCCTCGAGCTGGAATGTCAAACCGGTCATCGAAGAAGCCCACACAAGCCACCATCAGCGCGCCGGCTGTCAGTCCAAATAGGGAACGGACCGGAACCTGATGGAACCCACCTGCAGCCACGCCGATCAGGAAACCGGCGACTATGGCAATTCCACCCCACGTTGGCACGGGGTATTTGTGAGCCTTGCGTTCGTTCGGGTGGTCGAGGGCATCGCTCCTAATCGCAAGCCATCGAGCTAGAGGCGTCATTACGTACGTCCCAGCCGCCCCCGCTGCATACGCGATGAGAACGGCATCATTGCCCCCGAAGCTCATCCGGCTCTCTCGCTTCCCTCCCCCTCCGTCGCTCGCTTGACCCGTGCAAGCTCGACTCCCGCGTCCCTCATCATCTCAAGCGCCAGGGCATCCGCATAGTCTCCTTCGTAGACGACGCGCTCTACTCCAGCGTTGATAAGCATCTTAGCGCAGATGACGCAGGGCTGGGTGGTTGAATAGAGCGTCGCCCCGCGCAGACTGACGCCATGGAGGGCACCCTGGATAATGGCATTTTGCTCAGCATGTAGCCCCCGGCATAGCTCTTGGCGTTCCCCCGACGCGATTCCAAGCTCCTGCCGCCGGCAGCCGACTTCCTCGCAGTGCGGCAATCCGGTCGGAGCTCCGTTATATCCGGTCGCCAGAATTCGCTTGTCTCTCACGAGCAGCGCACCCACACTGCGCCGAAGGCACGTCGAACGGCTTGCGATGACTCTCGCCATATCGAGGAAATAATCGTCCCAGCTTGGTCTCGGTTTTGTCATTGCTTCGGGCGTAGAAGCATCTCCATTTCCGCAATTTTCGCCACACGCCGTCGGTGGCGTTTTTCACCGCTGAAATCCCCCGACAACCATGCTTCCACAATCTCCCGCGCCAAACTAGGGCCTACAATATTCGCTCCAAGGCAAAGTACATTCGCATCGTTGTGCTCCCTGCTCATCCGCGCCGAGAATGAATCGTGGCACAATGCCGCTCTTACCTGGGGCACCTTATTAGCGGCTATGCAGCTCCCTACACCAGTCGAACAAACAAGGAGTCCTAGATCTGCCCCACCGCTCCCCACCGACTCAGCCACCGCCCGGGCGAAGTCCGGATAGTCGTCTTTGGCATCGTATTCCACTGGGCCCAGGTCCAAAACCTCGACCCCACGTATTGTCAGCCACTCGAGTGCACGCTTTTTCAGCTCGTACCCAGCGTGGTCGGAACCAACGGCAACGCGCATGCCATCCCTCCGATCAGTGCTTTTGCTTTAGTAGAGGCCATTTCATACCCCGGCCCAAGTTGTTCCAATTGGCTCACAGCAGCCATTGTAGAGGTTATGAATATAGTCTCTAGAAGCTATTTCATAACCTAGGCCAAAACGGCCCAGTTGACCCATAGATGCCTTTGTAGAGGTTATGAAATGATCTCTAGTAAAAGAGGTCCCTTCCCGGGACCCCACACTAACCGTTCGCTAGACTGTTAATAAATCCCACTTAGGATGTTACTTCCGACTCCCCTTTTTCATCATCTTCGTCCAGGGATAAGTCGGTCGGGAGCACGATCGTAAAAGTGGACCCCTCGCCCACCGTACTCGAAACAGATACCTCACCCTCATGCGCCTCAATGAGGTGCTTCACCAGATAGAGTCCAATTCCCGTTCCATACTGCTTCCGCGCGTCGCGCGAGTCCACCCGATGGAACCGCGTGAAGAGCTTGGCGATCTGTTCCTCCGGAATCCCAATGCCCTCGTCGGAGATGCTCACACTCACCTTGTCGTCCCCGATATCGCGCGCAGAAACTTTGATCGTCCCTCCCTCGGGACTATATTTAATCGCGTTGGACAACAAATTTGTCAGAACCTGGTCGATTTTGTCCTTATCCGCCGTAATATGAGGAAGATCCTCCGGCACAACAATATCGAACTCGTGCTGATCCGTGTATGCGCGCTGACTGTCCACAACTCGCTGGATGAGATCGCCCAAATGCACATCCGCCAGAACGAGGTCGAGCGCTCGCCCCGACTCAATCCGAGATAGATTCAACAGATCGTTGATAAGACGTACGAGCCGATCACACTCAGTATCAATGATCCGGTAGAATTCCATCTGCGTCTCACGGTCGTAGTATCCCTCCGTATCGTCGAGCAAAGTTCGCACAAACCCCTTGATCGACGTAAGCGGAGTTCGTAGCTCATGAGAAACAGTCGAAACGAATTCACTCTTCATCCGCTCGACGCTGCGAAGTTCGGTAATATCGTTGAACGTCGCCACGACGCCCGAAACATCACCGTCCTCTCCCCGAAGCAGCGCCGTCTGAACTTGATAGATTCGCTCATCCGGCGAGTAGATCGAAAGCTCCGCCGACGCCTCCGAGTTTCCGGAGAGACAGGAACGAACCAGGTCGTGGACTTCGTCGTCATTGATTACCTGGCCCAGCAACTTCCCGGTCCCGTCCTCAGTCGGGACTCCGAAGATGTGCTTCGCGGCCGAGTTCATCAACCGTACTCGCGTATCTTGCCCCACGACAAGCACACCCGCGAGCATCCCCTGAAGCGTTTGCTCCAGCTCCCGCTTTTCATCGGCCACGGCAATGTAGAGCTTGGCGCTCGAGATTACGGAGGCAGCGCTCTTTGCGAGCGCTGTAATCAGCGTGACATCTTCCTCGGCGAACGCACGAGCGCCACGCTTGTTGAAGACGTTGAAAACGCCAATGACATTCTTCTCGATGACTTGACCTTCCGCGTCCTTGCGCTCCACCACTAAGGGTACGGTTAGAACGTTCCGAATGTTGAGGAGGGCGACGTTCTCCTTCACCGTACGCGGATCGCTCATGGCGTCATCGGTGATAATGGGCCGGCCCTCTCGGAATACCTGTCCTGAAACCCCCTGCGTCGCTTGTACGCGGAACGCCTCTACGTCATCCTTGCTCATACCCAGTGCCGGCCATTGAGCTACCAAATCACCCGACTCTGGTTCGTACAACATCAAGACAGCTTTCTCTGCTTGCAGAATCATCCCCACACGACGCATGAACCATCGCAGCGTCGATTCAAGCTCTGCCGACGTCGTAATTGGAGCCTGTGCCGTGCTCGACGTATCCTTGAGTTCAGCCTCGAGCTGACGCTTCGATTCTTGAAGCTCAGCAATCTGCGTTCGCAGCCTCTCTAGCTCAGCTCGAATCTGTTCGTCCTGTCGTACTTGTCCTGTCTGCTCCGTCAACGTCTGTCCCCAGTCTGTGGCGTTTCGGCACTATTCGCCGCTTTTTTCGCTGCCGACCGCCGATTCTTCCTTTGTTGAGGACGCGGCCTGCACACTGACCTCTCGTAGGTACTCAGCCGCTGCCTCCGGTGGTGTCACGTTTATGTAGATACCAGTACCCATTTCAAAGCCAGCTGCAATCGTCAGACGCGGAGAAATAGATAAGTGCCAGTGAAACTCCGCGTCCGCATCGTTATCGCATGGTGCCGTATGAATGTTGTAATTGTATGGCGGGTCATCGAGACAAATATGAAGCCGCCGCAATGTCTCGCCGAGGATCCCCGCGAAGCTCGTCTGCTCCTCTGCAGAGATCGCAGCAAACGAGGAAGCATGTCGTTTCGGCACGATCCAGGTTTCGAATGGCGTGCGCGAAGCGTAAGGCTCAAAGACGACAAAATGCTCATTCTCCGTGACGAGGCGCTTCTCCTCGTCCTGCTCCTGTCTCACGATATCGCAGAACACGCATCGGTCGCGATACTCTGCATATCGGCGAGCTCCCTGAAGCTCGTTCGCGACGACCCCCGGAATGATCGGTGTCGCGACGAGCTGAGAGTGAGGATGACTTAGAGATGCCCCAGCCACCTTGCCATAGTTACGAAAGACAAGAATGTACTTGAGTCGGGGGTCTTTCTTCAGGTCGAGGTAGCGCGCACGGTAGGCCCAGAGGACATCTTCAATCTGGCGATTTTCGAGGAAGGAAAGTTGTCTATCGTGCTCTGGAGTTTCGATAATAACTTCGTGTGCCCCGACCCCATTCATCCAATCATACATGCCGAACCCGGTCTTGTTGAGATCCCCTTCAATACCAAGCGCCGGAAACTTGTTCGGTACAACCCTGACCCACCATCCGGGTCCATTTCGCTGGCTTCCTGGATGTCGGAACGCCATGATTTCCGGCGGGGTCATCGTTTCGTTGCCAGGACAGAAGGGACAGGATTTACCTCCCCCTTTTTCATCGTCGCTCTTGCCCGGTGAGTGGCCCGCGAAGTCGCTTGGTCGTTTGGCACGCTCACTCGCGATGATAACCCAATCACCTGTAATGGGGTCGCGTCGTAGCTCCGGCATTCACCATCCTCACGGGGTAACTGCTAAGGCGCTCTCTCCGCCATTTGCGCCCGCATACTGCGTCGTCAGCCCTCTCCTATTGAACTCTGAATTCTCAACTTTACCAGCCAACGAACGCGTGTAGCTTTTTTCAACTATGGAGTTGCCAGTCACCTCCCCGCTCCGGATCCTGGCATACCTAGAGCTCGAATCCCACCCCCTTCGATAGAACAGCCGTGGTGCCATTCGGCAACCACGGAGGTTTGGCAATTCCACATTTTGCCGTGTCCCTGCATTCTACCCCCACATCACCAGCGCATGCGTATTCTATATCAGTGCTACTTGCCCTGTCAAGCTAAACAGGCACTGATGTATCTGCACAGCGATTCTGTCACATAGAAAATGCACAGCGAAAATGTCCTATTGGCTGAGACGTGCAGTAATAGACCTAAACATCTTCGCGATCAACCATGAAGAATCTCATGGCATCCGATCTGCTGCAGTCGCGCCAAATAGCGGCGGGTGACGCATTCTCGTTCTGCGAGGGAATCGTGGTAGCAGTTGTGCA
>Ga0180438_10005162_pt1 | contig 18338 bp, 16 predicted proteins | sample SS_ome_12_FD_132455 | JGI IMG/M metagenome (GOLD analysis project Ga0180438, IMG submission 132455) | Hypersaline lake sediment archaeal communities from the Salton Sea, California, USA - SS_3_D_2 metaG | ecosystem: Environmental > Aquatic > Non-marine Saline and Alkaline > Hypersaline >...
CCTCCTCCTCCTCCTCGCAGGATGGTCTTGCATCACAGACACGGGAGGTTGGCCTGAACCTCCGATGTCTCTCGTGGACACCCGGTTTCTTAAGGGCGGATGCGGCGGATCTCAAAGACGACCGGGTTCCAGGCGTCGGGGCAGGCGTGGGTGGCCACGTCCTTTTCCTCCGTCCAAGGGAACTCGGCGCCATAGCGCATGGCGAATACCTTGGGCAAAAAGCTGTACAGAGCGTGGATGCATACCTTACCCTGCACGGTTTCGCCGTCAAAGACCACCTCGTCGCCCACCTGGTGACCGGCGGCGCAGTAGCCTTCCTGTTTGATCACACGGACGATGATTGTAGAACCTTTGTCGACGTAGGGAGGATGTTCGTTCATCGGGTATCCTTTCTTCTCTCAATGCCGCGATTCGGCTGTTCTGGTTCCCTGGGCTCCAGATGGGCGAACAGCAACACCCGGCCCGTCTCCACGAATCCGCGCCCGCGGTAGTAGTCGAGCAAATTGTGGGCTGCCTGCCCCTCGGGCGTAACGACTACTGAGACAAGCGTACAGCCTCGCGCGCGGCACCAGTCTTTCACCGCCTCAATCAGCGCGCCACCAACCCCTATCAGGCGCGCCTCCGGCAGAACGTACAGGTCTTCCAGTTCGGCCGAAAGGCCCAGCTCGAGGCCGCTGGTCGTCGTCACCGTGGCGACGCCGACGGGCTGCTCCTTCAACCAGGCCAGAAACACGGCGCTCCCATCGTCGTCGAGCAAGCCGACAAGTTGTCGGCGGATCTGACCCGGTGGCGCCTGGAATCCTTCCTCGGCGAAGAATCTTTCCAACAGTGGAAGCGCAGCTTCAAATTCGGCTGTCGTGGCGCGTCGCGTAGTTACGGTGTGATCCATGGACCTCCATCCAACGTGCGATTGCGCCAGGCATTGTACCCCACTTGGCCCCATTTCAAAAATCGGAATGGCGCTCTTGCCTGGTTTGCCCGGAGCTATGCTTTGAGCTATAATCGCGATGATGAGTCTGGAACAGGTTCTCGAGCAGATCGAAGGCGATGCACAACTGGTGCGGCGGATCACGCGCTGGCAGCACCTGCCAGCGCGGCCGGCGCGGTATACAGACTGGCCAGATGGGATCGATCCACGGCTGGCAGTGGCGTTGAGGGAGCGGGGTATAGAACATCTCTACACCCATCAGGGCCGGGCCCTGGAATCTGCGTTGCGCGGTGAGAACGTGGTTGTCGTCACACCGACCGCCAGCGGAAAAACGCTGTGCTACAATGCTCCGGTGCTCAGCGAGTTGTTATCTGGTCCAACTGCGAGGGCGTTATACCTATTCCCCACCAAGGCGCTGGCCCAGGATCAGTTGGTTGAGCTGAAGGCACTGCAATCAGCCCTGGGTGACAAGCTCGAGGCACACACCTACGACGGCGACACGCCCCAGTCGGTACGGCCGCGCATCCGCAAGACGGCCCGCATCGTCATCAGCAATCCGGACATGCTGCACGCCGGCGTCCTGCCCCATCACACCCGCTGGATGCAGTTCTTTCAGGGGCTACGCTACGTGGTCTTGGATGAAATCCATACCTACCGGGGCGTGTTTGGCAGCCACGTAGCCAATGTCCTCCGCCGTCTGAAGAGGATCTGTGCTTTCTACGGGGTCCAGCCCCAGTTCATCTGTGCATCGGCGACCATTGCCAACCCGCTGGAGCTGGCCGAACGCCTGGTGGAGGAGCCATTCACCCTGGTTGGGGAAGAGGAGGATGGCTCGCCTGCCGGGGACAAGCACTTTCTGTTCTACAACCCGCCCATTGTCGACCGCGAACTGGGCATCCGTCGCAGCGCGGTGAGCGACGCGCGGTTGCTGGCAGAGCGCTTCCTGGAGGCAAGGGTGCAGACCATCATCTTTGCCCGTGCCCGGCTGACCACCGAGGTGCTGCTGACCTACCTGCGCGACGCTGCCGTCCGCGAGGGGCTGCCACAGGGACGGGTACAGGGCTACCGGGGTGGCTATCTGCCCACGGAACGGCGCCAGATCGAGCGCGGCCTGCGTGAGCGGGAGGTGCTCGGCGTGGTGGCGACCAACGCCCTCGAGCTGGGCATCAACATCGGTCATCTGGATGCCTGCGTCATGACCGGCTACCCTGGTACCATCGCCAGCACCTGGCAGCAAGCTGGACGGGCCGGGCGCCGGGCGGACGTGTCCGTGGCCGTGCTGGTGGCCGGGGCTTCCCCCCTAGACCAATACATCGTCAGGCATCCCGAGTACTTTTTTGGGCGGTCTCCCGAGCAGGCGCTGCTCAACCCCGATAACCTGGTGATCGCCGTCAACCACATTCAGTGTGCAGCCTTTGAGCTGCCTTTTGCCGAGGGCGAAACCTTTGGCCGCTTTCCCCATACCCAGGAGGTGCTGGCGTTCTTGGAGGATGAGAAGCTGCTGCATCTCAGTGGGGCGCAGTGGCACTATGCCGATCAGCGCTACCCGGCGGAGGGGCTCAGCCTGCGGACCGCCGAGATGGACAACTTTGTCGTCGTGGACACGTCACGAGAGGGGGATGTGGTGGGCATAGTGGACCGCCAGAGCGCGACGCTCCTCGTTCATGAGGGGGCCATCTACCTGCACGGCGCCGAGTCGTACTTGGTGCGCAAACTTGACTGGGACGGACGCCGTGCCGAAGTGGAACCGGTGGAAGTCGGGTACTATACTCAGGCCAGCGTGACGGTCACTGCTCGCGTGCTAGACGTCGACCAGCAGCTAGTAGCGAGCACGACACGCAAAGCCCACGGCCCGGTGTTGGTCGCTTCCAGGGCCACCTCCTACAAGAAGGTGCGGCTCTACACCCACGAGATCTTGGGTTGGGGCGAGATTTCGCTGGAGAGCATCCCCGAGCAAGAGATGGAAACCACTGGCTTCTGGTTCAGCATCTTGCCCGAGACTGCGGCCCAACTGGAGCAGGAAGGGCTGTTGAACATGGCACAGGGGGATCGAGGACCCAACTGGGAGCAGCAGCGCAACCGGGCGCGGTCCCGGGACGGACATCGCTGCCGTCACTGCAGCGCGCCCGAGCGCCCCAGCCGCGCCCACCACGTGCACCACATCCAGCCCTTCCGTACCTTTGGCTACGTGCGGGGCGAGAACGACAAGTACCTGGAGGCCAACCGTCTGGAGAACCTGGTGACGCTCTGTCCATCCTGTCACCGGCGCGTGGAGGTCGACCGCATGGTGAGGGGCACTTTGAGCGGGCTGGCCCACGTGTTACGACACCTGGCGCCACTGCACCTGATGTGCGATCCCCGCGACGTCGGCGTTGTCAGCGAGGTCAAGTCGCCGCATGCCAAACTGCCCACGATTACCATCTATGACAACGCGCCCGGCGGGCTGGGTTTCAGCCAGGCCTTGTATGAACTGCATGACACGTTGCTGTCCGCGGCACGTGATCTGGTGCTTGCCTGCCGCTGCCAGCGGGGTTGTCCCTCATGCGTCGGCCCCGTAGTCGAAGTGGGCGAGGATGCCAAAGCCAATTGCCTGCGCCTGCTCGAGATGCTGATCCCCATTAGCCATCCAGGAACAAGCCACCTTCATTCACAAGGATCCAGACTTTGAGGCCCTTGCTGGTCAGGTGCCCCAAGAGGCTTTGCCATACAGAGGAATGTGAGGATTCTATGCAAGCGCTCAGGGCCGTGACCTGTTGCACACAGGTCACGGCCCCCTTTGATTCTTCTCAGAGCTACATCAGGGTTTTACCGTAGGGGTGGCCAGCGGAATGACGGTGATGTCCGGCTTGGGAGTTGGTGATTCCCCAGGCGTTGGCGTCGGCAGGGGCGTCAGTGTGGAGCGAGGGCTGGAAGATGGTTCACCCCCGGTCCGGTCGAGCAACTCGCGCAGGCCCTGGAGGAAGGCGTCAAACCGCTCGGCGGCCTCCTGTATCTCCTCGACCTCTTGGCTCAAGGACGCAAGCTCCTCCGCCATCGCACTCACTGACTCCTGCACGGCGACCACCTCCTCGTCGAGGGCGACCAGTTGCTCTTCCAGCGCCTTCATGCCCGCGCCCAGGTCTTCTAGCAGCGCCTGCACACTGGCCAGTTCATCGCTGAGCGACTCGATGTCGCTTTGTAGCGTCGCCACGTGCTCCTCCACTCCCTGGAGGTCAGCCTGAACCTCGTCTAGCTGTGCCTCCAGCTCCTGCAGGACCGCCAGGCGTGCGGTCACCCGTTCCAACTGCGTGCCAAGCGAGCCGATCTCACCCTCCAGTCGGCTGACCTCACTCTGGAGATCCCGGCTGGCGGCCGTCCGGAGGTCCAGGGTGCCGTTGACGGCATACAGGATCGCCAGGGACAACGCAGCGCCCAGGATAATACTCAGCAGGCCCGTGAGCAGCAGACGCCCCCAATGTCCAGGCTGGCGAGGCGCCGCGTACACAACCGGTTCTGGTTCTGGCCTGGGAGGTGGGGCCTCCTCAGCCACCACTTCCTCCGCTGCAACAGGGACCTCTTCGATGGCTTCCTCCTCGACAGCCGCCGCTTCCTCTGCCTCTTCCGCAGGCTCCTCTTCGACGGCCGCTACCTCCTCTGCCTCTTCCACCACTTCCTCTTCGGCCATCTCCTCGCCTTCTACCTCGGCTGCCGGCTCTGGTTCAGAGATGGGCTCTTCCTCGACCTCCTCCGGTTCTGGTTGGGGGGCCGGTTCTTCCCCGACCTCGGGCTCCACATCCAGCGGCTCGACAGTGCCTGTGGTAACCCTGTCGGCAATGTCGGCATATATGGCGTCCGATATTCCAGATACTGCCATGAGGTCAGTCGGTTCCAGGAACGGCATTACCTCAGTGCGGTAGCTTACAATGCGCTCTGCAAGCGCAGGCCCGATGCCCGGCAACTGCTGCAGCTCTTCCTCTGTGGCAGTGTTCAGGTCGAGGATGGGTTTCTCCTCCTCCGGCTTCAGGCTGGGTTCTTCCGGTTCCGGGATGGTTTCATCCTCCGCTTCTGTGGCTTCGATCGGGGTCTCGGCCATCGCTTCCTCTGGCTCAGGAAGCTCTTCTGGGTTTTCGGCCCACTCGTCGTGTTCGCTCATCCTATCCTCCCTTCTAGTATCAAAGTTCTTGCCGCATCTATTCTTGTGTGATGGCCACGAGGGCCTCTAGCACCTGTTCCAAGGAATCCATTTCGCTGCCATAGCAGGTCCAATCGCCGCGTTGCAGGCAGTCCTGGGCAGCCCGGTAGTGGGCATCGGCCTGCAGGATCAACGCCTCCATTTCGCTCCCTGCAGGAAGTGTGGGGGCCTCCGGAATCGACGGCTCCTCTGCAATTGGCCCCTCGCCCATCACCCGGGCCAGCCCTTCGGCCAGCGTCTCCTCCATGGCGATGCGGTTGCCGTAGGCGACGATCACCCTCCGCAGCTCAGGAAGTTGGCTGGCCTCGGCCTGCAAGTATATCGGCTCCACGTGCAGGATAGCTTCGTCGATCGGAATAACCAGCAGGTTCCCCCGGATCACCTGGCTGCCGCGCTGGTTCCACAGCGATAGTTGCTGGCTTATCGTGGGATCCTGATCGATCCTCGACTCCACCTGCATGGGCCCGTACACCAGTCGCTGCTTTGGAAATTTGTAGACACCCAACTCGCCATAATGCTCCCCGTCGTTACGTGCATATAGCCAGGCAATCATGTTCTGCTTTGTCGATGGCGTGAAGGGCAGCATTAGCACGAACTCGCTGTCAGCCTCGCCTGGCAGACGCATGTTGACGTAATAGGGTTCAACGCGCACCCGTTCTCCGGTGACCACCTCCTCGGCCCAGGTCCACAGATCCTCCTGATTGTAAAAGACCTGCGGATCGGTCATGTGAAACGTCTGAAACTGGGCCGCCTGGATGCGGAACAGCCCCTCTGGGTAACGCCAGTGGGCCACCAGGTTCGGGTCCATCTCTCCCACCGGCCTGAACAGATCGGGAAAGGCCAGGGCGTAGGTTGCTGCCAGGGGATCGTCGGGATCGATCAGGTAAAAGGATAGGGTCCCATTGTAGGCATCCATGGCTACCTTGACAGAATTACGCACATAGTTAATCTGGCCAAAGGAATCCCCAATGGGCTCTGAGTAAGGGTAGCGGTCGGTGACGGTGTAGGCATCGAGCAGCCACACCAGGCGCCCGTCCACGATGACCGGATACGGGTCGGCATCATAGCGCAGGAAGGGGGCCACAGCCTGTACGCGCTCGGTGATGGCGCGTTGCCAGAGCAGCCGGCTTTCAGGCGTGATGGAGCCGCTGAGCAGAATCTGGCTACTCCCCAAGCGCACGGCGTACGCCATTCGCTTGAGTACCGAGTCGAGGACCACACCTCCGGACCCTTCGTAGCTGGTGTAGACGTTCTGGTCGCCCGAGGGGTAGTCCAGTTCCTGTTCCTCGGTGTTGACGACAACGTATTCCTTTGTGAGTTCGCCATAGTAGATCTCGGGACGGGTCAGTTCAAGCTCTGGGTAGGCGGAACGCGGTGGGATGTCGCGCACCCAAAGGTTGGGCAGACCCTCTTCCACAACCTCGTTCACCGGGCTTAGGACCACACCTGAGCCATGGGTGTAAACCAGGTGGCGGTTGACCCAGGTCTGGGCGGGTTGGGGCAGTTCATCGTGCGCGATCTCCCGCGCGGCCAGAGTCACCTGGCGGTAGTCCTCTCCCAGTTGGTAGCGGTCGACATCCACATCGGTAAAGGCGTAGTATAGCCGGATCTCCTGCAACTGGCCGTAGGTGCGGAGCAACGGGCGATAGTCCCAGAGGCGGATGTTCTTGATGGTCGATTCGTTGGCTGCCAGGTCCAGGGGCACTGCCTCTTCCGCGATGTCAAAGTCGGCCTCCACGACGCCATCCAGGTCAAAGGCCTTCCTGGTGAACTGGATGGTATGGGCGATGTACTCTCGCTCACGGGTCAGCTCGTTGGGCTCTACGACCAGGCGTTGGAGCAGTGTGGGGTACACACTTGCCCCGAGAAAGGCGACCAGCAACCAGGCAGCAAGGACAGCGTAGGGTAGCCACCGTATCCGGATGAAGGCGCTGGCCAGCAGGATACCCGCACCCAGGGCGGCGATCCCGGTAAGCAGGTGCATGACGGGCAGCCTGGCGTGGATATCGACGTAGCCGGCGCCGTAGGCTGCACCTGAGGTTGAGTAGAACAGTTTTGGAATGTTGAGCTGGTATCCCCAAGCGAGCAGTGCCAGGGCGATGGCCCCCAGAACAAGAAGGTGGCGCTGCGCAGGTCGCGCCAACTGCAGCCAAGTCCTGCGTACACCTACAATCCGTACTCTATCCGCTATACGCTCGGCTGAATAGCTTGCCAGATAAATCAGGACCGCACCCCCCAGGGAGATCAATAAGAGCCACAAGAACCAGCCCTGTAGAAACCGCAACCAAGGTAGTCGAAAGATGTAGAAGCTCAGGTCACGACCCAGGATGGGATCGGTCTGTCCAAACGGTACGGCGTTGAAATTCATCAGGGCAGTGAACCACATCTCCTTGGCCGGGAAGGCGAAGAACAGCCCCACCCCAATTGCCAGCCCGGCTAGCAGCGTGTTGGCAATGCGGCCAGCGATCACCGTGGTGGTCGGCTCAGCCGTGATCCCGTTGGGCGATTGTTGCTGGCGCAGCCAGGGCACTGCCATCTGATCGCCGCCGGACAGCGAGCGAGCCAGCCACCAATTGGCAGCCATCACACCAGCGGCGATGACCCAGGCCGCGATGAAAAGCAGCCATCCGGCGACGATGCGTTTCGACAGAACTGTCGTGATCCCAAGCGTCTTGAACCAAGTCCAATCTGTGTACAGGTCCACGAGGGCGAAGAATAGGATGGCCAGCACTGCCACCACGCCAAAGACTATTATGCAACCTCTATTCTTAAACATCTACCCTCTCTTCTCTGTCCGTCGCCTTTTGGGTGTAGCGCCAGATCAGTCTTTTCAGAGCCCGCTCCATTTTGGGCGAGCGGGGAGCTCGCTCGCGACGGGTGATCACCAATCGCACGGTTTCCGCCATGCGCTGCTCCCTGCTTTCTGGGTCCTGGCTCACGCCGGTTCTCCTGTCAGGCGCTCTATTTCGGCGGATGCGTTGAGACTAGATCGCTGGAATTGGGTGCTTGGCACCTTGAGATTCAGCTCGGCAATCTCTCGGTTGAGGCTGGCGATCTCTTCTTTGAACTCGGTGACCGCCTGCGCCCAGGAAGTATGTACCCGTTCCCGTTCGGCCTCGGCCCATCTACCAGATTGGAGCGCCATATTAGACAGTCTCTCGCTGCGCCACATCCAGCGGCGGGCCAGTGTCGAACGCGCCCTGTCAAGTCTGCCCCGGATTGCCTTGTCTAGCTCGATCCATTCAGGGGCAAAGCCGGCATCCTTCAGGATCTTGTATGCCAGCTCGCGATCCTTGGCGTATGGGTTGGGCGTCAGGTCCAGAGGCCTGCCCTTACCCGGCAGGTTGTCGAACTCGCCCCGCTCGTGCGCCTCACGGATTTGTTGGTCTATCCAGCTTTCCCAGTCCAAGCCTTGGGGTTTTCCCACCTTGACACCCGATCCCGGTCACGCTACAATGTCGCTACTTCTCTGGCGAAAGGCGACATGATTCGAATCTTGCTCATCCGTCATGGCCGCACTGCCTGGAACGTAGGCGAAGGGTCCGGCCAAAGGTTCCGCGGCACCATTGACCTTTCCCTGGCCGGTGAAGGAGTGGCTCAGGCTCGGACAACTGCTCGTCGCCTGGCGGCTCTACCCCTCCATGGCATCGTCTCCAGTCCTCTCCGGCGGGCAGCCCGGACTGCCCAAATCCTTGCCGAACCCCACGGGTTGGTCGTCCAGACCCTGCCCGGTTTGGGAAGTATGAACTATGGCGAGTGGGCTGGCAGGACCCGCGCTGAGGTAGCCAGCCGCTGGCCGGACATCTTCCGCCAGTGGCGCCATGATCCCTTTACCGTTCAGATTCCCGGCGGCGAAAGTACCTTGGCACTGCGCCAACGAGCGTCGGCTGCGATCCGCGAGATCCTGGCCTGTCACCGGGATGGCCAGACCATCGCCGTGATCAGCCATCAGATCGTCGTCAAGTCGCTGGTCTGTGACCTGGCCGGCCTACCAGGCCCAGCACACTGGCGCATCCGCCAGGATCTGTGCAATATCACGCGCTTTGACTATGATCCGGCGAGCAGCCGCTTTCGCCTGGCTGGCCTCAACGATACCTGTCACCTCGATAGTGCGCTGCCCCGCGCAGCCGATGATGGCGTCCGCCTGGTTCTCGTCCGCCACGGCCAGACGGCCTGGAACGTTGGTGCCGGGGAGGAGCGCTTCCGCGGTCGCACCGATCTGCCCCTGGACGACACCGGCCAGGCTCAGGCCGATGCGGTCGCCGATCGGCTCAAGCAAGAGCCTGTTGCCGCCATCTATGCCAGTCCGCTCCTCCGTACCCGGCAGACGGCGGCACCACTGGCAGAGCGACTGGGATTGCCCGTACAGACCCACGACGGCCTGCTCGACATCAACTATGGCCGCTTCCAGGGCATGACCCGCTCTGAGGCGGCTGAGGCCTATCCTTCGCTCCTTGCACTGTGGCTCAACGCGCCCAGCCAGGTACGCTTCCCCGGCGGCGAGAGCCTCTCCGACGTGCAAGGGCGCCTCTTGTCCTTCTTGGATGAGCTGACCACCCGCCACTCCGGCCAGACGGTCGTCCTGGTGGGCCATCAGATTGTTAACAAAGTCCTGGTCTCCTCACTCTTGGACCCGAGCAGCTTGCCCGAATACACTGGATCCCTAGATCGGCTCTGGCACATCGACCAGGATACGGCAAGTGTGAATGTTTTCCAACAGGTGGAAGGTGGTTGGCGGGCCCTTTGCCTGAATGACCTATGCCACCTGGCGTTTCAGGCCTGACATACTCTTTATGGTTCCACGACAAAGGTAAAGACAACCTCCCCGTTTTCGTTCTTGAGCGTTGCCGTCTCGCCGGACGACCAGATGGGCACCAACTTGTTCCAATAATAGACGTTTGGTGGACTGTCCTGTCCAATGCGGGTGTACATGCTCACACTGCCACCTGGCCAGAGAAAGATCTCGGGAAAAGTATATACATTGCCCTCGGCGTCGCTCAAGGTCCAACCTGTAATGACGGCACGTCCCGTGCCATTGTTGAGAATGGTCACCTGCTCGCGATCAGCATCCCCTGCAGCGATAATTTCGGTAATCTCGATCTGGAGTTCTCCGGCTGCGGGCATTTCTGAAGGGAGGGCTGCGGCTGTCGCTGCGGCTGCTTCGGCGGTGGCGGTCTGGGCAGATGGCGGCTCGAAGGGCTGGGGCGTGTCGGTAGCGGTGGGCACCGGTGTCAGCGTCGGTTGTTCCTGGGAAACACCGCCAACGGGGATGACCAATTCCGTCCCGACCTGCAGGAAATTGGGGTTTTCGAGGTTGTTGGCGGCGACTATGTCCTCAGCAGGCACGTCGTACAGCAAGGCCAGCCCCGATATGGTATCACCAGCTTGGACGATGTGGACCTGGAGACTGGGGGTCGAGGTGGTCTCGACGGCCGGCTCGGTGCCCTGCGCTGCGGTGCTACTGGTTGGCATGGGCGTGGTGACAGGCGTCTCGACGTTGAGCGCTGGAAGGATCACCACGACGAGCAACAGGGTGATCAGGGTAGAGACCACTGCGTTTATGGCGATGATCAATGTCGTCTGTTTCCAGGTCATGCACCTACCTCCATAAGAGCCAAGCCAGCGTGGCGGTCACCAACCCGCCGATGAGCGAGGAAAAAAGGTTGACGACGTCGTTGTTCAGCCATAGCCAGCCTCGGAGCCGGCGCGCCGGCCGCCCACAACGGTGTACCGGGTTCTCGGTCTCTTTGTCGCACTGACTGCAATAGTAGATACCTTGCACGGTGGCACCCAGCAGGCTATCGAACAAGGACCCCGCCAGGCCCCCGGCCACTGCGATGAGCGGGAACGAGATGACCTTGAGGCTCCAGCCATCCCCGGAGAGCAGCGACTCGATCTGCGCCGTGGCCGTGGCCACTGTGCCGATGAGCAGCGCGCCCGCTACCGAAGCCCAGGTGCCCAAACGGGTGACTCCACCCGACGTGCCGGGCAGGACCTGCCGGCCTGTGGTGATCAGGCGCGGGGGAACCCGGCTGAGGACGCCCAACTCGGTCGCCCAGGTGTCGGCGTTCACCGTGCTCATAGCGCCCAGAAAGGCAGCGAACAGCAGCGGATCGGGATAGGCGGCGTACACCACAGCCAGCACCGCGCCCAGTCCGCCGTTGGCCAGGACCTGGCCCACATCCCGGCGGCTTCCCTTGGCAAATTTCTCGGCTACTGCCTCCTTGTCAGCCTCGCGGTAATGAGACAACCAACTGGAAGAGATAAAGAACGTAATGAGTAACAACCCCCATTGCCAGCCGCCAATGCCAAAGATCAGCGTGCCGACGACGATGGCGCCAACCAGGCCACCGGCCGTCAGAGCGTGACGCCAGTAGCCCAGCGCGCCCATGAGCGCGCTCAGAAACAGGCCCAGGAGCACCTGTGGCATCATAACAAGATGCTAAATGTGGCCAGCCAAAAAAGGGCTTGGACCACGGCTGCGGCGCCCCAGAGGAGATAGGGACCGGCTCGCTCCCGCGTGTACAGGATCAAGCCAAGGGCCAGGTTGGTTGCCAGGATGATCAGGCCGATAATGGGCAATGCGAAAAGCTCTATCTTGTCACCGATGCGGTCGACCGTGCCTTCACTGCTGAAATGCAAGGGTAGCTGAAGATCGAGATTGGGATAGAGGGCGCACAGGTAGCCGAACAGTGCCAGGTTGATCACCATCCCCGCGGCGATCAAGAGCCAAGCCGTCTGGTCGGACCAGATCCTCCAACTCGTCCACCGCGGATGGCGGATCTGTGGCTCCAACAGACGATTGGGGCCCAGCTCTCCCCGCGCCTCAAATTGCTTCAAGAATTCCCTTGGCTCCTGGGGTGAGATACCAAACGCCTGCCCGGGTGTCACCAGCAGCAACTGGTCTTCAAACGGCCGGGTTGCCAAAAAACGGGTGCGCCCGATGCCAGGCACACGTCCCACACCCCTTTCATGACCGGGCCAGCGCAATCCCCGCCGCCGGACGATGGTACCCCCAAAGTCTTTGCCGAGCAGAATGCGTTGGATGTCACGGATGGGCACCACCAATTCGGTGCTCCCCCAGCGGACGACAATGCCGTTGCGGTCCAGGTGGTAGCGAAGGGTCAGGCAGCCGATCGTTTGGTAGACCAGGACCAGCAGCAACGGGATGCTGAGCAAGATGATCAGCCCCATGAGAAACACCAGAAAGTTAATCTGCGTGGTCTCGATGCTGTTCAGGAGCCGGTTCAGAAGCCACACGTCGAGGGCCGCGATCAGGACGATGAACAGCAGCCCCAGAGGACCTCCGACCGAGAACTTGGCACGAAAGGTCAAATGTTAGTCTCCTTCATGGCTCTTTTCTGCGTCGCCCCTTACCCGTGGTACACCGGCGCCAGCCAATGTTTGTACTTTGGGTTCCTACCCCTGACGACATCAAAGTAAAGCTCCCGGAGGCGTGTGACCACCGGCCCGATGACGCCGCCGCCGATGGGCCGGTGTTCTACTTGGGTGATGGCGGCCACCTGCACGCCGGTGCCGACCAGAAATGCTTCCTCACAGATATAGATCTCGCTGCGGTCGATAGAGCGCTGGACGGTCCGCAAGCCCATCTCCTCCCGCGCCAGATTGATGATCGTGTCGCGGGTAATGCCCTCCAGAATGTTGGATGTCACGGGTGGGGTGATCAGCTCCCCATTGCGCACCATGAAAAAGTTCTCGGCACTGCCCTCCGAGATGTGCCCCGTCTCGGTGAGGACGAGGGCCTCGTCATAGCCGGACAGCACGGCGTCGGTCTTGGCGAAAGCCGAGTTGATATACCCCCCGGTGATCTTGGCTCGGGCTGGCACGGCATTGTCGTCCACTCGCCGCCAGGCCGAGATGCACACGTGCGCACCCTCTTCCTTTTCGATGTAGCGCCCAAAGGGCACGGCGAACATGGCAAAGTCATCGCTAAGGTCGTGCAGGCGGACGCCGATGACCTCGTCGACTTTGTAGGCCAGGGGGCGGATGTAGGCATCCTGGCGATACCCCTCTTTGCGCAGCAGCTCCAGGGTGATCTCACCCAATTCTTCCACGTTGTAGGCCAGGTCGATGCGCAAGATCCGGCTGGAACGGTGCATCCGCTCATAGTGCTCCTTTATGCGAAAGACGTAGAGCTCTTCCTCTTCTGCGTTCCAGTAGGCGCGGAGCCCCTCAAAACAGCCGGTGCCATAGTTAAAGCCGTGGGTCATGATACTGACCTTGGCTTCTCCAATGGGGACGATCTGTCCTTTGAAAAAGGCGTACTTTGGCATGATCTCTCCCGTTTCTGTTGGCCTTCGATTATACCCGGTTTCGCGTCGCTATGCAACTATTCGACATAGCTTACCACCTGCTGCAACGGCCGCCGTTGGCTGTGCGTGCCTCCCACCCTGGTCGGGGCGCCGATAGGCAGGATGGCGACCGGACGGTGCCGCTTGGGAAGATCGAGGACGCGGGCGGCCTGCCCCTCGTCAAAGGCGCCTACCCAACAGCCGCCCAGTCCCGACGCCACCGCTGCCAGCAGGATGTGCTCGACAGCGGCAGCCGTGTCCTGCAGGCAATAGAGCTCTCGTCCCCGTCGTCCGTAGCGCCCCGCCGACTGTTCGGCGTCAGCACAGACGACGATGGCCAGGGGGGCTTGGGCGACGAAATCCTGGCCGTAGGCGGCGGCTGCCAGTCCGCGGCGTTTTTCCGGGTTGCGCACAACATAGAAATGCCATGGCTGCCGGTTGCCGGCCGACGGTGCCCGGATCGCCGCTTCCAGCATGCGCTGTATGGCGGCGGGGGACACGCCGACCCCAGGGTCAAAATTGCGGACGCTGTATCTGTTGTCGATAACCTGCCAGAAATCCATTGCCCTCTCCTTGTCGTTGGTAGTGTTGGCTGTGTACATTTGAAAACGGAGCAGCAGGCGCCTAGCCATGCTGCTCCGCATCAGCCGATCGATATTTCAATATTCAGAGCTTGTGCGCTACAGCCGTTCCCCTGCGCCTACCGCCATGGCGACCAGTCCCGTGATCACCTTGGGATAAAAGTCGGTGGACTTTTGGGGCATCTTGGCCCCTTGGTCAGAGCAGGCCTTGACCTCGGCCATGCGCGTCGGGTTCATGACAAAGACGCAGAGGGCCTCGCCCTTGTCGACGGTGCTGATGGCCATATCCAGGTCGCGGTGGTAGTCGATGTTCTCCTTGGCTTCCACCTGCTCCTTGCTGAGGCCCATTACCTGCTCGATCAGCAACTCGTGGAGGATGCTCACGTCGAGCATGCGCCACTCCTCGATGCGGTCTGGCGCAACCTGGGCCATGATCTCGGGGCCCTTGAGCTGCAGCAGATAGTAGCTGCCGTCGTAAAAGCCGATGCGCCGGTCGGTGCTGCTGGCCCCGGCCAGCGCCGCTTCGAGGGCTGCCCGGTCGGCCACCGGCGTGACCTCAAAGTACTCGGCCGCCTCGTCCAGGACCTCCGCTGTAGTCTTGAGGGTGTAGGAGTGCATCTGCCGGTGGGTGGGCAGGATGGTCAACCCCGGATCGTCCATGCTGACCAGGGTGACCATGCGGTAGTTAAAGCCCGCGTTCGGCGGTGCATCGGGATGTTTGGCCCGCATCTCGGCCCGGTAATTCAGGGCTGTTTCGTAGCGGTGATGCCCGTCGGCAATGATCAGCCCGCGTTTGGGCGCCATCTCTGCCACGACACTGGCGATCACGTCCGGATCGGTGACGACCCAAAGCTGCTGGCGGACATCCTTTTCAAATAGCTCCCGGACGTCGGCGTCGGGCGCCCGGCCGGCGATGGCTGCGTCGAACAGAGCATGGATCCGGTTTTCCGCGTCGGGGTAGAGCATGAAAATCTGTCCAAAGTTGGTCTCTGTCGCCCGCAGCAGATTGAGGCGATCGATCTTGGGTCCAGAGAGGGTGCGCTCGTGGGGCAGGACGATCCCCTCGTCAAACTCGACGAGCTTCAGGGCAGAGATAAAGGCCTTGCGTGTTCGCTCGGTTCCATCGGGCAGGGAGAACGTCTGGTGGTACACATAGATGGCCGGCTTCGTGTCGCGGAGCAGGTAGCCGGCATCCAGCCAAACCTGGTAATAGTCGCGGGCGCGGGTGTAGACGTTGGCCTCTGGCGAGTCGTCCTCGAATTCCCGTCCCTTGGTGATGCGTACGATGTTGTATGGATGGAGATCATAGTATTCGTCCTGCAGACCGTAGCGGACGCGATCGTACGGCTGGCTGACGACCTTGTTGAGGTCCCCGACTTTGTGGGGATTGTATCGGATCCCGTGAAAGGGTGCGATTCGGGCCATGACTCAGAAATTCTCCTTGTAGAACTCGATCAGAATGTCAGCCACTTCGGTGCCGACGCGGGCCTGTCCCTCCACGGTGGCAGCCCCGATGTGCGGCGAGCCGATGACCAGGTTGAAACCGTTCTCGTCCTTGAGTTCGTACAGTTTCGGGTTGCCAGGGGTCACTTTTTCATCCAGATACACGTCCAAGGCCGCGCCTGCGACTTTGCCGCTGACCAGGGCCTCGCACAATGCATCCTCGTCGATTACACCTCCCCGGGCGCAATTGACGATGTATACACCATCTTTCATCTTGGCAATCGTTTCGGCATTGAGCATGTTCTTTGTCGCAGGCAGGAGCGGTACGTGAAGGGAGATATAGTCACTTCGGTTCAGCACCTCGTCCAGGCTAACCTGCTGGGCAGGTCCCGGATCGGGGGGCGTGATGACGTCGTAAAAGATCACCTCCATGCCCAGGGCTGCGGCCTTGCGGCCAAGCAAGCTCCCGATGTTGCCAAAGCCGATGAGGCCCAACGTCTTGCCAGCGACCTCGGTGCCTTTGAGGGTCTTTTTTTGCCACTCGCCGGCTGTCATGCTCATCGTCGCCTGGGGGATGTGGCGGGCCAGGGCCAGCATGTAACCCAAGGCCAACTCGGCCACCGAATTGGAACTCGCCTTGGGGGTGTTTCGCACGGCCACGCCCTTGCTCGTCGCGTGCTTGACGTCGATATTGTCCAGCCCGACGCCGCCACGCACAACGATCTTCAAGTTGGTGGCCGCATCAATGACCTCCGCAGGCACCTTGGTGCGGCTGCGGACCACCATGCCGTGATAGTTGGCGGCGTCGCGCAACAACTCTTCCGCCGTGATGTCAGGCCGGTTGTCCACCTCAATGCCAGCCTCTTGCAGGGCCTGGATGGTTTGCGGTGCGACAGGATCACAGACTAGTACCTTCATTGTCCTTTCACCTTTCAAGCGGGCAAATAGGCAAATGAGTGAACGAGCAAACGCGCGCTTTGACTCCGCACACGCGTAGGCTCGTAGCTTTGCCTATTCGTCGATTCACAACTCCAGGATGTCGTTGATCTGCCCCAGCAGCCACTGGATGTCCGACACCTGGAGGTCACCCATGTGGGCGATGCGGAAGCACTTTTCCTTCAGATCGCCGTAGCCGTTGGAGATCATGGCCCCGCGCTCGGCCAACGCCATGTTGAGTCCAGCCACACTGATGCCCCGCGTGTTCTCTACGTTCGTCACCGTATTGGACAGGTAACGCTCGTCGCCATACAGGGCAAAGTTCTTGCGCGCCCAGTCGCGGACGATCTCGGCCATCTCGATGTGCCGTGCCCAGCGGTTCTCCAAGCCCTCGGCCAGGATGTCGTCCATCTGTTTGTTGAGGGCCTGGATGAGGCTAATGGCTGGGGTGGCAGGGGTCTGGTGACTATCGTATTTCTTGTCCATTTGGTCGTAGGCAAAGTAGTGACCCCGGTTCGGTACCTGCAGCGCCCGCTCCCGTGCCCGGTCGCTGACTGCGCACACCGTCAGGCCTGCCGGCAGGGCAAAGCACTTCTGTACGCCGGCCAGGCATACGTCCAGCCCCCAGTCGTCGAACTCGATCTTGGCCCCGGCCATGCTACTCACGGCGTCGACGAGGATCAAGACCTCGGGATACTTGTCATGGATCAGGGCTGCGATCTCGGCGATGGGGTTCATCACGCCGGTCGAGGTTTCGTTGTGGCAGAGGGTGATGGCGTCGTACTCGCCCTCGGCCAGAGCCCCGTCGACTAGTTCGGGTGTGATCGCCTGGCCCATCGGCACTTCTAGCTTGTCGCAGGGCACCCCATTGGCCACTGTCATTTGGTGCCAGCGCTTGGAAAAGGCGCCGCAGACCGTGGTGAGTACCCGTTTCGTGGAGGCTTGCCGCACGGAACCCTCCATCACACCGCTGGAAGACGAGGCGAACAGATAGACTCGTTGCTGTGTATAGAGCAGTGTCTGTAGCTTGGGGGTGACCTCCGCCTGCAGATCGGAGTATTCCATGGCCCGGTGGCCGATCATGGGGGCAGTTTGCGCCTGCAGAATCTCGTCCCGCACATGGGTGGGACCTGGGATGAACAGCTTCTTATACATGTCTTACCTCCTCGTAAAGACTCGTTGCCTCTTGGGCCGGATAGCAGGATCAAACTCAGGGAATCAGCGGTGCATCCAGCTCAACGAGAGCTAGAGCAGATGATGGGAGCCTATCCTTGAGTTGCCTTGTGCCAGGACATTGTACCAACATTCCTTGAATCGAGCAACTCGCGGGCAGGCTTTTGCTTGACGCACCACGCCTTGTCTGGTATGATTGGGAGGCTTTTTCGCTGACCTTTCACCCTAGACGTCGTCAGGAGGCTGGCTATGCAGCGCAGGTTGATGACCTTGGGATTGGTACTCCTGGGGATGCTCCTCTGGTTCGGTGCCTCGGTGGCACTTGTCCGGAGCGAAGCCCGGCCTTCCCCCCAGACCGGTGATGCGATTCCTCCCTCACTGGCTGCCTCTGAGCCCTGGCTGGTGGTGAGCCCCACGGCCCTCCTTGCCCAGGTGCCGGTCAACGAGCAGGTCGTGAAGAGCTTGACCGTTGGCAACAGGAGCCTGACCTCCACCTTGGCCTATACGATCACGGCGCTGTGGGGGGACGGCATCATCGATTGGCTGGATGTGACGCCCACCCATGGCATCCTTCCCACCGATTCGGTGGCGCCAGTCGACGTGACCTTTGACGCCACGGACAAGTCGCCGGGCTATCTCGCCTCTGCCGTCCTGCGTGTGGCCAGTAACAGCCTGGTGGCGCCGGCGGTGGTAACGGTGCCTGTGTCCATAGAAGTCATCGAAGCCACCGTCATGCCGGTGGTGACCCCCACCGCCCTCTCGGCTGACCTGCTGGTGGGTGCGACTGCGTGGCA
>Ga0180438_10005164_pt1 | contig 18331 bp, 11 predicted proteins | sample SS_ome_12_FD_132455 | JGI IMG/M metagenome (GOLD analysis project Ga0180438, IMG submission 132455) | Hypersaline lake sediment archaeal communities from the Salton Sea, California, USA - SS_3_D_2 metaG | ecosystem: Environmental > Aquatic > Non-marine Saline and Alkaline > Hypersaline >...
ATCAAATACCCACCGGCTCAAGGAAACTCTAACTCTGGTCGAGAGTTCCGACAGCAAGACGATTGTATTTGTACCATTCATATCTGCGTTACACACTGTCGCGGACTATCTGGCACAACACACGTCTAAAGTTATCGGTGTGATACATGGCGGGGTATCCAAAAAAGACAGGGATTTAATCTTTTCGGATTTCCAGAGGTCCGGGTGTGACGTGATTGTGGCGCAACCAGCCGCGATGTCGCATGGACTGACACTAACAGCTGCCAGCACAACGGTGTGGTTTGCACCACCACTCAGCGCCGATGTGTATGAGCAGGCAAACGGGCGCACAACACGTCCGGGACAGAAATTCACAACCGTCATTGTGAATATCGAAGGTACACCAGTAGAGCGCAGAATTTATCACCGCTTACAGAATAAGATGGCGTTGCAAAATCTGCTGCTGGATAAAAACTTACGAGAGGTGGCTTGACAACCACTAATCTGGGTGTACAATTCTGTACAACTTAAAAAAGAGGGTCTTCGTTGTGAAGCTAAATGAGGTTATCGCACTTTACATAAAGCTGCGTGATAAAAAAGACGCGCTCCGCAAGGAGTTTAATAAGTCGGTGGAAGATATCACCGCCAAGATGGATAAGATCGAGGGTGCGCTGGCTCAGCACTTTGAGAAGGTAGGGCAGACCAGTGCGAAGACTGATGCAGGTACTGCGTACTTTAAGACGCAGGTGCGTGCCTCTGTGCAGGACCGCGATGCTTTTCTGTCCTTTGTCCGGGACAATGATATGTGGGACTTCATTGAGTCCAAAGCGAACCTGACTGCTGTGCAGGATTATCTGGAATCGAACGAGGAAGCCCCACCCGGTGTGAAGGTAACCACTCGTCGTGTCGTTAATGTAAACCGAGGAAGATAAATATGAGCAATGACATCATCGAACTAAGCGGCAAAGTACCGGCGCACTTGGCTGTGCTGGGTGACATGGATGAGGACTGGAGCAGTGGCTTAACTGCTGGGTTTCCGATCATCTCCACCAAGGGTAAGGTGTTTCACATCAAGCGTGGTGATGACACCGAGCTTGTGACTGATCCCAATGACCCGGAGGAGGCTGCCCGGTCACTGCAGGTGGTCATTATCAAGACCGGCAAGGGCATCACCAAGACATTCTACGCGTCTACCTACGAGGAGGGATCACAGGACAAGCCTGACTGCTATTCTCTGGACGGTGTGCGACCAGCTGCTGATGCAGAAGACAGGCAGTGTAAAACGTGTGCTGCTTGCCCGCAGAACCAGTGGGGTTCACGCAAAACTGAGAGCGGCAAGGACGCAAAGCGTTGTTCAGATGTTAAGCGTGTAGCTGTCGCTCCAGTGGGGCTGCTGAACGACCCGATGCTGCTGCGTATACCACCCACATCTATCCGCACGTGGGATTTGTACGTCGATCTGCTTCGCAAGCGTGGCGTTACGCCCAATCAGGTGATTACCAAGATCAGCTTCGACCCCAGCGTAGCGCATCAGGCGCTGGTGTTTAAGGCTGTCGGCTTCACGACCGATGAGATGGTTCCGTCTATTGTGGAGGCGAGAAACAGCACAACTGTTGAACAGATGCTTGGCACTGTAACCGAAGGTGTTGATACCACCCCGGTGAAGGAGGAAGCACCACCCGCCAAGAAGCCGCCCGCAAAGCGTAAGCCCCCGGCCAAGAAGAAGCCTGCACCCAAAGAGGAGGAGCAGATAGACATCGAGGATGTCGTAGACGATGCCGATGATGCTGAAGCGTCCGACGATGTTGATCTGGGTGACGACTTTGACTTTAGCGATGACGACTTCGATTTTGACGACTGAACCCTCGCAGGGGACATGAGCTGCGGGACTGGCCCACCCGCGTCCCCGAAACGGGCCACTACTACATAGGAGGAGGGCATGGATTTCAACTTCGACATCATAGCTGCCTGTGGTTTAACACAGGGTGAGTTTGCACAGCTCACAGGTGCATCACGTGGTACAGTTAGTAACTGGGTCCACGGCAAGTCAAGACCTACCGCCGCTTATCGGTTACACGTGCAAAAATTATTGAAAGTCTTGACGGTAGCGCACGATAAGGGCAAGTTACCCGGCGGCATCCCCACCGTGTACAAGGGGAACATGTCTTCGCGTAGAAAGTACATACGTGATACGCTGAAACGTACCGTCTCAGATATTAAGAGGGGGGTTGATTAGCGTCTGAGATTGTTGATTACAACAATACCAATGCGAGGGTACGCATGGATTCACTGGAATTTTTAACAAAAATCTTACCGCAGCGAGGGCATTATGTCCTCGCTGTTTTGTCTAGGGGCACCAAAAAGGAACCACTACATGAGGTAGTTGATACCGTAAAAGAACTCGATATATTGTGGCAGAAGTATGACAGCATACCTAACAGGGAAGTCTACCACGCCTGTGCGACGTACAAAGAACGGTTCGTATGGCGCACAGTAAAGGGCAAGCGCAAGAAGCGCACCCGCCTCGGCAGTAACACAGCATACATTCGCTGCCAGTGGATCGACATCGATGTTGATCCCGAAGACCCTGACAAATATCCCACCCGCAAGGCCGCACTGGAAGACCTGAAACGCGTTTGTAAGCTGCTGCACATACCCATGCCTATGATCGTATTATCTGGAGCGGGGCTGCACTGCTACTGGGTATTCAGTGAGGACGTTAGCGCACAAACCCACGTAGTTATTGCCGACGGGTTCAAGAAGCAGCTCAAAGAGGCTGGCTTAAAGGCCGACCCCGCACGCACCGCTGACATGGCATCTGTGTTACGCCCGATAGGCTCCCACCATAAGAAGACGGACAAGCTGCTCCCAGTCAAGTTGTTGCACGATCAAGCTAAGCCTATCCCATACACATGGTGGCAGAATAAATTTAAAGAGGATGTGCCCGGTGATCTGTTGGGTCTGGCTGTCGGCCAACCTGTTGAGATACCCGGCGTCGATCCTGATGAGGACTGGACCAGTGGACTGGACCTCACACCTGCAGGTACGTACAGCATAGTGCCGATAGCCAAGAGCTGTGCGGTCATCGCTGACTTTGTAAAGACAGGCGGCGAGGGCTGGAAGCGGGACAGATGGCGTGCTGCCATAGGTATCTGCAAGCACACAGAGGAGGGCGAGAAGGCTGCACACAAGTTCAGCAGCAAAGCCGATGAGTACAGCGAGGACGAGACACAGGACATTTATGATGGCTGGGAGACACCGCCAGCCACGTGCAGGAGCCTTGAAGCTGGCGACTCGTGCGCCAACTGCCCCCACAAAGGCAAACTGGCCAGCCCCATAAAGCTGGGTTGGAAGCCAGACAGGCAGATCATCCAGCCCCTGCAGTTTGCATCCCCTGAAGACTTCGCCAAGGTAGTACCTGACTTAGATAACCGGCACACCCTACCGTTTTACCCACACGCAAAGTATAAGTGGGAAAATGATTGGCTATTTGTTTTCGATGTGCCGTCAGATTCCAAGGGGGATAAGGGTGCGGAGAAGCAGTGGATACCCATAAGCCGCACGCTTTACTACCCGTACATGCGGTTCCGCAATGACGATGGCACCTATGGGTTGAAGATGTGTGTCCAGAATCCCAACGGCAACTGGCGACTGTTTGAAATCGATACCAAGTACGTGGGAGCGTCAAATGCAGAGTTCGGTAAGGTGATGGCTGTGAATGAGGTGACTGTTTTGGGCAAAGAGAATGCCAATAAGCACTACATCAACGACGTGCTGAGGGGTCTGCAGCAGTACGAAGTTATCGCTCCCAACTATGACTGTTTCGGTTGGCACCACAACTCAGTGGACGAAGACAATGAGGGGCTGGGTGACGGGTTTGTGATCGGAGCGACCAGACTTACAGGCACAAAATCTGTGCCAGTTATGATATCGAAGGCTGTACCCAGCAAACTAGTTGCTGGTTTGAAGCCCAGAGGCTCGGCAGCTGGGTGGGTCGATGGTGTTGACACCGTTTATAACGTGCCCGGAGCTGAGCCATACCAGTTCATAATAGGCTGCGCCATCTCCGCTCCGCTGGTTGCACTGGTGGGCATCGACACATGGCGCGGCATCATGGCACTCCTGACAGGCGCTAGCGGCCTTGGTAAGACGACAACCTGTAAGGTGGCCTGCTCATTCTACGGCTCGCCGGATGCGCTGACGGTCTCAGCCAACAAGGGTGGGGCCACGTTGGTGGGTCTACTGGGCAGAATAGCGATGCATCAACACCTCCCGATCACATTTGACGAGCTGACCGGGGCCGACACAGCAACTGCACAACAACTTATGTACTCAGTAGCCCACGGCGAGCCAAAGATCAGGGGCAACGTCGATGGCAGCGAGCGGATCAACAACAAGCGGTGGGCGACCATATCTTTTGGGACCAGCAATGAATCGATGACCGCACTGCTGAATCGCAACTCAGATCAGAGTGCCGCCGAGGCTACACAGGTTCGTTGTTTTGAGATTGCACTACCCGACGACTTTAACACCAAGGTGTTCGCAGGTATCGACGCCAAAGATATAATTGAGACACAGCTACTGGCTGAGCACTGGGGCGCACCGGGTGTGGAGTTTCTTCAGCACATCATCCGCAACAGAGACGCCATCACCACGAAGCTCCGCAAAGATCGCATCAAGCTGGCGGATCAGCTGAAGTATAAAACCAGCAGCAAAGAACGGTTCTACATTGATCTGATCTCACTTGTCCGGGTCGCAATGACCGAAGCAAAAAAGCTGGGACTGATTACTTTTGACGTAGATAACGTGGTGGAGTGGGCCATTGACCACATCGCCACCATGCGTGCTGCACGCACTGCCACCCTGATGACCCCCGAGGATTACCTGCAGGCGTTCTTCTCCGACACCCACCACGGCATCATCCGTACCAAGCGTTTTGGGGATGGTCGCAGCAAGGCTGAGTACGTAGACGAGACGGCTCTGCGGTCACCCATCGGACGCATAGCCACTGACGATAAGGTGTTTCTCATCACCAAGACTGCGTTCAGCAGGTGGTGCAAAGAGAACTCAGCTGATGAGGCCAAGCTGCTGGTTGACTGGGAGGGTGCTGGCTACCTGCAGCGGCAGCCCAAGGATGACAGGGAACGCATCACCAAGGGCACTAACCTGCCGGGTACACAGGTTAGGTGCCTACACTTCAAATACGATGTGGTCATGGCGAACAAGCCGCCGCATCTGATGGGCGTACCGGCTACTCAAACAAAGACCTGACGAATCTTTTGTTTGTATTCTCAGTAAACACACCCTCAATCATGTTGCTCTCACGCTCCCGCTTATCAGCTGGGGCGCTGGTGAGCAGCGTGACTGACTGCACGTTGAACCCGTAATAGCGGCGCATCTGCTGCAACTCCCGCCACTCCTTCCGCGCTCTCTGCTTATCCCCCCGCACGTACATCAGTTTCAACTCATCCGCACGGCTTTGGAAGCTCTCCTCCGTAATCCGCAGCCACCTGTTTGCATTCATCCGGTCACTGAGTGTTGTGGTTGGCCAACCCAATCCCTGAAACGCGATGTCAATCATATCCATTTCTTCAGGGGACATGGCCACATCCTGCGTGGCGTTGCGGCGAGTCACGCCTACGGTCGAGTACTGGTACGCCTTCATGGCATCCCGGATACCTCTCGGCAGCATCTGAGCCACACCTAAGAAGGTATTGCCCTCCATAATCATACCGATACCGTCCATTGTCTGCCCCAACTGGGCGGCAGAGGGTCCAAGCAGACCAGCGAGCGCCACAGCTGCGCCTTCTCGGGTATACTTTATGTCGGTGAACGGCATGATCGCCAGCGTTTGACCCATGCCTAGCCGCGAGCTGGTGTCCAGTCCAAGGTAAGCTGGCAGCCCCTTCAGTATCAGGTCAGCCACTTCCTTGTTGCCAATAGCCTTGCGGGCCATCAGCTCAGCATCTTCCGGCTCCCCGTCACCACCATTCATTGCAGCCAATGCCATACCGATCAGGTTGGCGGCGGGGAGACCAAGCAACCCACCCATCGCTGCATGAGTAGACAAGATGTATGTCAGTTGCTTACCAGCGATGAACTTTTCTTCGGCTGTGGCACCTGAGAATACCCCTCCGAGCGCCCTCGCCAGCACACCGATCTGCAGTATCTGAAACTTCCTGAACTGTGTAGCTACACGTGCCAGCTGCCACTGATTGAATGCGCGTGGTGCGTTCAGCCCTGAGTAGTCACCCTGCGTGTCACGTACCACCTGCACTGCGTAATTCTGCGCTGCTTGCACGTCCTTGTACTTTGCAAAGTGCAGATCGTATGCAGTCTTGGCGGTGGCTACCCGGTTGAACAGCTCCACGGTACGCACACCTTGGATCATCTTCTGATGCACCCGGCCAACCACTGCACCGAGAATCCCACGGGGGTTCTTGAACGCACCGAGGTCAGCCGTGATACCCACGTCCAGTATCTGCTCCCGCTGCATCCGCAGGAACAAATCACGCAGGTTAACGTCCGGCACTGTCTCCGGAGTGATTACAGCCAGCTGTCCATCCAGCTTTTTAGCCCACATCTTTTGTGCGTCTGTGTATGACGCCACCAATTTAGCAGACGTTGCAGCCATCCCGAATTGTCCGCCGATTACTGGTAGGGATATCATAAATGGCTGAGTTGCGTTCTGGATGTAGTATGCCGGACTGCTTAACAGCATCCAGATGGACGTAGTACCCAGAATTTTATCTGTGATCGGGTGGTTATCAGGGTTCATGTTGATGGCGTGCCGTTCAAACAGCTCGTTAGCCATCTCCACTTTGCGGTCCCTGTCGCCCGGTTCACGAGCCTGATCCTTCACGGCCTGCAACGCCCGCTGGGTCTTACGTCCCAACTTCAATGCTGAGATACCACCCGCCATACTGGTGGCGTGGGTCACATAAGAGCGAATCATGTCCTCGTCAAACCCGGTCACGCCGATGCGCTCCAGCTCTGACTTGCGGATGCTGTCCTCATTCAGCATCTGAATGTATAACTTCTCCACCGCTTGTGCCGCCGCTGAGGCTGATACGTTGCGTGTACCGTCTTCGTCAGCGAACTCCATTGCCTCCAGCTTGGTGCGAAGGGCATTAATCATGCTGCGCGGAACCATCTCAGTAGACTGCTGCAGTCTGAGTCGTTCAAACTTCTCGACGGAAGCCCCCGGTACGCGGCGGGACCACTCATCCCGTGTGCGCTGAGCGTCCACGTCACTCTCAAAAAATGAGACCCGATAGTGCTCAGGCTGTGTCTTCATCTCGCCAACCAGCTCATCATTACCTGCGGCTTGCGCTGCCACAAAATCAGATGACTTCAGCACCACAGCGTATCGCCCAAAACGCTTGAGTGGTAAGTACGCTGGCTTACCCTGACCCACACGTTGCAGGATTGCAGCCTCGGCACCGTCCCGCTGGGCCTTCAGCTCCGCCACTCTCTCGGGGTTGGCGGAAGCGCGGTCAATCATTTCGTTGTAAGACTCTACGATGTCTGCAGCTGCTTGGCGGTTGAACTCATCCCGGAGATACTTAGCCTGCTTGAACATACGGATAGCAGTCTGCTGCATTTCCTTGTCCATGGTCCTGAACTCTTTATTCAGAGACAGGTCAACTTTAATTGGCGACTGCTCTATCCCCTCCGCGTATGCGTCAAAGCCCCACTTCTCCTCCACAGTAGACCGGGCCATAAACTTATTGAACTTCTGACGTTTGCTGGCCTTCCACAGTTTTGCCGGGTCAACAACTTCTTGTATGGATACTTCCAAATCATTGCGATCTGCCAGCAGATCGAAGGCGGCATCGTAGTAGTCCTTGATTGCAGGCATACCTTGGGCCGCTGCGGACTTGGCAAAATCCGTAGAGAACTTAAACATATCCGTGAGGCGGCGGGTATATTTCTTGGTCGTGTTATACCTGTACCGCAACTCGCTGGGCATCTGTTGTACTGCGGTGTTTTCCAGCCGCGCATCCGCTCTCCGCGAAAACATCACCCGGCTGGAGTCAGCATCCTTGTGTGCTGATAAGGGCAGGGCATCACGGTCAGTGAAATTAACGTAGTTGATTGTGCGGCGCTGATTAAGTAAGTACTCCATGTTTGTTTGGGTACTTCTCATGCGGTCCTTAATGTTTTGTGCCCGTTGAACAACCTCCGTCATCTCCGATTCGCTGGCTGAACCCAGTTTGGATTCCAATTCAGCCTCAACTTTCTCAAGCTGCGCCAGCTGAGAGAGGTATTCTTGATTCAGCCGGGTAAACTGGTCCGGATCAACACCCTGACGCTTCTTCAGGTGGCGGCTATTACCGTCATAGAACCTGATACCCGCAACACCGTTGACCGCTAACAACTGAGTAACTTCTTTCTCAGCAATAGCACGGTTGCGTCGTGTTGATACGCCACCGTTTAGCCTGATCGCTTCCTCTACGATGTTGTTATAAATCGACGCGCCAGAGTTCAGTATCCGAATCATCTCAGCCGGTTGGTCTGTCAGCATCTTCCACGTTTTCAGTATGCCGTTCTGCACATCATTAGACTGCCCGTCCCAATCCTTGTCCCACATAATTGAATTTTCTGCGGTGAGACTGGAGTCGAGAAGTTTTATCTGGCCCCGATCTACAGGGGTTGCTGACTCCGGCTCTGTAAAGTAGGCGTCTTTAAAACCCTTCATTACATTCTTGCTGTAGATCATGGACGCAGCGTCAAGCGCAGCGTTACCCCTCTCAGCCTTATTGAATATCGCAGCCAGCTGTGTGACGTGCCTGATCTGCACACTGTTGGGAGTGCCATACCCGTTACCCAGTATTTGTATCCACTTCTGAGCCATGGCGGTGCCTTGCTCTGTCCGCTCAACAGCAGTGAACGACTCCTCCCAATTCTCAAGTACGGCCCACCATCTATCCGTCTGCGCTTGGGTGAGGTTAGGCTCGTTCTCCCGCATAAAGGCTTCGACAGGATCAGCTACACCGCTATCGTACAGGTCAATGAAGTCGTCAAATTTATCACCCAGAACAACCTGCATAGAGTCGTAGCGGTCTTGCAAATCGCCGCGCTGCATCTCCAGCATCTCGTTGTTCATTTCTATGGCGGTACGCAGCGCCCGCATTACTGGGTGATTTGACCGAGGCGGTAGCCCGCCTATAGACATAGTCTCTACCAACCCATCGAAATCAGACTGGGCCAACCTAGCACCCCTGCGTAACAGAGAGTTAACGCGGTCAATCGCAAACAGAGTATCCACCGCCTCCTCTGCTGCGACAGTATTATTCGGGTCTTCAATTGCCTTTGTCAGATTCGCCTTCAGCTGAAACAAATCAATAGGGTAGGTTGTTGGTACGATAAGTGGGCTTGCCGCCTGCAGCTCCTTGATAAACTCAGGGTCTTCCCAGCCTTTTGCACTTCGTGGCTGCCTGTTCTTCCTGCGAACTTCTGAGTTCCAATAGTCTCTGGCTATGCCATATCGTTGGGCTGAATAAGTACCCAGCCCATAAGCATTGGCACCCTCACCCGTGAACAGGTAGTCATGGCTGAACTTCCTGAAGTTGGCAGCCGTGCCATGGTGGCTACCACCCAGCTCAAAGCGAGCGCCGCCATAGGCCAAGTCCACAATATTCTGTGCAGTTAATCGCCGTGGGTCCAAGCGCAGTTTACGCAGGGCAGACTTAAAGGCAGCGTATATCTTGCGGAGGACCGCTGTGACTTTACTGCCGCCAACCTTCTTGGTTACCACGCCAGTGGGATCAAAGCCTGCAGCTACCGCCTCCTCTACGAAGTAGGCGATCATCTCCTGTGCCCGGTCACCGGGATCGTAGAGTTTACCCGTGCCGAACAGGTGGTTCTCTGCCTGCACTACGCGATTCAGCGCCAGCTTCGCCAGCTCCACCTCTACGCCGGATTCGCTGGAGTTCGCCCACGCAAAGAGTTGGTCGGATAACTGCTTGAAGTACTGCCTACCCAGCAGGTTACGCATACCCAAGTGAACGCCGATCTCGTGCAGAGCCACCGCCAGCTCTTGCCCTGCCGGTATGTTCTGGGCGATCAGGTAAATACGATTCTGGGCGGCGAAGCCCTGTGTCTGGGAATCGATCTCGATGTTCAGCACATCAGCCAGCAGTGCCAAATCTTGCGGCTTATCTACCACGGTAATGCGGTCGTTTAACGCCTCCCTGTCCGACAAAAAGGCGCGACCTAGTACGTCACGAACACGTTGAGCAGTTGTGGGTGCTTCCGCGTCCTTTAGACTAACGCTGTGGTAGAAGTCACTCGACTCCTCCGTGTCGTAAAAGAGAATCTCATCCGAGTTGTACTCCTCACCCGCCTCATCCAGTTGAAACTCACTGGCCTCTGCACCAAGGAACTCCTCGGCTGTCATGTTGGCAGCTCTGGCCTGCTCTCTCAGCTTCCGCTTCTCGGCCTTTTGCTTGGACTCGTTGATCTCATCGGTAGATTCTTTGGCTAGGTCGTAATGCTCCTGTGTAACTCGACCTGTTGTTGGCCCTTTGATGGATTTCTTTATTTGAGATTCGGTAAATCCGAAGACACGAGCGAGCGCCGCAGGGTCTCCCGCATTTTCTTCGGCGTATCTTGTAATTGCTGCTGTGAGGGGAGCGGACTGTACATTGTAGCTTTCTTCAGTATCTGCGAGTAGTTCCTGTCCCTCCTTGATTCGGCCAGCCAAGTCTGCAATGTGGTATTCGACATCGTGAAACTCCTTCGGGTCAGTGATCTGCCCATTGTCTGTAAACTGCCGCCCGATCATATTCATGCCGGTCAGCATACGGCGCATCAAACGCACCCTGTCGTTGTTACTTATGTCCTCAAGCCTTGTTACCGGGCCGCCAACGATCTCCTTCATGGACTCGTTGACTTCGTTCAGCCACGTGCGTAGTGCTACCGGATCGTTGTATACGTTACGCCAAGTAACAGTGGGTGCTTCTAATTTACCCAGCTTCTGTGTGGTGTTACTGAGCTGAGTGATGATGCCCCACCACGCCTCAGCCTGCTTAACCTCACCGGCTTTTTGCTGTGCCGGATGGTTGTTCTTTAGATTCTGCAGGGTCAGCAGCTCTTTTTCGTACTGCTTCAGCACGCCTTTTATCTGCTGACCTTCCTCTCGCAGCTGGCCCAGCGTCTCGTACAGCTCAGGTTCAATGCCCAGCAGTTCGATCTGTATATCTACGTCCTGCGCTACAGCCGACTCCTGTGACTGGTAACCTGAGACACCCTTCTGTGTCCCGGTACCCTGACTGGCCCCCTCAGCCTCCTCAGAGGCTGCTGTGTCCAACATATTTACTGCTTGGGTCAGCTCTCCCTCTATCGTTTCCGTGGCTGCAGCGGCGTTCTGCTCTGACTCCAGCTGCTTACTTTCAGCGAAGTCCCGCTCAGCCTGCAGCTAGGCAACCAAGGCATCGTCGCCCTGCTCTCTGGCAGCCGCAATCTCCTGATCCAAACGCTCTACGGTTATGTCAGCTTCGGACTCGTCAAATGCCCGGTCACGACCAAGGTATGAGTCTGAGAACTCCTGCCACTTGGCCAGCGCCTGCTCGTTGGTAATGCCCCGCCGTGCTACCAGTGCCTTAATGATCTTCGGCTTGATGGCGGCTACAGACTCGGCCACAGTCTTGCGATCAACACCACGGGTCTTGGCTATGTCAGCAATAGCTTGGCCACGCAGCTCATCGGCAGACAGGAAGTCATCCATGATCTCCCGCTGTATGCCTGACAGCTTGGCGTCACTTATAAGGAAGCCCAGCTCCTCCGCGTTGATTGGTCTGGCATTGTTCTCAGCCTGCCATGCTTCGTACTCAGCTACCTCATCTGCGCGGCGATCAAGGATGGTCTGCACCAGAATAGCCTTCGTGGGCGAGCCACCGGGGCCATCAACCCGCTCCATTTCGTCCAGCACGTCTTTAATTGGCAGCTCAGCTACCCGCTCAAACCACTCAACCCGGTTCTCACCTTTTTTGCTGCGCTTCCCGGTAAGCAGTTTCTCCTGATTGGCCCCGATCAGGGCTTTACGCTGCTCCTCAGTGATGGCGTCGTTGTCTATGATTGCCTGCACATACCACGGAACTTCTACAGCAGGTGTTTGCTCAGCGGCAGCGGGCTGTGCAGTTGCCTGCGCTGCTGTCTCAGTTGTTTGTTGTGCAGTTGGTGCTTCTGTAGCCGCAGTGCTTTCTGCTTTGGGGGCAGCGGCAGCGGGCTTGGGCTTACCTTTCGTCGGATTTCCAAACCGTTTATCCTTTCCGGTGTACTTGCTATTGGGGTCAACCCGCTTGTGTGCAGCACGAGCTTGCCGGTTAGCGGTCAACGCGGCACGCAGCTGCGCCCGCTCCTCCGGGGTCTTCGCCTTAGCCAGCTTCTCGGTAAGGTCAAGGTTGGTCTCGATCAAACGGTTGTACTGGTTGGCCATAGCCTTGCCGGGAGATTGCGGATACGCATCCTCCAGCTGCTTCATGGTATCCAGATTCTTCTTGATCTTGGCAGACGTAGCGGCAGCATCACCCTTCTCACGCCCAGCCACCTGCTCTCTGTACTTATTCCGCATCATGCGGGTCTGTTCATAAAGGAAGGCGTAGCGGTTCTCTGCCTCCACTTCATTCACCAAACCCTGATCCAGCCCCCTGCGGGCCATCTCCTCGTCAATTTGTTTTCTACGTGATAGCGCCTTCGCCGCCACATCAGGTTGATCGGATGCGTTTTCTGCAATCATGGTGAGTGCGCTGCGTGCATCCAGCAGCGTTTCTTGATCCAGATCAACTACATTGAAGGCTTTTTTGTTGGGAGTGCTGGCGGCTTCGCCCGTATCCCCGGTGAGGTCGGTGGCTACCTGCGGGTCTTTGCCCGCCACGATGTTAACTGCGCCACCGAATATGCCACCAATCAGGGCACCCTCAACCGCTGCAGGTGTGACTCCTTTAAAGAGTTCATCCCCATTGGCCCAGTTATTCCAGACCTGCTCCGATGCTGACTGTGGCAGTTCTTCAAACACACCTTCTGAGATGGCACCGCCGATCACACGTCTGGCAAATGAGCGGGGTAGTTGTCCCGGTGCAAGCTGCGCTCTGCCCTGCGTGAATACAATATCAGGATCACCCACACCCAGCCGTTTAGCTAGGCCAGCACCCAGACGGGCAAACCCTGCTGTGGTCGCTGCTGATCCAGCTGCCGCCCTACCGAACCGGGTGGGGTCGGCATCAACCGCAGCCTCATCGAAGTTGGAGAATGAACCGCCGCCGCTGAGTAAGCCCTCGATCAAAGCTGATCGTGACAAAACACCCAGCCCGCCAATAAAAGGTGCGGCAGAGGACGCCGCCGTACCAGCGGCGATGGCTGCGATTTGTGCTACGTTGCTGAACACAGGCTGCAGCAATGCGCGGGGGTTTTGCGCGTAGGCTTTGAGCGTGCCCGTTATTGTTGGGTCTTCTTGGATGGCCCGCTGTGCATCTTGCGTAGCCTGCTGTCCCTCTGGACTTATCTGACTGCGAAGTTCCTGCGCGTACTGCTCAGGTTGGAAGCCTATCCTCTCACCGACTTGGTCAGTTAACTTATCGAAAGGCCGAGCTGCGCCAACATTGGCAGCGGCAGCGTCTGCAATGCCTGTGATCTGGGAGGGTAATTCCGCAAAGCCAGCCTTGGTATAGCGTGCTATGTCCCCGCCTATACCTTCGCTTTGTTGTGACTCCTGTCGCGCCTGCCCTATGGCACTAAACGCAGCTTCTTCCTCGTTACTGAGTTGCCGCTGCGATTGCTGAGACACCAGCCGCGCCAGCATTTCCTGCGTTGTTGCCATTCTTCGGTTCCCGTGCCTTCTCAATCATCTTGTTCAACTTATCGGTGCCGTAGAACAGGACTACATCAGTGGGTATAACGAACTCCCCACTGTTTAGGGCAGCAGGTTGCTCTCCATCAATGGTAGCAGGAATAGAATCAACTGGCGCGTCAGGATTAGGATCAACAACCATCTTGCCAGCTACTTCCGGCACAGTACCGCCGTCAGCCATACCCACCACACCTTTACCAGCAGCGCCGGACATCGCCCCGGCCCCCATACGCATCTCAAGAAACTTCTCAAAGGGTACAGTGGTTAGCCCCATCGCTCTGGCGCTGTCTGCGTACTGTTGGTACGCCTGTACCTCAGCCATTTGTGGTGCAGATATACCTGCGCTGCCTAGCGCACTGGATACAATGCCCCCCTGCGCGAAGCTCTGACGGTAATGCTGCTTCAGATACATATCTGCGGCAGCCTCGCCGCCCTCTCTATCCAGCAGGGCGTTGTAGTAATCGATATCGAAATCTTTTGTTTCTGGTACAGACAGTCGCGCAGCACGCATTTGGGCCTCAAGGGCCGCCGCGTTGCGGTAGTTTTCTGTACCAGCAGTGTCTCGCAGGTTGTTTTGAATGGCTGTGTTGGCAGCTATGTTCGCCTTATCGATACCGGCGAAGTCCCCGATAGCATTTTCCAGTGAACGCGCCTGACCAATAAGCCCAGCCGTAGTACCCAAGCTATTGCTGCGAGTAGCCTGATCTCTAAAGCGTTGCGCCTGCTCCAGCATATCCATGAGGGGGTTAGTTTGGTTGCCGCTGTCTCCCAGCGTGGTTACAAACGGCACACCCTCCGCGTTCAGCCTATCCGTATTGATATTGGGCTGCCTACCTGCCGGAGCTGCTTGGCCCCCACTAGAGGCGCGACCACCCGGAAACATTAAATCCAAGATTGCGCTGGTGGGTGCTGTGTTGATGCCGTTAGCTAACTCAGTAAGTCTTGTGTAGTTAGCGTTATCTACGGCTTGGTTGGTGTAGCCGGGACGCTGTACTGTCTGCCCTGTTTGCGGGTCAACAGACCGGATATAATTTATCGGGGTGTTAAATTCACGGCCCGGAGTACCAATCGCGTTTTCGTTGGCGTAATTTCTTAGGTTTTCCTGTGCGCTTTTGAAACCCTCATCCCCAATAAAGGCAGCCTCAGTTAGATTTTCATCGGAGAACACATTTTTTACGGCGCTAACAGCGTTTCCTGCCTTCTGTTTCAGGATTTCAAATGGCGAAAGCTCCGGACCCCGCCCCTGCTGCCGCCGCTTCAGCTCAGCTTGGTACGCCTGATCCATACCCGGCACCTGCCCACCGCGAACTGTGGGTGTGCCCCCTCCTGCTTGGATGCGTTGCAGGCCAGTGTCGTAGTCAGTCAGGGCGCGGTCGTCATCGCTCAGAAAATTTCTGTTATCCACCATTAGTATCTAAGCCTCTTACCCGTCCAATTAGCACGTGCCTGCGGGTATGGTCCTGAGCGTGTGCGACGAAGGTCTCGCTTAGCGTCACGAATGGCCAGCAGCCGAGATGCTTGGAAGTTTGTGCCCACAGACATGTTGGCACCTTCCGGATCATTGTTTGTCAGTGCTTTCCACGCCGCGTAATCACATAGGGCAAGCTGATACTCCTCTGCAATTTCAGGCTGGTCCTTCTCATGTACTAACCTACGAAGTGGCTTACGTGCCACAACCATAGTCACCTTATAAACATCGTCCGGTACTGGAGAGAATCGAATGGCGTTTGATCGCGCCTGCAGGGTAAAGCATACAGGGCGACCACTACGGAACGTGACAAGTTGTTGGCCACGTGTGTTATCTCTTAGGGGGTGATACGAGGCGTGTTCTTCATCTGGGTTAAGCACGATACCAGCCTCATCAATGGCTATGATCCGCTTATCCAGAGTGTATGTATCCTGCCCTACAACCGTATCGAACGTGGTGAAATCAGACGTATCATCTGTGATGCAGTGAGTACGTCTACAAAAAAGAGACTCCGCATCGTTTAGATAGCGGAGTAGCTCAGAGTCTGTCCACAACTGAGGCAGTGCTGTATCACGCAGCACCGCACAGCGGAGGTGACTCATAAGCTCGGATAGTGTCATATGTCGATATCAAGATCACCGATATCATCGGCAGTGGTGGTCTTCTTTTTCGCCCTGCCTTTCGGCTTAGGCTCAGCCTCGACAGGCTCAGCAGGCTGCTCGGCAGCGGCAATTTCTTTTTCTGCCTCCACCTCAGCTGCACGCTCCAGCTCCTCGACCAACTTGCGGGCTTTTTCAAGCCGCTGAGTGGCGTTCAGTCTGGCGTCAGCCTCAACTTCTTGCTGCAGTCGGTGCGCCTCGATGTAGAACTGCTCATCTACAGGGTCAAACGGCACCATCTTCTCGTGCATAGCAAGATTGGGGTTCATGGGGAACACTTCCCCGGTTTCTAAGTGGCGTAACATCTTAGGCATGGTTCATCCTCAGCGAGAAGCATGGGGGCCGAAGCCCCCAGCAGTTAGCCAGCGTTAGCTACAAGCACAGCTACGCGGAACTTGCAGACAGTAGCTGCAGCCCCACCGACGGTGAATGAAATCCACGTATCGGCATCGTAGTAAGTGGGAGTAGGCATTGCGCCAACATTGTCGAGATAAGCACCTGCACCAGCAAAGCGGCCAGCTACAGCCACTGCTTGCGCTGCCACATAACCATTCGGGTCGGCAGCATCACCAACGTCGATGGTGGTTGTGGCCTCGACCGCCTGAACCGTGAGCTGCACACCAAGCACATATGATCCCGCAGGGATTTTAATGAACTCGGTGACAGTATCGCCGCTGGCGATATTCATCACAGTGGAGTCGTAGGTGTTCTCAAAGACAGTGAACATCGGCAGAGATGCGGCTTGTGCGCCAGCAGCCCGACCAATTGGCGTACCGTCTTGGTAAGTGGTTACATCAGCCATGAGTTAATCCCTCCTATTAGGATACTGCTGTCTTGGAAATGTAAGACGCGCAAAGGGCTTCAGGCTTCACGACCTTGTGACCATATACCATCAGGCCACGCATGATGTCACCAAAGGTAGACTCCGCACGCAGGTCTTCGGTCTTGGTCAGCTGAGTTGCAAAGGTCAGACCAGCCTGAGTACCGGCGATAATGTGGAAAGGCTGCGCCAGACCGTCAGTATAACGAGGCAACAGGTTGCTGTTATACAGAGTGAAACGGTCAATGACACCAACCCGGCCATTACGCAGCGGAGTACCGCCGTCGCCAGTCAGTGATGCGTCTTTGATGTCAGACATCTTCAGCATCGTGGTAGCCCAGAAAGGCATCAGCAGGAAGCGGCCAGTCTCAGGCACGTTCTGCTCGTCCAGTACCTGACCCATGTACAGAATCTGCTCAAGGATAGGCATGGTGCTAGATGCGCCGTCCTTGGATACAACAACCGGGGCACCCGTGGTACCAAGATTGATGTCACCAGAGATGCGACCAGCGGTTGCGCCTTTGTTCTGGGGAGAGATGTCGGGAACAATAGTACCCAGTACACGTGAGTCCAGCTTGATTTTCATCTGCTCAGACGCGTCCTCAGCCCAGAGGTTCATCTGATCGATGTCCTGCTGCTTCTGGACCACGTCATCGATGATGGTGTCCCAGTAGAAACCCTTGTCAATCAGCAGTTCGATAGTCGGTGCTTCGGGACGCTGGTGCTGCAGGGTCTGGCCAATGGTGTAATCATGGATGTCCAGAGTCGGCTTCGTCCGGATGATAACCTTATCACCTTGGTTACGAATCTCGCCTTCGTAGTCCGTGTTCGAGATCGCCGCCAGTACGGTCGCGTCGTAGAACTTCACCAACAGCTTACCGGAGTAGACTGTCGGCACGTACCGCATCTCCGTTGATGCGATGTTTCCGAATCCCGCTGATACAGGGTATCCCATTGTTCCGTCCTTTCTCTCTGCACAGCGGGGCTATGGGCTACTTGCCCATGAGTATCCGTCCCTCAAACTGTGCGTCCTCATATTCCTGCTCCAACGCGGCCGCGGTATCAGCATCAACCTTGAGCTGTCCGCGTGCCTTGTCGTTATAGAACGCCGCAATTTCAGACTCGGGAATGTTGCGCTTCTGGACCGTCTTGGTCGCCGCGCTTCCCGGGTTACCCCTCGCGATCCTCGGTTTCTGCTGAGCCTGTACTTCCTGGGCAGGCTGGTTTTCATCGGGGCGCCATCCCGTCGCGCGCTTAAACGCGTCGACGACACGTGCCACACCGTACGCGTCGTTCAGAGCCAGAGCGGCCCCTCCGATCTCGCGCCAGGTGCGCCCGCTGATCGGCTCAACCGTGTAGAGGAAGTTGCTCCAGCCAGTCTCGGCCGGGTGAGCGTTTAAGAAGCTCGCGCCTTCGGACAGTTCGTCAGTCTTGTTCCAAATGACGCCGTCCTGGGCTTTCTTCTCCCTCTCCTCGATGCGCCGTATCCGCGCCTCGTAGTCCTGTTGCATCTTCTGTTGTTCCTGGCGAAGCTGAGAAATCTTCTGCTCGGC
>Ga0180438_10005165_pt1 | contig 18331 bp, 23 predicted proteins | sample SS_ome_12_FD_132455 | JGI IMG/M metagenome (GOLD analysis project Ga0180438, IMG submission 132455) | Hypersaline lake sediment archaeal communities from the Salton Sea, California, USA - SS_3_D_2 metaG | ecosystem: Environmental > Aquatic > Non-marine Saline and Alkaline > Hypersaline >...
CTTTCAACAATGTATATTTCCCCAATGGCTTTAATGATCCCACTTTATTTACAAATGACAAAATTAAATTTAAATAATACGTATACTGCACTAATAGTCATCTATGTTGCACTCAATTCAGCATTTTCGATTTATTTAATGACTACTTATTTAAAAGGAATACCAGCAGAGATAATAGAAGCTGCAATAATTGATGGGTGCAGTGAGTTTGGACTACTATTCAGGATATTTCTTCCCCTTTCTAAATCTGCAATTTTGGTTTTAAGTGTGATCTCATTTTCAGCTATGTGGAATGACCTTTTATTTGCATTGATTTTTCTCCAAAAGGAGCAGAAACAGACTATTATGGTAGCAATTGCCAATTTCAGGGGATCATTTGGCACAGGAAATATGACTCATATTTTAAGTGCTCTCACAATAGCTACACTACCTGTTTTGATTCTTTATTTATTTGTACAAAGATCTTTTAAAGAAGGTATGACATTCGGTACTTTTAAATAATTAATTGACGTTAAAGGATATATCTTAATCTTCGAAATAAAAAGAAAAGTAATATAATTGTATCTTAAAATATGGTGGAGTAAAAAATGCCAGTAAACACTGTAAATGGAGAGATAAGTGCAAACGAATTGGGAATTACTGATGTACATGAACACATACTATGTAATTTTTTAAAAGACTTTAAAAAACCAAGGGAAGTGACAAAACAAATATTGTCAGAACAGAAAGTGAGCATGGAACATCTTGGGATTCTTACAATAAATCAGTTTGCAATTAAAGATAATTTGATTTTTAACGATGAAAACCTAGCTGAAAGAGAGTTAATGGAATTTAAGAAAGCTGGGGGAAAAACTATTGTTGATGCTACTCCAGCTGATACCGGACGAGATCCAATTGCATTAAAAAGGATTTCAAATGTTTTGGGCATAAATATTATAGCTGCTACCGGATTTTATAGAAAACGATATCATTTAAAAAAAGTCCATAGTATGTCTATGGAAGAGATCTCTGATTGGATGATAAAAGAAATAGAGGTCGGAATTGATGATACTGGTATTAAAGCTGGGATAATTGGGGAGTTGGGTACAAGTGAAGAAATAGATTCTGATGAGGAAAAGGTGCTGAAATCAGCAGCAAAGGTAAATAAAAAGCTAGGGATACCTGTTATGGTTCATCTTGAGCCATGGAAGAGATTGGCTTTGGATGTATTAAAAATTTTATCAAATAATGGGGCAAATTTAGAAAAAGTGTATCTCTGCCACCTGGATGATAATTTTTATGACTACAAATATTATACAAATATTCTTAAAACAAGTGCATATATTGGTTTTGACACATTTGGGGAGTTAGCTACTCTTGATCCAGTATTCCGATGTCCGTCGGACAGTGAAAGGATAGAACTTCTTTTAAAGCTGATTGAAGATGGTTATGGAGAAAAAATATTACTTGGCTGTGATGTTTGTAGAAAAAGACAGTTACATAAATATGGTGGTTGGGGGTATGATCATTTTCTCAGCAATATCATACCTGTCTTAAGGAAAAAGGGGATGATGGAAAAGGAAATACAAATGTTAACAATTGAAAATCCTAAGAATTATTTGAATGTTGAAAAAACGGCTTAACTACAAATGTAAGAAGCAGACTTCAATTGACTTGATTTTTTTCCCATTATCTAAAGCCAGTTTATATAATGATCGAAGGTTTGAGCGGGTTATACTGACTTATTCGACGGGCCTCCCGGCTCTATCAATTAACATATTTATTTGCTCCGTAAAAAGGGCATATTCAGTTTTTGGATTATCTAATTCGGTAAAAATATTAAGGCCCTTATAAAAATGATAAAGCATAAGACGAAGACCAAGAGAGGATAATTTAAAAGGGCGCCTCATCTCAATTCCTTTTATGGGGCAAAATCGCTTAAGAAGTATTAGATGCGCTTCAGTGGTCATTTGAATGGCATGAAATCTTGCAGCACTTTCCACTTCTACTCCAGGTTGACTGCTATAAAATCCTGGGATGTAGAAGACTGCTGGATCAAATAATCTCTGATGATTTAGCACATATTCCTGACTATGTCTGTCCTTGTAGCTAAATAAAGGGAGGCAAAGCCAGTAAGGCACATGTTGACTGACGTTTATTGGGTTCCACCAATCTGACAGTTTTTTATTTAAAAGTATTACAGGTCGGATTTTACTATTTGTCGTTATGAGATGTTCGTCTTTTTCAAGTTCGAAGAACTTCGTAACAAATGATGTCTTTGAAGGCGGAAGGGTACTCTGTAATTCCCGTACATACCAAGTTGAATTTGGTTCGTCATGCGGTTTATATTGGTGTTCTTCGAGATACCATCGTTTTCGTTTGACATACCATGCGACTGCGGAACAAAATTGGCCCGGTAAAAAAGTGGTTGTTTTATATAATATCCATTCAATAAACGGTGAATCATTTAAATCAAGACAAGTCTTATCATAAATATCAGGAATTCCCTTTGTCATTTCGTATTTGTTTAAGTCGAGTACGGAAACTCTTCCGGAGTTCACGTTCAACCTTATCATCAATGGAAAGTTTTCGCACTCGGTAATATTCGTCTGATTGGACAGTATCAAAATCAAGAGGTTCTTTTCTTTTAGTTGCGTTGATCATGGGCTCAGTTTCGAAATAAATATAATCTAATAAATCCTCAAAGGATCTATTACCAAAGTCGGATACCACATGATAAATGATAGTATTGATATCAGGTGAATGCGGCTCAATCCTTGTCTCAGGGTTAAGGCTTACTAAAATAGCAGTTTTTTCACCCTCTATCTCAACACTAGCTTGTTGAAAATCAGTATCGTTTAGTATCGAGTCATATTCTAGTATATACGGACCGTAAAGATAATAGACCCATGTATTTGTAATTAGCCGTCCCCCAAATCGTCTTTTATGAAATAAATCCGCAAGATATGATAGTTTAAGCAATCGTGTCTTTGAAGGCCATTTCGAACACCTCTGATAATATGAATTTAGAATTGAAATTAGTAGGTCTTTAAACTGCATAGCATGAATATTTACAATTAAATTCTATAACAGCATATTTACCAAAGTCAAATTTAGTGTCTTTTATTTTTTATTAATACTATTGAATTTAGTCTCATAAATTAACTCTATCTATGATACAACCAGTGGTGAAAGCACGGTATGGAATGAGCCGATTACACCATCTTATTATGAAGCGGTAAATTGAATTCATTTATATACTAATTCATCATGTAAATATATGCAACTTCAATCACTGTAGTATTGATTATATTTTTTAAGAATCTTACGCCTGATATTCCATGACTTGTTTTGATTGCATATTTCATTAAGAGTATCGTGTTATTGTTTGGCCCCTTGTCTTCAACAGCAGGACTTGCAATACACAGATGGCATTCATTCAAATCTTCTAAATACAAACGCATAGCTGCACTAACATTTAGTATCTTTTTTCATTCCAATCTTTTACGATTTCCCATTCAATCGTGAACTCCGGTAACTTTTAATCCACATTCAATAATATAATAAAAAAGTAATATGCATCACCGAATTCACCACACGGGTACGCTTCAAGAGTATCTTTTCCTGAGAATTTCAATGAAATGTGGCTCAATTTCATCAAACATAGCGATGAGCTTTCCAGGCTCATCAATATAGCCTATCTCGTGGAGATATCTATAGAATAATTTCAGCGATGGCGGCCACTTCACATATTCAGGAGGGTCAACCATCACCTTTCTCAAAAGATGATCTGTAAAATATTCCATCACATAGAGAGGATGAACAGACCTCAAAGTGATGACATCTTCATGTAGGTATCGATAAATGAAGTCCAAATAGCTTGTAATATTATCAGAGAAATCCTCGCTATAGTTTTTCATTCCCCTGGCTGCAAGCCATTTCTCGAATCCTTCACCGCATTTTTCCTCAAAGGAGAAATAGTAGTCCTCCCACTCATCATAGGCCACACCCTCAACCACGTATGCATCGACTCTATTCAGCATCTGAAGTAGTTTTTTATCCGCATCATCCGGTGTATATTCTTCTTCTGATAGGCGCAGAGAGCCATAATCAAACTCAGTGATGAGGAATTGTTTCTCCTTGCGCACAAACATAATCTGCGGGATCTTGGGCTGAATTTTTTCTGGTATTAAGTATTCTCTCCGGTGCACCATCGTTTCAAAAAGTTCTGTGGATTCTCCTTTATTCATTTTTAGAGTTTTCCCAATGCGCTTGATTATGTACGTTTTTTTCTCCTCAAGTAGGGGTTCACTTGATGGGGAAGCGTAATTCCATATCAGCATTGCAAGCTGCATCATCTCATTGTGCTCTTCAAGGGTGGCTCTTTTCACATGCTGCAGAAGGGGTTTAGTATACTCAATCATTGCCTGGCTCATAGACACTGCCCGAAACCCTTCAGGTGTCTTTATATCTGATAAGGCAGGCCGATACAAATGATTGACTTTCGGTTTTGGCCGTGATGCTTTGGTTTGCAGCTTTCTTCGCTTTTTTCCTTTTGCCTGCGCTCTTCTCATCTCAATGGCTTTCCTCTTTTTTTTCCTTCCCATGATTTCAGACCTCGAAAATCAAACGTATACCATGTATATAAGATTGGCATAAATGTGTATTATAGTATATAAATGTCAAGCGAATTTCCCGGGGTATTGGAAAATAAATTTCCCGATGTGAATGTGGCAAAATACACATCTTTTCCATGAGGGAAGTCGGGCTGCAGAGAAGTGCAAATCTTTCCTCAGGCGTTTCAACGGCGTAAATTCAGATATAGAGACACACAAAATATTTCCCAACGGTGCCGCGATGAATCCTGAGAAACAGCGAGTGCTCACCGGGGACAGACCGACCGGCAGGCTGCACCTCGGCCACTACGTGGGGTCACTTGCAAACAGGGTAAGCCTCCAGGACCGATACGAGTGCTATTTTATCATCGCCGACCTCCATACCCTCACCACGCACCCCCAGAAAGAGCGAATTGCGGAGATCGAGCGCAATGTGCACGAAATGCTCCTGGACTATCTCTCCGTAGGAATCGACCCGGAGAGGTCTGTGATCTACCTGCAGTCCGCAGTACGGGAGGTGTACGAGCTGAACCTGATCTTCGAGATGCTCGTGCAGCTCCCAAGGCTCCAGCGGCTGCCAGACCTCAAGGAGATGGCAAGGTCTGCTCTCCTCAAGGAAATGCCTTTCGGGCTTCTCGGGTACCCGGTGCTGCAGGCTGCGGACATCCTCCTTCCAAGGGCTGAGCTGGTCCCGGTCGGGCGCGACAACGAGTCTCACGTGGAAATCGCCAGGGAAATCGCCCGCAGGTTCAACAATCTCTATGGAGAAATCTTTTCGATCCCGCAGGCTCTTGTCGGCGACGTGCCGGTTCTTGTTGGCATCGATGGAAAGTCAAAAATGTCCAAGTCGTTGCACAATGCAATCTACCTCTCCGATGACCCGGGATCCGTACGGGAAAAGGTCATGAGGATGTACACAGACCCGGCGCGGACCAGGGCGGATGTGCCGGGAACGGTTGAGGGAAACCCTGTTTTCATCTACCACAATGCCTTCAACTCCAACAGAGCTGAAGTAGAGGAGCTCGCAGAACGCTACAGAAAGGGGAAGGTTGGTGATGTTGAGGTGAAGCGCAAGCTTTCAGATGCAATCAACAGGTTCCTCGATCCTATGAGGGAACGGCGATCTCTCTATGCGGAAAAAAAGCGCTACCTGGATGAGATACTGTACACAGGAACTACCGTGATGCGTCATGAGGCGGGGACGACAATGCGCATGGTGAAAGATGCGATGGGAATTTCAAGAACCTGGGAACGGATCAAGAAGAGCCTGGAGATGCGGACGCCTCGCTGACGATCCTTCACGGCAGGAGGAATGCTGCGAAGGCACAATACTGCAGCAGCCTGATCCAGAAAATTATTTGAATTTCCCCTTGATTCTCTGTTTCAACGCACCCACTGTTTTGTTGACACATTTCTGCATGGACGGAAGAGAATGCATTTCGTCTCCCATTATTTCCATGAAGAACAGTGTTCATTTGGTTTGATTAAAAAATGATAAGGAGAATCAGCATGAAGGTAGCGGTGGATGAGGATCTCTGTGTGGGGACCGGGAACTGCGTAGACACCTGCCCCGAGGTGTTCGAGCTGGTGGATGGTATCTCCCATGTGAAGGTGGATGTGGTGCCAGAAGAGGTGGAGAAACAGGCGAAACAAGCCGTTGAAGAGTGTCCGGTGAGCGCCATCGAAATTGTCGAGGAGTAGGTTTTTCCCCAGACCCTAACTCCTCGCGAAGGCAAAGCTCTCCTTTACCTTTCTGGCGAGTTCGGCGGATCTGCGGGAGATCAGGTCGAGCTCCTCTTCTGAAGGTGATCCCCTGAACTCGAGAGGATCAATGAACTCCCAGCTGAGCTTTTCCGTGAGTGTTTCGAGCTCTCTCTGCGCACCGCCGGACCAGCCGTAGGAACCGAAACGGAACACCTTCTTATGCAGCACTTTTTTCCTCGCCAGGTCGTCGATCACGTGCGCAAGAGGAGGGAACATCCTGTATTCATAGGTCGGCATTCCGAGGATCAGCCCAGTGGACTTCCAGGCTGATGACAGTATGAAGGACACATGATCTTCAGGCACACGGTACGAACTGACCTTTACGCCCTCCCTCTGAGCTCCCTCCAACGCATATTTCACCGCCCGCTCGGTGTTTCCGTACATACTCCCCCAGATGAGCGTGATCTCCGGCTCTGCCGGGCCCTTCATGTACCTGGCAAACCGTTCGTACAGCTCCACGATCCTATCTGGATTTTTTCGCCATACAAGACCGTGGGCAGGCGCGAGAATTCGATAATCAAGCTCCCGAACTTTTTTTACAGCCCGCTCCACAAACACGGAGAAAGAAGCAATGATGTTCGCGAAATACCGGAGTGCTTCTTCCTCGAAGAAACGGAGCTTCTCTTCTGAAATCTGCTCGTCAAAGGGCTCTTCTGTGGTGCTGCCAAAGGAACCGAAGGCGTCCCCGCTGAAAAGAGTTTTGGTATCCTCTTCGAGGGTGACCATTGTTTCAGGCCAGTGGACGTTCGGTGTCTCTTCGAACCGGAGCAGCTTGCCATTCCCAAGAGGGATCACTTCACCCGAATGAACAGGCCTCAAATTCCCGGTGATGCCGAAAAAGCTCTTCGCCATCTCTATTCCCTTCTCTGTGGCAAGAATTTCGAAATCCGGCTTTATTCTCCGGAGGGTGTGAAGCCAGCCGGTATGGTCCGGCTCCAGGTGGTTTAATACTGCATACCCGATCTGATCCATGGAGATACCAAGCGCATCGAGCTGAGAATAAAACGTCTCCGGCACGCCGTCCCACCCGCATACCCCGTCGATAAGGGCGGTCTTCTCACCCCGAACAATGTAGGAGTTCATCGTCATACCGTAAGGAATTGGCCAGATTCCTTCGAAGAGAACCGATTTCGGGACATCCGCAGCAAGCCGAAAAATTCCATCTGCAATCATTATTGGATTCATACTCCATTCCCTTCATTCATTCTATTTATAATACTAATATTATATGATTTGTTATAAATTTCAACCATTCTGTATACACCGACCAAAGCACTGAACCTCGCATTTTCCATATGCCACTTCGCTTCCACGTTTTTTCCCCCTTGCCGATCGCCCCATAAACGTACATTGTCCAGTCATGAGAATTTTTTCCAATATTGTTGATCCAGGTCAAGGACGCATCCGAGGGTTCGGATTAAATAATAGATTGAAACAAGAAGGAGGGCGTTATGCGAAAGATGATGCCAATCGGACCTCTCATGATCGAGCACCGGCTCATCGAAAGGATGATCAGAGTGATCGGGGAGAATATGAAGAAGATCGAGACCGAAGAGCGCGTAGAACGGAGTTTTATTGAAACCGTTGTCGACTTCATCCGCACCTATGCGGACCGCTGTCACCACGGAAAGGAAGAGGACATTCTCTTCCGCGAACTGAAGAAAAAGAATATCTCAGCCGAACACACCAAGATCATGGAGGAGCTGATCCAAGAACACGTGTGGGGAAGAAATACCACCGGTGCGCTCGTCTCTGCCCCCAGAAAGTATCTGGGAGGGGATGCAAGTCAGCTCCCAGAGATCATCTCGCTGCTCTCACATCTCGTCGACTTTTACCCCAGGCACATCGAAAAGGAGGACAGGCACTTTTTCCTCCCTGTCATGGAGTACTTCAGCCAGGAGGAGAGGGATGGGTTGCTCCGGGAGGGGTTTGAGTTCGACCAGAAGCTCATCCATGAGAAGTACAAAGGCGTTGTGGAATCCGAAGAAAAAGGCTTGGCTCTCTAAGACACGAATCTCCAGTACCCCGGACACCCAATCTATGGCACGGTATGCCAGACCACTCTTGCGCTTTTTTCAGAATCCCCTTTCCGCAGGAGAATTTCGGCTTATGGTTAAAGAATGAGTGATGTGCAATTTTGTGAATTCGCACAGGCAGGAGGAAGAGGATGGAAGAAATACATCTGACGACGCCCAATGGTGAGCGCATAATTCTGAGTGCATCCACACTTGAACGATTCGCCTCGAGAATCCGTGGAGAGCTCATATCACCGGGGAATGGAAGCTACGATGAGGCCCGGAAACTCTGGAACGGGATGATCGACAAGAAGCCGGGGCTGATCGTGCGCTGCTCCGGCGCTTCCGACGTCATCCACTCGATCAACTTCGCCAGGGATAAAAACATCCTCTTTACGGTGCGGAGCGGAGGCCACAATGTTGCAGGGCTTGCCTCGATAGATGACGGCATGGTGATCGACCTTTCGAAAATGAGGGGTGTGCAGGTTGATCCTGAAAGACGCAGAGTACAGGTACAGGGAGGGGCGATTCTGGGGGATGTGGACCGCGAGACGCAGCCCTTCGGGCTTGCCGTACCCATCGGTCTTGTGTCTGAAACAGGCATTGCGGGCCTCACCCTGGGGGGCGGGATGGGATGGCTCACCAGAAGCCACGGATTCACCATTGACAATCTGATTGCAGCAGATGTGGTGACTGCCGACGGGAGCTTCAGAAGAGCACAGGGCGATCAGAACGAAGATCTTCTCTGGGCGCTGAAGGGGGGCGGCGGATCCTTCGGTGTTGTCACACAGTTCACATACCAGGCTCACGAGGTCGGACCAGACATCTGGTTCGCCGGTCCCATGTACCCGCTCGAGAAGGCCGAGAAGATCCTCACAGAGCTTCTGGAGTTCATGGCAACGGCGCCTGAGGAACTCGGAGTTCTGGCGACCTACTGGTCCATTCCCCGTTCACCGGACATTCCCGAAGAGCTGCACGGGAGACCTGTGGTCATCCTGCTTGCCTGCTACACAGGACCCTTCGAGGCCGGAGAAAGAGCAATACTGCCATTGCGGGAGCTTGACAGGCCGCTTTTCGACCTGAGCGCCCCCATGAAGTTTGACCAGCTGCAGAAATTTCTTGACCCAGACTATCCAGATGGCAGACTCTACTACTGGAAGTCTCTCTACTTTTCAAAACTTGACAGCCGCATCCTTACACAACTGACCGAGCACGCTGCAAAGAGACCTTCTGAGATCAGCTCCATCGACATCTGGTTCCTCGGCGGCGCATCGAGCAGAGTCCATGAGGATGAGACCCCCTTTTCCCACAGAAAGGCGGGCTACATGATCGCACTCGAATCGAACTGGGACCGCCCTGAAGACTCCGAGAGGAATGTCTCCTGGACCAGGGACGTGTTCGATCAGCTGAAACAGTACTCAACCGGCGGTTCGTATTTGAACTTCCCGGGGTTCGCCGATGAGGACGAGGCCTATCTTAAAAACAGTTACGGAAAAAACTTCGAACGGCTCGTCGGAATAAAGAAAAAATACGACCCTGAAAACCTGTTCAGGGGAAACTTCCGAATCGCACAGTGAGCGTTTCCCGTTGACAGAAACCTCCCTTCAGTTTAAAGTACGGATTGACGCACATTTTCAATAGGCGGGCCAGGAGGGTTACAGAAGAGGAGGTGTGGGGTGTCATTTCCCTTTCTACTGCTTCTCGGTGCGTATCTGATCGCAGGAACCACCATTGCAATCCTCGTGCACAGGGCACGGCAGACACAGGAAGAATACTTCATCGGGGGACGAAGGATCGGGGGAGTCGTATCCGCGCTGACCTACGCCGCAACCACCTACTCCGCCTTCATGATGGTCGGTCTGGTTGGGCTTTCCTACGGGACAGGGATCGGGGCACTCGTGTTCGAGCTCTCCTATCTCGCAGGAACTGTGTTCCTTCTCTCTGTATACGGAAAAAAGATATGGAGAATGAGCAGAGAGACCGGTGCGATTTCACCGATGGAACTGTTTACCATGAGATACGGGAGGACCTCAGCCGTTCTGGGCACCGCGGTTTCGATTGTAGCCCTCATACCCTACACCTCAAGCCAGGTGATCGGTCTGGCCCTCGTGTTTCAGAACTTCGGCGGCTTCAATTTTACCGTGGGAGTGAGCTTTGCCGCAGTGATCGTGGCGCTGTGGGCGTTATTGGGAGGTCTCAGGGGGGTTGCGCTCACCGATTCATTTCAGGGCGTGTTCATGCTCGTTGCCGCACTTGCCGGATTTTTCTGGGTCCAGGGAAGATTCCCCGGGATTGAGCTCCAGCAGTTTCCCGGTACGTTCTGGACGCTTCCCAGGTTTGTCAACTTCACCCTTCCCTGGTTTTTCTTTGCGCTCACGAACCCGCAGGTACTCCAGCGCCTCTTCATCCCGAAAGACACGGGTTCTCTTAAAAGGATGATCCTTTACTTCGCCATTTTCGGCCTTCTGTATACCTTGATCGTCACGTTCATTGGCTTTGCTGCACGCGGCGGCGCACAGGCGGGACTGTTCCCTGCGGTGCAGGACAGGGACTCGGTGATCCTCGAGCTGCTTGAGATGATGGGAACCTGGCTTGCGGTTCCCCTTGCCCTGAGCATAATATTCGCCGCTGTTTCCACGGCAAACTCCATCATCCTGACCCTCTCTTCCATGGTGGTCAGGGATCTTTTCAGAGCCAGGGGGAAAGTATGGATGGGAAGGAGCTTCATACTCCTTCTCACCTTCCTGGTGTTCCTCTTCTCTCTCATGCGTCCGAACTACATCGTGGAGCTCGCGGTCGCCTCCTCCTCAATTCTGCTCTGTTTCCTCCCCCTGCTCTTTGGACTGTTTCACTGGAAGTGCGGTGGTCGTTATGCCGCGGTTTTCACCCTGGCAGGCGGAGCGGGCGCTGCCCTCATCCTGCGGGCCGCAGGCGTCCCTCTGAGCTCGGTCTACACGCTCTTTGCAGCCTTTGCAGCATTCTTTGTTGGCGCTCTTTTGGATAGCCGGATAAAAAAAAGTGGCTGAAGCGGGGCAAACACTCTCTTATCTCTCTTTATTCCGATTGATTTCCTCGCTTGAGGGAGTAAATTTGTAGAAAAGGAAAGGGAAAGATCATGGCGGTTCCAAGAGCGCTGAAAAAAATCACCGAAACCGTGTGGGAATTGCCCATCTCATACAAGAGCGGTATGCTCGTGCCTGCCCGCATCTACGCCACAGAAGAGCTCCTTGCAGCGATGGACGAAGGAGTATTCGAGCAGACATCGAATGTCGCAACTCTGCCAGGTATTCAGGGATACTCCTTCTGCATGCCGGACGGGCACTGGGGCTATGGATTTCCCATCGGAGGTGCGGCTGCCTTTGACCCGAAAAAAGGGGTCATTTCACCCGGCGGCATCGGGTTTGATGTGAACTGCGGGATGCGGCTCATCCGTACTGATCTCTCCTATGAGGAGATACAGCCAAAGCTCTCAATCCTCGTGGACAGGCTCTTTGAACGGGTGCCTACTGGTGTCGGAAGCACCGGCTTCGTCCATCTTTCTCAGGACGAGTTCAGGCACGTGGTGGAGCAGGGCGCTCGATGGTGCCTGAAACACGGCTATGGCACAGCAGAGGATCTCAGGCGTACCGAAGAAAATGGGTGCGTGAACGGAGCCGACTCCTCGACGATAAGTGCAAAAGCGGTGGAGAGGGGCTACAAACAGATCGGCACCCTGGGTTCAGGGAACCATTACCTTGAAATACAGGTCGTCAGGGAAGAGAACATCTTCGACAGGACGCTCGCCGAGGCTCTGGGCATCAGCTTCCCGGGACAGGTCGTGGTCATGTTTCACTGCGGGAGCAGAGGGTTCGGGCACCAGGTTGCAACCGATTACCTCAAGCTCTTCCTCGCAAAAGCAGAGAAGCATCGCATTGCACTCCCTGACCGGGAGCTTGCGAGCGCTCCCTTCCAGTCAAAAGAGGGCCAGGACTACTTCTCCGCAATGAAGTGCGCGATCAACATGTCCTTCGTGAACAGGCAGGTGATCCTTCACAGAATACGGGAAGTATTTTCCGAAGTATTCCATCGGGACCCCTTTGATCTCGGGCTCCATCAGGTGTACGATGTTTCACACAACACGGCGAAACTGGAAAAACACGAAATCGGCGGAAAAACAAGGGAGCTTTTGATTCATCGTAAGGGCGCAACCCGTGCATTCCCTCCCGGACATTCCGAGCTTCCTGATATCTACCATTCCACAGGGCAGCCTGTGATCATCGGAGGGAGCATGGAAACAGGCTCCTACCTCCTCACAGGTGTTGAAGGCGGAAGCCAGACATTCTTTACCACGGCGCACGGGAGCGGGCGAACCATGAGCAGGCGCCAGGCAAAAAAACAGTTCCAGGGAAAAGCGCTCATCCACGACATGGCCCAGAAGGGCATCTATATCCGGGCCGCTTCACTCTCAGGGCTTGCCGAGGAGGCAGGGAAGGCGTACAAGAACATCGACTCAGTTGTTCAGGCAACAGAGAAGGCTGGCATCAGCAGGCGGGTTGTCCGCTTCATCCCAGTTGGGAACATCAAGGGGTGAGGGAGGCCTAAGCCCTGCGGCTGGGGAACGCTCACAGATACCATCTTTCCTCAGGTGCGTATCCACAGAGAGGTTGCACAATCCATGACCTATCAGTACCTGGATGATTTCTCCATCGCAGACGTGGCTTTCACCGCAGAGGGAAAGAGTCTTGAGGAACTTTTTCAAGAAGCAGGTGACGCCACCATGAACACGATGGTGGAAAACCTCGGTGAAATCAGGGAGAATACGAAAAAGCGCTGTACCCTCTTTTCCAGATCCATAGAGATGCTCCTCTTCGATCTCCTTCAGGAGTTGATATTCTACAAAGATGCAGAACAGCTCCTGCTCCGTGTGAAAAACCCCACCGTTGAGAAAACCGGTGAGGGTTTCACGCTGCGCTGCACGCTCTCGGGTGAACGGATCGATTCCGAAAGGCACACCCTCATTGTGGATGTGAAAGCAGTAACCATCTCTCATTTCTCCGTTGAGGAGACAGCCAAAGGCTATCGGGCGACCGTGGTGCTTGACGTCTGAAGCCGCCTTGCGGCAAACCCGGTATATTCTCTCTACCCCCTATTCCCATTCAACGCTATAGTGTATCCTGTACGTGAATTACACACATGCGTACTGGTGAAGAAAATGGCGATTGTCGGAATACCGAAAGAGAGCTATCCGGGTGAGAACAGGGTTGCCCTTGTGCCATCCCATGTGGGAGATCTCAGGAACGCAGGGCTCAGTGTATACATCGAGTGCGGAGCGGGAGAGAACGCCGGATATCCTGACGCTTCCTATATGGAACGGGGGGCAGATCTGATCTCGAGCAGGGAAAAGCTGTTCAGCGAAGCAGATGTCCTGCTTCAGGTGCGGGGGAAAAGCGCAAACCCGCAGTGAGGGTACCTGGACCTGGAAACCATGAAGAAGGGCCAGATCCTCATCGGTCTGCTCGATCCCGACTTCGCACCCCAGTGCCTCAGCATACTGCAAAAAAGGGCCCTCACCTCCTTTGCACTCGAGCTCATGCCACGCATCACCCGCGCGCAGAGCATGGATGTGCTCTCCTCCGTGGCCTCGATCTCTGGGTACAAGGCGGCGCTTCTGGCAGCGGAAAAACTCCTCAGGATGTTTCCCATGATGATGACCGCAACGGGAACGATTGTCCCGGAACACCCATTTCAGGAATGCCCATCATAGAGGTAGAGCGGGCGAAAACCGTGGTGGTGATAAAGAGAAGTCTCAGCCCGGGTTTTGCGGGGATTCCAAACCCTCTCTTTACCGCTGACAACACGCTCAAGCTCTCCGACGACGGGCAGAAGATGGTGCAGGAGCTCATCGATGCATACAGAGAAGCATGAGATAGCTGGGACCGGGTCTCTCATTACCCAACGAAGGCTTTTTCGTCGGTCCGTGTACAGAAACCCGGAAGGTGCAGCGCTCGTCATACACCACGCTTCATCGCTCACTGCTCTGGCGGGCAAGATTCAAGAGCCCACCAGCCAGAAGTATCCTCCGCTGCCGGTCTGAGACCTCCAGCCTGGTCTTGATCTCAACTCCCCGTACGAGAACCCCTAACTGTTTCTCACCTCTTTCCAGCGCGCTTCTGATACCCTGGATCCGAATCCTGTCCCCCTGAGCGATCCTTACGTAATCGCCGGGGTCATCAAAGGTGAGCGGAACAATCCCGAAGTTGATCAGGTTCGCTCTGTGGATTCTGGCAAAGCTCTTTGCGATCTTTACCCTGATCCCAAGGTAGCGAGGCGCCAGAGCAGCGTGCTCACGGGAGGAGCCCTGTCCGTAGTTTTCACCTCCGACTATGACGCCCCCCTTCTTCTCCATCGCTCGTTTGGAAAAACCCTGATCCACCATGTCGTAGACGAACTCGCTGATGGCGGGAATATTGCTCCGAAAGGGCAGGACCCTGTTCCCTGCAGGCATGATGGTATCCGTGCTGATGTTGTCCCCCACCTTGAGGAGCACTTCCCCTTCGAGACCTTCTCCGAGCGGTTCGAATAGGGGGAACGGCTTGATGTTGGGGCCTCTGATGATTTGAACCTTCTCTGGGTCATCGGAAGGCGAGATGAACCAGTCAGCGTTGAACAGGTATTTCTCGGGGTATCTGACCGTGGGGTATAATCCGGTTGTGCGAGGGTCTGTGATTCTGCCGCGCAGTGCCGAAGCAGCAGCGGTCTCCGGAGAGCACAGGTACACCGCATCGTCCTTTGTCCCGCTCCTTCCCTTGAAGTTTCTGGGGAAGGTGCGCAGAGAATTGGTTCCGGTGGCGGGTGCCTGCCCCATCCCGATGCAGCCGAGACAGCCGGGCTGATGGATCCGCGCCCCCGCTTCGATGAGCTCCCTGAGCCCGCCCATGTGCAGCAGGTTCTCGAGCGTCTGCCTGCTCCCCGGATTTATCTCGAAGCTCACCGAGGGATGCTTCATCTTTCCTCCCACCATCCCTGCGGCAACCATCAGGTCGTAGTACCCCCCGTTGCAGGAGGAGCCGATGATCACCTGCTGGACCTCGATGTTTCCGAGCTCCCGGGCAGGCCTCACATTGTCGGGGCTGCTCGGACAGGCGATAAGCGGTTCTATGGTTGAAAGGTTGATCTCGGTCACCTCATCGAAGGCCGCATCCGGGTCGATCTTCAATGGCAGCCATACATTTTCCCTTCCGTTCATCCTCAGGTAACGCCTCGTAATCTCGTCTGAGGGAAATACCGCTGCGGTGAAGCCTGCATCCACCGCCATATTGGCCACAGTGGCCCGCGCTGCCATGTCCAGGTTGTTCACCCCGGGTCCGAAGAACTCCATCACCTTTCCGATTCCCGCTTTTACGCTGAAGCGGCGAAGGATTTCTAGAATGAGGTCCTTGCCGGATACGAAGGGAGGGAGCGCTCCGCGAAGGAGGAATCCCCACACCGCGGGTGTGTTGATATAGTAGGGCTTCCCCGCCATGGCCATGGCGACTTCCACTCCGCCAGCCCCCATCGCAAGCATCCCCAGGCATCCTCCTGTGGTGGTGTGGCTGTCAGACCCGAGGAGGAGCTTCCCCGGCGCACCGAACCGCTGGCGGTGCACGTGATGAGAGACCCCGTTGCCCGCCTGCGAGAGTATGACCCCGAACCTGGAGGCGCAGCTTTCCAGGAACCGGTGGTCGTCCGCGTTCCGAAAATCGGTCTGGATGATGTTGTGGTCGATGTAGCTCACCGCGCACTCGACCTGCACCCGGGAGATTCCGAGCGACTCGAACTCAAGGTAGACCATGGTGCCGGTGGCATCCTGGGTCAGAGTCTGGTCCACCCTGAGACCGATCTCCTCTCCCTGAACTATGGAGCCGTCCAGCAGATGATCCCGAAGGACCTTTTCTGTCACCGTTCCTTTCATGTGCCCCTCCTCCTCTCGCTCGTATCTTTACTTATCACTATAATCCCGCACGAAGCCGTTGGGGAGAGGGAAATGAAACAAGGGATTGGAAGTTTCTGTTTCCCTCAGGTGCAATACATGCTACAATGACTGCAGTCTGAGAACAGGAGAGTGAAATGAGCCGCAGGAGTCTCGCATTTTTTCTTTTTGCAGTGTCTTTTTTTCTTGGAATTCTCGCCCTTTCGAAATCCGCCTCAGCCGAAAATATCAGGATCATCACCCCCTACCTTGGGTCGATCCGAAACGTCTATGAGAACGAGGAGTATCTACTCGACCTTGAGGACTCTGAGCTTCTCAAGGGCATCTATGTGCAGTGGATCAACACCCAGCGGTTCCAGTGGAACCTGTTCGTGTACCAGTCCTCTGACATCAACTACGCCACCCTCTGGGGCGGGCACTTCATTTTCGACTACTACTTCGGTGTCAGGGGAAGGGCGAAGTATGTGGCGGGTACAGGAATCGAGTTCATACGCATCGACATGGACGCAGGGAGCAAGATATCTCCCCTCAGCGACTTTCGCCTCGAAAACACCATACTCATTCCCTATTTCAGGTTCGGCAGATATTTTCCGGTGGGCAAGATGGATCCCAAGGGGAGTACCTCTGTGACGCTTCTTCCCTGGATTGGAATACAGCCCGAGTTCGTTCGGGGAGACATATCCTTCAATTTCGGAGGGCCGTTTCCGCCTCCGGTTGACGAAAAAATTGAGGAGGATGAGCTCTATGCCATCGCCGGCCTGAACGCACGCGCAGTGCTGTATCATTTCATCGAGCTCGAGGCAAAATATCACGGCACCTTCAACACTGCTGACTACTTTTCCACTGTCTCTGCGATGATGAACCTCTACGCAAGCAGGCGTGTTGGCCTCTCCTACCGGTTCAAATTCATGGAAATGAGTTCAGGCTCTAACACCTACCACATGGGAGGAATCGCATTCCTGTTCTGACCTCAGGAACCCTGTCAAACAGGCAGGTCACGGGGTGGTTTTTTCCGGGGGATGGTATTTCATGCGGTGGATAGGAATTTCTATTCCCTGCTCCTCCATCCAGGCTTTCAGGTCCTCCTTCAGCTCGTCCTGGTCATAGCCGAGGCAGATGAGCTCCGGTTTAACCCTGCGGATGATCTCGTAGGTTCCTGGTTTTTGATCGCTCAGACAGGCTCTGCTCACGAGGCCGCTGTCCAAAAGCCTCCTCAAACGGGCTCCCTCAGGGTTGAGCGGCGTTTTCCCCTTCCAATTTTTTACGAAAGCATCTCTTGAGACAGAAGCGATGAGCATATCCCCCATCCGGGAAGCCTGCTCGAGAAAGCTGACATGCCCTTCATGCAACAGGTCAAAGGTCCCAAACACGAGTACTTTTTTCATCGTGTGGTCTGTGAGCTCGATCCGGTGATGAGCTCGTAGTACTCCCCTTTCGCACGCGTGTTCCTGGAAACCGGTCTCTCAGTTTCTCTTTCTTCCTGAGGGTGAGACCAGTTTCTGAGGCCGGCATCGAGGAGGACCTTAATCGCCTTGGACTTGGATTCTATGTGGTTTTTTCTCTGGAACTCCTCGAGGAGCCCTTCGATTTCAGAGCTTCCGTAAAAGCTGTACGTCTTCGTTCCTTTGCTCATATGCTTCTCCGGGCATTGATACTACTATATCGGATCATCTCGGAAAGGGTTTTAGCATAATTCCCAACCATACACCTTCAGAAACCCCTATGATTCATCACATTCTTCCTATGGTTCCCTGACCTGGTTCTGATTGATGAACCTTTAAGCAGCCCTGTGATCCAGCCCATTGTGTTTCTGGTTCCTGTACCTCGCCAGTCCGCCGAAGATCGACTTGTTGAACTCCTGGATTTTCTCCAGATTGCTGTAATATTCGGACTCTGACACCAGTCTGAAAGGATCCCATTCCTTTTTTTCAAAAGAATTCATGGCATCTTCCTCCATATTTATCTTATAATAATAGTAACATTCATACAAATATTATAATTTTCCATCA
>Ga0180438_10005166_pt1 | contig 18328 bp, 15 predicted proteins | sample SS_ome_12_FD_132455 | JGI IMG/M metagenome (GOLD analysis project Ga0180438, IMG submission 132455) | Hypersaline lake sediment archaeal communities from the Salton Sea, California, USA - SS_3_D_2 metaG | ecosystem: Environmental > Aquatic > Non-marine Saline and Alkaline > Hypersaline >...
GTCTCTTGTTTTTGCCGTTCGATTACGCAAGATAGCCGTATAAAAATCATAATGAAGTACATCGGCTAAAATATCACCACCAACTTTTGCACCCCAAGCAAACTGATCAATGTTAAAGTCAGTGTAGAAGCCAAGCGTTGATGGCCCAATAGAATATGCCTCACCCAGCGAGATACCGCGCCCTAACATAAAGGGAAACGCACCTATAGTGAACCATTGTGGATTATGAAAGGTAAGGCCAAACGCTTTGCCAATTTCAAAAGAAAGCCAGAATTCTCTAATCCATAAAATATTACGTGGAATGAAATGATTATGCGTTAAATTTATAGCACCCAAATCATTTATAGACGAACTGGTCACCGGAGCAATGCTCGAAGGATCACCCCATACTGCTCGGTTACGAAGCGTCGCTTTCATTTCTGCAACGTTAAAACCGTAGGTACCTAAGCCATAAAAGGTATCCATAGTCATATCAAGCGTATGACGACTGAAATAGATTTTATCTTCAGTATTGTTATCATTTAGCAAGCTCACATTACGCGCATAAAAGGTTTCAGGCCTAAATTTTCCTGAAAAGAAGAAAGAAAAATCATCTGTTGGCTGAAAAAGTGCCCCTAGAGAATGGATCATTGATGTCTGCATGCTACTTGCAAGAAGCACTACCATCAACCATCTATATGTGCGCATCATATATGTATACCTGTAAACGTGTTAAAATAAAACCAGCAAATACCGCTGGTAATCGCTTTTTTGAAAACATGAACAAGTGTAAAGCTTCTGCCTATTTTGTCAATCGCTTAAAAGTGCTATGTATAAGGTTTTTTTGGCAAAAAAATACGATCTATTCCATTAATGGGGATTCATATGTCATTAATAATAAATTACGCTTAAGAAAAATAAAGCGAAGGCACCATACATAAGGAAAAAGAGATGACCACTACCTCTCCCCTTCTGGGAGCGCATATGTCCACAGCAGGAGGACTACATGAAGCGATTAATCGTGGCATGTCCATTGATTGTACCGCCATACAATTTTTTAGCAAAAATAATCGTCAATGGCATGCAAAACCGTTGGATCAAGAAGGCATCGATCAATTTAAAACAACACTTGCGGCGTCTAATATCAGCATCACTGTGATTCATGCCAGTTATTTAATTAATATCGGATCACCAGATGAAATAACGCGCAATCGATCAATAGCAGGGCTTATCACTGAATACGAACGAGCAAGTATACTTGATGTCGACTATCTCGTATTTCACCCGGGCTCACACAGAAATGCTGGTGAACAAGCATGCCTTGAGCGCATTGCTCATGGCATAAACACCCTTTTGGCGCAATGCGCGCACAGCCCTACCACCCTCCTTCTTGAGACTATGGCCGGACAAGGAACCAATACATGCTACAGCTTTGAGCAATTGGCAACCATATATAGCCTTATAGATCAAAAAGATCGCGTCGGGGTCTGCTTAGACACCTGCCACATTTTTGCCGCAGGTTATGACATAGCAAACGAATATGAAAACGTCATGCAAAGTTTTGATGACCTAATCGGCCTATCAAATCTCAAGGTCATACACGTGAACGATTCTAAAAAAGCATGTGGGTCCCGCGTAGATCGCCATGAACATATTGGCAAGGGTGCCATTGGATTAAAGGCATTTTCACTACTTATGAATGATGAGCGACTTAAAGACAAGGCAAAAATCCTTGAAACACCCAAAGACTCTCTTGAGGAAGATCGTGTAAATTTAGCAGTATTAAGAAGATTGCTTGAAAAAGCGAGCAAGTAATAGACCTGGCCAGGCAGGGAGCTAAGAAGGAACTGCAGCAAAAGCTTTGGTCCGAGATCTATTACTTTCTCAGCAAGCAGTGCATTCAACCATACTTCTATCATAAGACAAGAGTATGATTTCAGCTTAAGACATTTTCAATTTTCAACCATTTCCAAATAAAAGCAATTGAATATAGATTACCAAAAAAGCAACAACAAGAAAAGTGCCTAATTTAGCTGTTTTTTTGGAGGTACTGCTTGCTTTTTTCAAAAAAAAGGAAAAAAGCAACATTTTTTTACTTATCTAAGAGATTGGGGGGAGAGATGTGGCAAAAAACCCTTTAATTAAGCAGAAAATCCAGCCTAAAAGAAAAAGAGCTCCCGCGAGGAGAAGTAGCTCGAAGCTGATATAGTGCTGAACAAAAAGTATAACTACTAACAAAATTATCAGAGAAAATGCGCTCACAAGAGAGAGGATTCCATACTCTTTCATCCCTTGCGCCTTTAAATAGAGAGCAAAATGATCGGGACTAGCTTTGAAAAAGGGTATTCCTTTTGCGGTGCGAATAAAAATCAAACCGGCAACTTCCAAAAGCGGTATCGCTAAAATAATGATTGGCAACAAGAACCCATATGCATGGAAGATCCCCCAATCAAGCAAAAAGGGAATGGTAGAAAAAAAACCCCCAATAAAGAGCGAACCTGCATCTCCCAGATAGATCGCTGCCCGAGGCTTATTAAAGCGCAGAAATGCCAATAACGCACCAATAATAGCCGATAACAATATTGCAACAGTGTAATTTTGCAGCATAAGGGCTATAATAAAAAAATTTACCCCAACAAAAAGAGCCACTGTTGTCGCCAAGCCGTCCATTATGTCAATCAAATTAAACGCATTGATTACCAAGAGCATCCAAAGGCCCGATAAGGCAATATTCCATATATTATGAAAAAAATGAGCCTTCAGATAAAAACCCGCTTTTAAAAAGCAAAGAACAGCAATACATTGTCCTATAAACTTTTGCGCAGGCAGAAAAGCAATTAAATCATCTAACAAGCCAAGATAAAAAAGAATGGAACTACCCATTAGAAACTGAAAAAACGTGTTGGAAAAAGGAAATACAAGAGCCATTGCAACCAAAAAACCTAAGTATACGGCAGCTCCGCCCAAATAAGGGGTTGCCAACGTATGTTTTTTTACCAACCCATCAGGGCAATCAAGAATCTTACATTTATGCGCAATGCAAATGAAAATTGGCACAAGATAAGAAGTGACGCAAAACGAAAGTATCAGCCCAAAACATATCTTAAAGGCTACCATATGCATACACTCATCCTTTTAGGGATACACCAACAAACAAACAATGAAAGTAAGCATACTGAAAAAGTAGGCTCGAGTAAATGCTATGCTGTTTCAGGCACCGAAATATAGCATTCAACACGATCATCGACAGCAAAGTCCGTCAGGTCTTGAGCCATGAAAGCACACTCAAATCCAGTATGCACCTCTTTGACCGTTTTTCCTTCCCGTTGCAAACTCGTGATAGCACCTTCGCCTATATTTTGATTTCTGCGCCAGACAACCACTTTTCCTTTGGCAGAAAAGATGCCTTCCTGAACATAGCAGCCGGCAATAACTCCAACTTTTTTAATATCAAATACCTTGCGAATAACGGCTTCACCAATTTTTTTATCAATCATCTTCACTTCTTTTTCTTTCTCTGCACGTTCTTGCAAAGATTCAAGAAGTTTATAAATGATATCATGCAACTCAATGTGCACTTGTTCTTTTTTAGCAAGTGTCTGCACACCTGAGCCAGTCTTTACATGCAAGCCATAAATCATAGCACCAGTGTGACTTGCAAACGTGACATCACTTTCGTTCACATCGCCAACACTTGCTTGCACAATATGAAAATCGGCATGCTCAGTTTTTCTTGAAAGCTTTTCAATCGCATCGACTAAAGCTTCTTTTGAAGAGTTTGAATCTGCTTTGACAAGCAGATTAATAGCTTTTTCTTTGTACACAACCTTAACTGGCTGTGCAACACGAGCCTTTGCTTTACGCAATTGTGTTTTATCCACGGCCTCAAATAAATCACCTGCGTTTGCCAAGTCAGAAAAACCCGCAACTTGCACCGGATGTGCAGGACCAACCTCTTTAAGGCGCCTGCCAAACGAATCGGTTAACGATGACACACGGCCTGTCACATCACCGCTCACAAAATAATCACCAATGCGCAAGTGACCCTGTTGCAAAATAACAGTAGCAACAGCACCACGCCCTTTTTCTAATTTTGACTCAAGTACATACCCTTTTGCTGGGCCGGCAACATCAGCCTCTAAGTCCATCAATTGAGCCTGTAAGTCGATCATTTCAAGCAACTGATCAACGTTCGTACCCTCTTTTGCAGAAATTGGTACCACGACAACTTGACCACCCCACTCTTCAGGCAATAAATCTTGCTCGGCAAGTTGACGCTTGACCACTTCAAGGCGTTGAGGCGAGCTCATCTTATCTATTTTGTTAATAGCAACAATAATAGGTACATGCATCTGTTTTGCAAAATTAATTGCTTCAATTGTTTGCGGCATAAGTCCGTCATCAGCAGCAACTACAATAATTGCAACGTCAGCTGTCTTAACACCTCGTGCACGAATTTTGGTAAATGCTTCATGACCAGGTGTATCAATAAAAATAATACCGCCATGCTTAGTATCAACAGAATAGGCACCTAAATGCTGGGTTATACCACCCTTTTCACGAGAAGCAACTCGCGTCTTGCGAATAAAATCAAGCAGCGTTGTCTTGCCATGGTCAACATGCCCAAGAACCACAATGATTGGCGGACGCTTTTTGATGTCTGCACTCTCAGATATAAAAATTTCTTTTTTCTCTTCATGGCGAATTTCAGGTTTCTTGTAGGAGATCTGATAATGCACCGCCAAGCTTTGAATAATAGGCTCATCAAGTAATCTATTTTTTGGAGCAACAATACCTGACTTGAGCAGTGTCAAAATAACATCCTGCACGGGAACACGTACTGCATGCGCAAAGTCACCCGGCGTCATAGCTTCAATAATTAATTCTTCTGATGCTGCACCCTGTTCTTGCTCTGCACCCTTTGCCTCTTTTTTAGGCTTATGTTTCTTAACTTTCAACTCTTTATCAGAGCCAAACGTTTTTTCTAAAAAAGAAAGCTCTTCATCAGAAAGCACCGCCATATGCGTCTTCTGGCCATAGCCAGCTTCTTGCAAAGCATCCAAGAGCTCTTTTGATGTAACATCAACTAATTTTGAAAACTCATATATACGCATATTTTGTATACTTACCTTACCGTTTAAGCTTCATCCTGAAGCTCTTGCTTTTGCAGTTCTTTTTCTTCTTCTTGTGACAAATGCTGTTGCAAGCGAGCCTCTGTATCACGCTCTTGCTCTGGCTGCACAAGCTCTATATTAAGACCAGTAAGACGAGACGCCAATGAAATATTTTGGCCACCCTTACCTATTGCGAGCGAGCGCTGGTCTTCATCAACCCACACACGGGCCGTATTGTCACTGATTTGTACTTTGTTAACTATGGCTGGCTTAAGTGCGCTGCGAACCATTGCCTCAGGAGACTCGTCCCATGCAATAATATCAATCTTTTCACCACCAAGCTCTTTTAGAATTGGCTTGATGCGAACACCGCCCACACCAACACAAGTCCCCACTGGGTCAATATTTGAATCATTTGAGACAACCACAACCTTTGATTTATAGCCTGGTGAACGCACAATCTGCTTAATCTCAACAAGCTTCTCAAAGACCTCTGGGATCTCGAGCTCAAACAATTTACGCAAGAAATCTTCCGAAGTGCGGCTCAAAATGAGCTGATTTTCATTGCGCGGCTCAGGCAACACCTCTTTTAAAAGTGCGCGAATTGGATAGCCAACGATACACTTGTCGCTCTTGCTCATAAAAGAGCGTGGCAAAAAGGCAAGTGTATCTTGCAACTTAACAGCAATACCGCCGCGTTCAGCCTTATGCACCACGCCATGAACAATGGTGCCCTCTTTTTCCTTAAACTCATCATAGATCGCTTTAGCTTCAATTTTGCGAATCTGACTAGCAATAACCTGTTTTGCGCGAAGGATCTCAATCCGACCAATCTTACCATCAAACGGCACCCAAAGCATGTCCCCCACCTTTGCAGATGATTTAATATTTTTTGCTTTACGCGCGCTGATTTCTGCTTCAGCATCTTTTACGCTTGAGACAACTTCTTTTTCAACCTCAACGATAAGTTCATCGGTTTTATGGTTGTATTTCACCCTCAACGGGTAATCCGGGAACTTTTTCTCGTAGGCAGCAAGCATGCCTTCACTGATAATGTCGCTTAAAACGTCTTTGTCGAGCCCCCGCTCCTCAACAAGCTCGTCTATTACGGCTGATAGATTCACAATGTCCTTTGGTTATATACTTTTTGGATTGTACAGTTTAGTTTAGCACATTTTTTAGGAAAGAAAAGTCGCACCCTTCTTGCTCTTTGCGATCTACCTTATTTTTAATATTTATATATTTAGTTTAATAAGAAGTAATAATAATAGATGGAGCATCAAGTGGTTGATAACTTTGCCTCTTACCCCTGGATGTCGCCACTCTATGGGCCAATCTGATCTTACCGGGGTGGTTGATAACTTGGTTGATAAGTGGTTGATAAGTGGTGTATAACTCAAAATAATTTTTCAAACTGCCCTCCCATAGGTACATAATGAAAAAATGCAAAACTGATTTGCTGATTTTAAGGATAGATCAAAAAAAAGGTAAAAAAGTTATCAACCACTTATCAACCACTTATCAACCACTTATCAACCACTTATCAACCAGTCACATAGGGTGAAACGCTTTAAAATGCTTATCGCTTTTTTTCAATATGTATTTTTTTCATAGCGCATAAATACGTGTCATTGAGGTGTAATGATATCTTTTTGTGTTTTTTATTCCTGTGCGAGCTCGCAAGCTCGGAAAATATCAGCAACCAGTGTTTCAAGTTCTTTTGGGTTGCGAAGAATAAATGCTGGGTGAAATGTGGGAAATATAGTGGTGCCATGCAAGGTGAATGGCGTGCCGCGCATCTGCTTCATGGCGACTTTTTTATCCAAAAGTCCTTCAAGCGCTGAGGCTCCTAGTGTGCAGATTACTTTTGGTTTGATAATGTCGATTTGATGAAAAAGAAGGTCTCTGCCCCGCTGCAGCTCCTGAGGGTACGGTTTTCGGTTATTCGGTGGCCGTACTTTGACAATATTGGTAATAAACACCTCTTCTCTTTTTAAACCGGCACTCTCGAGAATCTTATTAAGCAGTTTTCCCGAGCGGCCAACAAACGGACGCCCGAGTTTGTCTTCATTGGCCCCTGGGGCTTCTCCTATAAACATAATTTTGGCATCTGGTGATCCTTCGCCAAAAATAATGTTTTTACTGCCGTTTTCTACCAGTAGTCTGGTGCATGTGCGATAGGGAGCATAAAGCTCTTCTAGGTGATCAAATTTGGATGATTTCATGAGTAATCTGAGCCTTTTGGTTATATATTCCTTTTATAGTATGCTTATAACATAAAGGAGAGCGAAACCCTTTATTCATTTGTAGGACTATATAATGCTATATTGGTCACTTATTCTTTTTATTATATCTTTTTCGCCTTTATTTGCTATGCAGCAATCAAGCGAATCGGCACAAAGATGCTCTTCTCCTCGCCATAGATCGCCATTGCATCGTCCGAATAAAATATGGCGACTGCAAAAAAAAATAGATAAGCTTGATTTAGGATTGACTGATTCAGATAAAGAAGAAGAAATTCAGCAAGAGGATGCTCGGAAAAAGAGCGCTGTTTTGTTTAGGTCTGGAAAGGTATTTCGCAACAAGGTGAGTCAGATTGCTGATATCAAGCGACGAGCAGAAGCTTTTCGACTAGCAAAGCTCTCTAGGGTGCCGACTGAAAATGCTGCAAATAAAGCTCCCAAAGCAAAGCCTATACGAGGATCATCTTCATTTGCGGAAATTCCACAAGTATCGACTTCTGAACATGATAGGTGGCTGGAGGAATTACTTGGCTTAACTGACAGTGATGATGAGTGATTGCTGGCGAAAAAATAAAAAAAAAGAGAGGCTCGGTGCTGCCGAGCCTCTCTTTTTTTTTATCCTAATAAATACATGTGTAGCAATTGTGCCCAACTCGTTGTTTGCGTAAAGAGGGTTTTTGGATATGAGCTGTGCATACGGCGTTCTGGGAAGTAGATAGAAATGCCTTGTGCTTGGCTGAGGTTTTTTCCCGTTACATTTGCCAATACTAATTTGCGAATAATGGCGCGACCGTGGTCTAATGTGCGGCGTAATTGCTGTATGAGTTTTTTACCTTTTTTAACATCAGTGAAGCTGAAGTGTTTGAGGTTTTGTTCGAGATTTACATACAGATGATGAAGATCAATGTAGCTTGGCTCATCAAAGTGTGTGCAGAGGAGTTTGTTTTTGCTCGCACGTATAGCGTTATGTACGCTTTTATTTTTTTGTAGCTTAAGTGCCTTAATGAGCATGTCGGCAACTTCACTAACATTCTGTTCTAAATATGAAAGGTCATCAAGATTGACCGCTGATTGCGTATAGTCATGTGTGATTTTATTGTATGTTTCGGCATAGACATGCACAATGTGACGAGCAAAGTCACGTTTATTAAGTGCGCCATAAGCAAAAGGCTCAAGCACTTTTTGATAATTCCATCCCGTACCTAACTCTACTTCTTGAGAGCCAACCATTATGTGTGCGTGTTTGCTTAATAAGTTTGCCACTTCTACCATTGCCATAAGGCAGGCATCAAATCCAATGATACTGAATTTATTGCCATGTAGATAGGTGTGGCGAATAGCTTCTAATGCATAATCAAGTTTTTGGTTATCAAGGAAGTTACCGTTAGAGTCATCCCAACAAATGCCGCGTGGATCATTGGTTTGTAGTATTTCTTCGATTTCTTCTTGATTGGTGAAGCGCTGCCCATGTTCAAGAATTTCAAGAATTTCTTGTGCATGGTCTGCTTCGTTATGCACTTCATTATGAATGTGCCCTAGAATGCTCACTGAGCGATCAAGTTCGAGCATATTGATGGTAGGGTTGTAGGTGAACAACTCTGTTGGGTTGATGATGCGTCCATGTACTGGGTCTAGAATACCGGTGCCATGGTTCCAAAAAATAAGTACATAGTCTTCTGCTGGATAGGATTCAATAGCCCATTTACAGCAAGAAATAAGCGTTTCTGGTTGCCCGCTATCCATGCGTTGGGTTTCAGGATCTTGCGCATTGATGTGTAGGATTTTATTTTGTTTTATATAGTAACGGCGCGTAATTTTTTTATTGCCAGCAAGGCGAATATCAAGGTGTACGGCAATGTGCAAATCTTTGCTAGAGCCAACGGCTGCCATCTGTTTGATATTGCGGGCTGCAAAACTTCGCAGGTCATTATCTGCTGCCATATATACAATAAATGTTGTTTGTGCTTTGGGTGTCTTTTGTTGTTCCGCATATAGGGAATATGTGCAGAACAGTAATGCGGTAAGATATAGTCTTGCAATATTATGAGTAATTGACATGGCTCATTCCTCTCTATTTTTTTGTGTGTAGTCAATCAAGAATATAAAAAAATAAACTCATTTCTTGCAATGGTTATTGTTGTGTGGTGCGTGTTTGTGACGTTGCATAGCGACTAGAGAGCGAGAGAATAAGTGTTAAGCCGAAACTTAATTGAAAATCAAGAAAGAAAAGGAGCATAGGATTTGCTAAAAGGCAACAGCCGCCAATTGCCAGAATGATATAGAGCGCATCTATCTGAAGTTGTAAGCAGCGACAGGCTGTATACCAGAAAAATGTGTAGAGAGCACGGCAAAAAGAGATACTTGACCAACTAAAGGCCGCATAACATAGGCTTAAGATGATGATGCCTAGTTGTTTATATATAAAGGGGAGTGGTACCCAACGAAAACAGAAGGCCAAGAGTAATACAAAAATAATAAGATGAAGCCCTGAGCGTGCTAAAAAGTGAATAATGCCCCAAGAAGAAAAAAGATCTTTAAATTTTTGATAGTTTTTTTTTATATGCAAACGGTTCCCAAAAAAAATAAGCGAAAGGAGCGTAAATGTTTGGGGGGAACATTTTTTTTGGCATTGTGTATAGAGTGCCTGTCTTTTTTGATATATCCATCGCTTGTAGTGCCATAATGGTCGGTGCAGGTGTATGCATTGCTTTTGTTGAATGAATGCTGTTGCGTGAATGTCTTCTTTCATAAGATAGTCAGCAAATGAAGCTTTTGGCTGTATGTTTGCATGTATACCATGCAGCTGAATGGTATCTCCTACTGTGCTTGTGCCAATGTGAGAGGCAAAACAGCGTAAGCGCCATGGGTAGGCGCATGGGAGATAGCGTCCCTTTTCATTATCATACAAATGGGTAACGTTGATTTCATATACCGCTCGATAGCGTTTGTGATCAGCGGTATTAATATCCTCTATACTGCCTTGTACATATATTTTTTTTGTATCTGGTATCTGCTGCACGATACTCTGATATCGTTTTTGTTGATACAAAAAGCTTGCTGCTCCTACCGAAAAAAAAGCACATGCAATAAGTGCATAGGTAGCATATTGCTCCGAAGTAAGTATCAGATGTGCAGCAAGTAACACTGGAGTAATAAGTAATAGTGGATGTGCTGTATAACAAAATGCTATGCCGCTCAAAAAAAGAGCGCTATATTGCAAGCGATATAAAAGAGTCTCGGTGGCGCGGGTATGGCAAAAGAGCATGCATTATGCCTTTTTTGCCAAGAATGAGAGTGCTTGTCGCATGAGCAAGTCAAATGTTACCGCATCGCCTTTATGCTTATCTGAAAGCCAATTGCATGCAGCATCAATTTCTTTGCGAGAGTAATTAAGCGAAGCGAGCACTTCTTGTAATTCTTGCAACTGTTGAGCTGATTGTGCTCCTTCAAATGAGACGCCGCTGGCTATGAGTTTTTGTACTTTGTGCTTGAGCTGCACAATAATTTGTTCTGCTTTTTTTGCACCAATACCACTAATATTGCTCAATGCTTTTGCATTATTTTCAGTAATGGCTTGCAAAAAAGCATTGCTCCCTAATTGAGCAATAGCCGTGAGGCCAATTTTTGGTCCAATACCATTGCAACTAATGATGAGTAGGAACGTTGTTTTGTCTAACTCTGTTTGAAATCCATAGAGTGCTGGACCTTGTTCTTGGTTCCAATGCATGTAGGTCCAAAGAGTAGTAGTCTCTTTGAGGTGAAAAAAATGTGAAGTTGGCACATGCACTTGTAGACCCATAGGGCCAACCATGAGCGTAATACTATTTTGTTCAATATGGGTTATCGGTCCAGTTAAACAAGTAATCATTATCGTCTATTTCCTTTGCGTATGTTTTTTAGCTTATGCAATAGGATAGGCTTTAGCAAGGGGTGAAGGCATGTTATTTTTCTTTTCAATTTGGATTTTCCCATTAGTACATAGGGGAAAAGAGTCTCTCCAGGGAAAGAAAGTATGATTTTAATGTGTATATTATTTGACAAATTATATGGTACTGGTACATTTTTTACTGAAATGAGGGTATATATGCGGGAATAGCTCAGTTGGTAGAGCGTTGCCTTGCCAAGGCAAAGGTCGCGGGTTCGAATCCCGTTTCCCGCTCCATTAAAGCCGTAACCCGGGCTCCTTTTCACTTCCATACCTCTTTTTTTTTAAAAGGCCGCAAATATGAAATCAATTGTAGAAGAAGCTTCAACGATTACCAAAGCCATTGATGCTGCGTGGCAACGCGCGGGCAACCCTGAAGAGTTTAGTGTTCGTATATTTGAACATCCACAGCGCAATTTTTTTGGGTTTACGGTAAGGTCCGCAAAAGTTGGTATTTTTTTCCAAGAAACGCGTAAGCAGCAACAAGAGACGCGCAAGTCTCAGCGCACTGAAAATAAGCCTCGTGCACCAAAGAAAGCGCAAAAGCAAGAGGTCCCAGAAAAAGTAGCAAAGCCAAAGCAAGAAAAAAAAGAGACAGATTTTTGGACCGACGCGATGGTTGGCTATGCAAAACAGTGGCTTATTGGTCTTTTTGATGTATTGCAGCTTGGCGATATTTCATTTAAGATAGAGCCGCAAAAATACCATCTTAAGGTTATGCTTAACAAGCCTGCGCTCGAGGATGTAGATAAAAGTCGTGCTTTGTATCGCAGTTGTTCTTATTTACTACTTCAGGCTTTGCGTAATACCTGCAAGCGTCCGCTTAAAGGCTATAAAATTATTGTAACACACGATGCATAGCTAAGTGTGCTATTTGTGTTTGAAAATGTGAGGTTTTTCAATGCATCAAGATCAGACTATTATTGCTCAATGCACGCCGCAAGGAAGTGGTGCGATTGCGTTACTGCGCATGTCCGGCAAGGATGCGCTTTTGATTGCTTCGCACATGAGTTCTTTGGCGGGCAAGGCGTCTATTGCTGATGTTCCCACACACACTATTCATATGGGACATGTGAATGATGTGCACGGACAAGCTATTGATCAAGTAATGTTTTTTGTTATGCATGCACCACGCACTTTTACCGGTGAAGATGTGGTAGAAATCACCACGCATAACAACCCATTTATTATTGAAGCAGTTATTCAGCAAGCGATTTATCACGGTGCACGTTTAGCGCAAGAGGGTGAATTTTGTCGTCGAGCGGTGTTGAATGGCAAGATGGATTTAGTGCAAGCAGAGGCTATTAATGAGCTTATTCATGCCAATACACACTATGCACTTAAACAATCATTAGCCCAGGTGCAGGGTAGTTTTTCTCATTTTATTCATGAACTTGAGCAGGATTTGATAAAAGCAATTGCTTTTTGCATGGCGAGTTTTGAGTTCATCGATGAAGAGAATATGACGTTTGCGCAAGACATTGCGGCTATACTGCAAAAGACGCTCACTACTATTACCACGCTCAAAAGTGCGTTTGATCAACAGCAGCGAATTCGCGATGGCATTCGCATAGCACTTATAGGTTCTGTTAACGCAGGTAAATCAAGCTTATTTAATGCCTTGTTGCAAAAAGATCGTGCTATTGTGACCGATATTGCCGGTACAACCAGAGATGTTATTGAAGCTGGCATTTATGCAAAGCAGACGTATTGGACCTTGGTTGATACTGCTGGTTTGCGTGTGACTAATGATACAATTGAGGCGGCAGGTATTGAGCGTTCGCTCAAAGAGGCTGAGCAAGCAGATGTGATCTTGCTTGTGATTGATCAATCACGTCAGATGTGCGCGCAGGCGGAAGCAATTTATGCTGATATAGCAGAGAGTCATACAAATAAAATTATTCGCATACATAGTAAGGCAGATATGCCAAGTGTGCTAAGGAGTGTGCATGATGCGTTGCCTGTTTCGAGCACGACCGGGCACGGTGTGCCTGCAGTGCGCGCGGCGATAGAACAAAAAGCTATGGCATTAATGAACACCATGCAGGCGCCATATTTAATTAATAAACGGCAGTTTGCTTTGCTCTTGTCACTTGAGACAAATATAAAAGATATACTACCATTACTCAATGGTACGGTGGCATATGAGCTTTTAATGGTGCACCTGCAAGAGGCTGTTGCATGTCTGAGTGAGTTGACAGGAAAAACGGTCACTGAGGCAGGCATGGACAAGGTATTCAGGGAATTTTGTGTTGGCAAGTAAAAAGCCCGCCAAAAAGACGGGCCTTTATGATCGTACGGCTGCTGATTATGCGTAGATAATACGAGTCTCACAGCGTCGATTTGGTGCTTGTGCTATGCGGTCTCCTGTTACCTCAACACCATTGATAATGGCGGGCACTTGGTCGCCACGTCCAACTACTTTGATGTATTCTGCTGGGATGCCAGCCTGAACAAAGCGATCATAGACGCATTTTGCTCGTTTTTCAGAAATGGTGAGATTATATGCAGGTTGCCCTGCTGAGTGACATGCATGACCTTCTACAACAATGGTAGGGCGATAATCAGGGTCTTCAGCTAAGCGCGCTTTAATAAGGGCAATGTTGTGATTGAGAGCCGCTTCTTGATCTGGAGTGAGATGATGCCTATCGTAGCCAAAGCCGATATTAAGCAGTCCATCAGTATTCTCGGTCTCTTCTACCCATGTAAATTCATGCAGATCAAACTGTTCTTTGTGTTGTATGCGCCCCGTTTCTACTTCTGTTGACGGGTCAAATTCATCTAATTCATCGTTATAAATGCTGCGAAAGCTTTCATCGCATATAGCAAAATCTACCCCGCGTGCATCAATTTCTTGCTGTGTTTCATTTTTTACCTGCTGTTGCTTGCGCAACCCGCAGCCAGACAAGCAAAGAAGAGCTACAATGCTCAGTGTTATATGATATTTATTAGACATAAGCGTCTCCCACCTTTTTTAATAAAACCTTATTAGGATTGCCACACGTTGGGAATTTAGCACACTTTTTATTTATTTTCTACTCATTATCAGTAAGTTGCGTTATACTGTATATATAGGGGTATGTATCGCTTTATCTTACGCTATTTTTGGCGATAATCCCATAGAGTTTAACTAAAAAGATTTACTACTATGAAAAAAATTATTATTAATCAGACACCCTGGCAAACACGTATTGCTATCACGCGTGATGGTCGAGTGCAAAATATTTATTTCTCGAGCCCAACGGTAGAGCACTTGGAGCGTTCATATTACAAAGGGACGATTACTAAGGTGTTGCCTGGTATGCAGACAGCTTTTGTGGATATCAACCAGCCTAAGGCTGGTTTTTTGCATATTTCTGAAGTTGATCGTGATTTGGCTATACAAAAAATTAGCCATACCACTGAACTTGGTCAAGAAGCGCCAAAGAAAAAGCGTCAAGAAAAGCCCGATATTGCAAAGATATTCAAAGAGGGTGAACAGGTGCTGGTGCAGGTAAGTAAAGAGCCGGTCTATGAAAAAGGGGCAAAATTAACCACCTGTTTTACCTTACCTGGCCGTTTTATTGTCTTAATGCCAAATATTCCACGCATTGGCGTATCTAAAAAAATTGAAAATCGTGAAGAGCGCCAACGCCTTAAAGAAATTGTAGGCAAAGAATTGGGTGAGACTATGGGCGCGATTATTCGTACGTCTGCTGAAGATCAGAGTGAAAAAGAGATTCTAAAAGATGTGCGTTATCTCGTTTCTGTGTGGGAAGGTATTCAAAAGGCATTTAAAGATGCCGAGCCTGCTCAACGTATTTATGAAGATCTGCCCCTTGCATTGCAAATTGTACGCGATCATCTTGATGATGATGTAGAAGCAGTGATTACTGATGATCGTGATAGTCAGCAACAGATGTATAAATTTATTAAAAAGATAGCGCCTGAATTTGCTGACCGCATTCGTTACTACAATAACCCGATTAATATCTTTGATTTCTATGGCATTCAATCGCAACTGCTTGATGCCCTCAAGAAAAAGGCTGAACTTAAGTCAGGCGGGTCGCTTATTATCGAAACCACTGAAGCGATGACGGTAGTGGATGTTAATACGGGCAAGTTTGTGGGTAAAACCAATCTTGAAGAGACGATTTTAAAAACCAATCTTGAAGCCGCAGAAGAGGTGGTGCGCCAATTACGCTTGCGCAATATTGGTGGGTTGATTGTTATTGATTTTATCGATATGGCTACGGCTGCAAATCGTCAAAAATTAATGCGCCATTTTGAAAAGACGCTCAAAGAGCGTGATCGTTTTCAGTCAGTGGTGTTGAAGGTCTCAGAGTTTGGTCTTGTGCAAATGACGCGCAAACGTTCTGGCAAAACATTGCAACAGCAGCTCACTGATGATTGTCCGAATTGCAAAGGTTCGGGGCATGTCATGTCGTTGCGTACTGAATGTTTTGGTTTGTTGCGCACACTTGAATCAGCGATGCTTGATGCAAAAAAAGAGACAGAATACGTTCTTTCAGTTTCGCCTGAAATGTTTGATTATCTCACTAAAGAACAATACAATTCAATTCTCGCTCTTGAAAAGCATTTTGGTGGCAAGTTGGTGCTTGAGTCCAAAAAGGGGCTTGTCTTGAGCGCATATGAATTGAAAGAAAAAAAATAAAAAAAGCGGTCTTATGAAGGACCGCTTTTTTTTGTGCATGATGCATATTAATGTACGTCTTGCAGACCTTGAAGGTAGCCGGTGGCAAGAAGCAATCTGTGATAGGCCTCGCGGCAATTAATGTTTGATGTTTTGCTCTTTTTTTTCTTATGTTTCTTTTTTTTATGCTTTGCTTTATAGCTGCCATCCTTTTTTTGTCTGCAGCCCTCTTTTAATTGATCAGAAAGGCGTTCAATCGCTTCTTGCGCATGGGTTATGAGTTGGTCTTTTTTGCTGCTATGGTGACGATCAGGGGTTTCCATGCGTCTTGGTGAGCGATAATCGGTTGTTGCGGACAACGTGCAGGAGGCGGCAAGGCATACAAGGTAATAGATATATCGTTGCATATGGCTACCTTTTTTTAAAAAGGGTTATGTTTTATAGCCTTAGCAGCATATGCACTATGCATTTTTTATTGCAAGCAATATGGAGGGGCCGTTCTCATAGTCGTTGAACAAGAGCGCCGTATTGCATGACTGGGAGCTTGTGGTACACTAACTAATAGCAAGCAAAACAGTTATTGCAAAAGGATCCTTCATGGCAACCAAAAACCCTTCAATTTTAGATCATTACCCTGACTATGCGCTCAATATTGGTATTGAAGTGCATGTGCAGCTCGATACCAATACTAAGATTTTCTGTGCAAGTGATAATCGTGGCTGCAAAGAGCCTAATAGCTGTATTTGCAATGTATGTGCTGGGTACCCGGGGGTATTGCCGGTATTAAACGAAAAAGTAGTGGAAGATGCTATTCGTGCTGGTTTGGCGACCAATTGCGCTATTAATCCCGTTTCTAGTTTTGCTCGTAAACACTATTTTTATCCTGATTTGCCAAAAGGGTATCAGATCACACAGGATGATCAGCCTGTCTGCTTGCAAGGATATATTCCTATTCGACTTGAAGATGGCAGTATTAAAAAGATTCGCTTAGTGCGTATTCATATGGAAGAAGATGCGGGTAAAAACGTGCATGCGTCTGGTACCAATGAAAGCTTTGTTGACCTGAATCGTGCAGGTACGCCGCTGCTTGAAATTGTAAGTTATCCCGATATTGAAAGCACATATGAAGCAAAAGCATACTTAAAAGCTCTGCATCAAATCGTGCGTTACGTGGGCATTTGCACGGGTAATATGGAAGAGGGTGCTTTTCGAGCAGATACCAATATTTCTGTGCGCAAAAAGGATGCTAAAGAGCTAGGCACACGTTGCGAGCTTAAAAATATTAACTCATTTAAGTTCATTGGTGATGCAATTGAATATGAAATTGAGCGTCAGATTGAGCTTATTGAAAGTGGGCAAAAGGTTGTGCAGCAAACGCGCTTGTGGGATAGTGCCAATAAGGTAACCAAAGCAATGCGCTCAAAAGAAGAAGCCGCTGACTATCGCTATTTCCCAGATCCTGATTTGCCGCTAGTCAAAATTGATGAAAGCTGGATTGAACGGGTCAAAAAAACCATGCCGGAATTGCCATACAATAAGTTTGATCGCTTTGTGCAAGAACATGGTTTGAGTCCATATGAAGCAGAGATTTTAGTGGAAGATAAAGCACTTGCCGGTTATTACGAAGAGGCACGCGCTCTCACGCAGAGTGGTCACTTGGTGAATTGGCTATTACGCGACCTTCTTGGTTACTTAAAAGAGCACAAAATAACTATCGATCAATGCAAAGTGACTCCCGAGCGCTTAGCGCAACTGCTCACTTTACTTGATAATGGCACGATTAATGGTGCCGCCGCAAAAGAGATTTTTGTGGAAGTTGCTCAAACAGGCGGAGTGCCAGCAGATATCGTAAAAGCCAAAGGGCTTGAGCAGATAGGTTCAGTTGATGAGCTTGAAGCTATAGTGAAAGAGATTATTGCAGCTAACCCAGCACAAGTGGAGCAATATATGGGTGGCAAAGAGCGTATGTTTGGTTTCTTTGTTGGGCAGGCAATGAAAAAGACCCAAGGCAAGGGTAATCCAAACATTATCCAAGAATTGCTCAAAAAACACCTCAGTTGCAGCTAAATCTTGACATATAATGCTTTTATGCTAATTTAATAGGTATAAGGGCCCATATTGGGCCCTTATACGCCTTTAGGGGGTTATAGCATGAAACGTATATCTATATCTTTTTTGTCGCTTCTCGCGGCCTTTTTATGTCCGTTTTTTCAGCTTGACGCTATGCAAGCTGCATCTTCGAGTGGTGCTGTGCCAATGGTGAATTTTGTTCATTGTTGGCAGACAAATGCTTTTCAGGTAACAGATCTCGCTCTTACAGAAGACAATAGATATTTACTTGTAGAGAATAATGGTTTTTCTCGAGTATGGTATGATTTGGTGACTAAAAAGCAAACATGTCTAGAAAGTCTTAAAAGTTTTAGACCGTAGAAAA
>Ga0180438_10005168_pt1 | contig 18327 bp, 42 predicted proteins | sample SS_ome_12_FD_132455 | JGI IMG/M metagenome (GOLD analysis project Ga0180438, IMG submission 132455) | Hypersaline lake sediment archaeal communities from the Salton Sea, California, USA - SS_3_D_2 metaG | ecosystem: Environmental > Aquatic > Non-marine Saline and Alkaline > Hypersaline >...
ACCAGCACCGGATGTTGTCGTCCATGATCCAGTGCCACTCATGCCCCTCGCTGACCGCGTGGTCCCATATGAAGTTTCTGGCCGGGCCCGAGCCCTTGGGCTTGGTCAGGCCCAGCTCGTCGCAGGCGTCATAGTCCCGCTGGTACTGAGGGTCCAGGATCAGGATCTTCGCCGGGTCTATGACGGACGCGTACAGGTCGCGCTCGCTCTCCTCCACCACGATCCTGTACGGGACCCCGATGCGCTCCAGCGCCTTGGAGGTGAGGCGGCTGTCCGCCCTGCCCTTGCTCGGGATGTACAGGGGAAACCTAGGATTCATCACTCTCGCACCTCCCGCTGGGCTCTATCTCGTGCTTGGGGAACCAGATGTTCCGCTTGTGCTCGTGATCGGGCAGCTTCTGGCCTATCAGGCGCTCGAACTCATCGACCGCCTCGGGGGTCTTGAAGCGGACCAGCACCTCCCGGTGAGGCGGGTTCTCCGGGTTGTCGAACTCCGGCATCCCGACCCACTCCTGGGTGTAGTCGTCGACGACCTCCCCTTCGCCGACCTGAGAGCTCGAGATCTTGGGCGGCGGAGCCAGGCGGTCTATCCTGAGCTCCGCCATGAGCTCGGGCAGCTCGACCTGTATGTCAGCGACCACCTCGTCCAACGCGATAGTCCACTCTCCCTGGGTGTGCATGTTGTTCGCCGCGATGTTGGCCGCCTTCTCGGTGGCCTCGTCCCAGTCGACGAACCTGACCCTGACGTGGCCACCGTCGGGCAGCTTGATCCTACCCTCGTAACCTTCCTGGAAGATCTCCAGGTCACCGCCGTGCTCCTCGCGCAGCGCGCGCACCCTCTGGTGCCCCGCCACGAGGTTTCCCGTCCTTCGGTTGAACACCACCCCGGAGATGTCCCCGAAGCTCTTGAGGCTGGCCTTCAGCCCCCTGAGAGCGTCGTTGGAGATCCTGCGAGGGTTGTAGCTCGCCTCCTTGAGGTCTGAGATCTTCATGTCGCTCACCTCACCTTCGTCTTGAAGTACTCGATCGTGGCGGCCAAGCCCTCGTCTATGTCGACGACGGGCTCCCAACCCAGCAGCTCCTTGGCCCTGGAGATGTCCGGGCACCGCTGGGTCGGGTCGTCTTTGGGCAGCGGAAGCCTGGCGATCTTCAACGTGGGCCTGTTGGCCAGATCGAAGACCTTGTGAGCCAAGTTGATGATCGTTCGCTCGTCAGGGTTGCCAAGGTTCACCGGGTTCTCAACCCTGGACGCCATGAGCTTGACCAGCGCCTGGACCATGTCGGAGACGTAGCAGAACGAGCGGGTCTGGGTTCCGTCGCCGTACACGGTGAGGGTCTCGCCGCGCAGGGCCTGCACCGCGAAGTTGGACACCACCCTACCGTCGTTGGGCAGCATGCGGGGTCCGTAAGTGTTGAAGATCCTGGCCGTGCGGACCTGAACTCCGTACTGCTTCATGAACGACACCGCGAGCGCCTCGGCGCACCGCTTCCCCTCGTCGTAGCAGGCGCGAGGCCCGATCGGGTTGACGTTGCCCCAGTAGCTCTCGGTCTGAGGGTGGACCAGGGGATCGCCGTAGACCTCGGACGTCGATGACAGAAGCATCTTGGCGCCGACCTCGCGGCACAGCTCCAGCATCTTGAGGGTGCCCAGCACGCAGGTCTTGATGGTCCGCGCCGGGTTGCGCTGGTAATGAACCGGCGAGGCGGGGCACGCGAGGTGGTACACCTCGTCGACCTCTATGATCCCGGCGTCGTTAACGTCTGCGCGAAGCAGGTCGAACTCGGCGTGGTTCATCATGTGAGAGATGTTGGTCCTCGATCCGGTGAAGAAGTTGTCGAGACACACCACGGAATGCCCCTGCCCCAGAAGCCACTCGCAGAGGTGAGAGCCTATGAATCCGGCACCTCCGGTGACCAGTATCCTCTTGCTCATGCGATCAACCCCCTAGTCTTGGCCCAGCTCCAACTGCGCCTGAGCTCGGGGAACGTCCGTCCAGGGTTCCTGGACATCCACTCCCTGATCTGAAGCTCCATAGAACTCGTCGGATATCCCCATCCGTGAAGCTTTATGTCGTGCCGCTCGCAGATGCCGAACCACTCGTCGTCGCGCCTCAGCTTCGCGGCTATGCTGGCCAGCGCGACCTCGGGGTAACGCTCGTCCGTCTTGGGCTCGCACGCCAGCTCGATGCCGCGGGTGTCCATCCCCTCAAACAACTTCCCGTCCGCGGTGACGCGGCTGACGGGCTCAGGCTGGTTCAGGAGCGCCGATAGGGCGCACTCGGCCGCTAGCCGCTCGAGCTCGTCCAGTGTTCCCCGGTACTCGTCGATCTCGATCGCCGGGACCAGCTGCACCACGTACCGCGCCCCCATCCTGAGCGCCCTAACCAAGGTCTCGGACCTGCGGGAAGTCGATAGCCGCTTCGAGTCCCGGTCTATCCAAGACCAGTCGCCGTCCTCGTGCAGCGCGGCTGCGGCCACCACAAGGGGCCCGCACGCGGCGCCGCGCCCTGCCTCGTCGACGCCAACCCTCACTTGTCCTCCCAGCCCGGAGACAGGTCGTCCTCGTGAGCGATCAAGCCGCGCTGATCCGGCACCGTCCTGATGAACCAGAAGCCCTCTCCGGCGTATCCCGGGATCTTGGCGTCCCAGCTCTTGAGGTTGCTCTCGATCACGGCCCTTGCGCCCAACGTTCCGTCCCTCAGCTTGAACCTGACCTTGTCCCCGGCCTTCAACGTTATCATGAGAACCGCTCCCCGATATACATGTTCTGGATGGGGCACCACTCGAGCAGCTTCAGGAACTCGGCGCCGGTGTAATCGCGATCGTACTCGTCCACCACGACGGCCACGTTCCGATGGTCGAGGCAGATCTTGCGCACCTTAACTGGATCCTGAGCCCACCCGAACGAGCTGCAGCTGCCGACCCCCTTGCGCACGACGTCCTCGGGCTTGGCAAAGCCCAGCTCGACTCCCCCGGTCGTGGCCCAGCCGCGCTTGTCGGGCCGCTTGCCGCACCCGGGGCAGGCCTCGAGCATCGGGTCTCCGTGGTGGACCCTGCTCTCTCCTCCCGCGCACAGCGTGCGCTTGCAGTCCCAGCAGTAGGCGCCGGCCGCGGACCGCTTGCCGATGTGGACCTGCGGGTCGTCCATGTCGAAACTGACGTCGAGTTCGGCCCCGGCGACGGTCCTGACCGTGGCGGGGATGTTGGTCTTCCAGTAGAAGTTGGTGCCCATCGTGCCCCCTATCTGTACTTGCCGAACGCCTTGACGGCGTCGGTCCAGCTCAGCTCCCCGGTGTAGACGTGGTCGCCGCACGCGATGACGTAGGCGTGGTCGCCCACCTGCTGGATCCTCACCATCGGACGGATCGATCCCTCGCTCTTGGCGTCATCCCGCTGCTGCCCCGCCGGCTCGGACGCCCTCTGCTTCTTCTTGCCAGCCATGAGTTCACCTCCCCAGCTTGGGCATGACGCGGCAGCGCCTACCCTCGAGCATCAGCACCATCGTGCCGCGAGGCGGAAGGTAGCGGGTCCGCCACCTCTTGTCCCCGTCGTCGCAGATCACCTTGAGCGTGATCCCGACCCTGTACGGGTTGCGGACCTGCACCTCGGTGATCCTCTTGCCGCCGCCCAACCCGACGAGGCCGGCTATCAGCATCATGAAGCCGACGACGCCCACCATGACGGCCTCCAGCTTGGTCTTGAACACGTCAGCCCTCCCTCGGAAGCTCGCCGCTCGAGCCCACCCTGTCCAGCAGGTGCCTGAGGGCGTCGCTGACAGACCTGCAGCCGTTGCGGCGCCCGTAGGCCCTCAGCTTGCGCAGGTGGACCACCCCCACCCAGAAGGTGTGGTTGTGGCCGCCGACGCACTCGGGCTTGCGCCCAGCCCCGGGCCTCGCTCCGCCTCTCACGTCGCACCCTCCATGGTGTGTATAAACCGTGATGAGCCCGCTCAGCCGTCACTCATCACCCATTTTAGCACGCGCTCGATGCCCAGCCGCCTGGCGCGCTTCTTGACCGGGTCGAGCACCGCCCTCCCGCACAGCCTGCACCTCCCCGAGGCGCGGAGCCCGACCGTGCACTCGCACCCAGGATCACACGCGTTGGGAAAGCGCGAACGATCCGGGCTCTCGGGGTACTTGGGGCGCCTCACGTCTCAGCCCCCCTCGAAGCTGCGGCGCACCGCCTCTCCCACGCTGGATGACACCCCCTTGCCACACGTGATCGACGCGGGGGCGCGTCCCTTGGCCGCCCGGAGCGCCTCGCGGCGACCCCTGGCCCGTCCTGCCCCGTAGACCAGCGCGCAGACCGCGATCCAGACGATTGTCTGAATCACCGATATCATGATGATCGTCATGGCACAGCTCCTTCCAGGGCCGACAGACCCAGCTGCGTCACCGCGTAGATCCGATACGACCACGGATCCCCTGGCTCTCGCCGCACATAGGCGAACCCCTTGTCGACCATACGGGCCCAGGCCTGATCGTCGGCGCCGTCGGGATCGGCGGCGAAGTAGTTCCTGTACCGCTCAGGCCAGCACGTGGCGTGGCGGGCCAGTTCCCGTTCCCACTCAGTCATCACTCACCTCCTCGGCTACGAATCTGGCGATCCGACACGCCGTGCAGTCGCATAATTGGCGGGTCCGGCGCGATTCCCGACATACCGCCGACACCAGGACCGCGCGCCCGATCTCACTGGGCCCCCAGTCCCACTCGTAGGGCCCGGTCCTGACCACTAAGGTGTCTGGTTTTGTCCTGGATCTCCTGATCTGTGTCATGTCGTCGGCTCCTCTGGCCACCAGGTCGGGGGCGGTGTGCCCCGTTCCCAGCGGGCGAAACGGGCCTTATCGGCCCGGTAATAGGCGCGGTACGCCTCCACTGTATCTTTTCTCCGGTAGATGTCGGGCATGCACTGCGGCGGCTCTGTCCACCCCCGTGGCAAGAACACGTTGATGTGAGCGCATCGGTAGATGATGTCGGCCGATTTGTGTCGGCGTCCGTATCGGCGCTCGTATTCCCTGGCCAGGGCGGCGCCGTGACGCAATACCCAGCGGTAGTTTGTGAGCCGCTGGCCGGTCCAGATCACGCATGGGTGTCGGGTATGTGTGGGTCGGTATAGGTCGGGTCGTTCCGCGTACCGTTGTAGTGTGGTGCTGAGGATCTGGGCCGTCTCGAGGACCATCTTGACGACGTGCTTGTCGCACAGCGCGCGGGCCGCAGCCTTCGGGCACCTGTCCACGTAGAAGATGTTCACGGCCACCTCCCCTCACGCTCGTAGTAACCCATCACTCGTCGAGCGTGGCAGCGGCGGGCATAGCGCATGAAGTTCTCGAAGGCGATGGACTCAATGATCATGGCCGCCACCCTTCCTACCTTTTTTGCGCTTCAGTCTCCTACCATACAGAAGCTCCTGCGCCTTCTCGAAGTCGCCATCCATCTCTGCCTGCAAAGCAGCGGGCGGTATGGTGATGCACTCATGATCGATAGGCTCACCCGTCTCTACATCGTGGCCGAAGTTACAGTAGGTGGTGCAGTAGATATCAGTCACGACCAACTCCCCTCTCGCTCGTGGTAGTCCAAGGCCCGCCTGGCATGACACGGCCCGCACAGGCACACGGTGCCGCAGTTCTTCCTGACGCACCGCTCCCGCGCCAGCCAGCGCAGCGCCTCCAGCACCGACATCCTGACCTGACGCTTCTCTCTCACCCTCTCCCGGGCCGCTTTTTGATCCCACGGCATGCTACACCCCCCATGTGTTCGGGCTGTCGAGGCAATCCTCGTCCACATCTCGCGGTCGCCTAAGCGCCTCGACGTACAGCTCGACCGCCTTGGCCAGGTCGCAGTCCTCGGCGTAGAAGGGGTCGGTCTCCCCGGTGGCGTTCTGGATCAGCTGGCCCAGCCTGAGCTGGGGCACCTTCTCCCACGCGTTGAAGATCCGGCGGATCGTGGTCGTCATGCTCTTGCGGTCCCTTGAAATCGAAACGGGCTCTCCGCCGCAGCGATCGCAGTGAAGGCAGCCGGGATCTCCGGACTTGCATTGGTGAAAACCGACATGACCACACAGTGAGCACCTCACAGCTTCACCTCCTCGGCGCGCACGCCGTGATACTTCAGGATCGACCGGACACGGGCGAGCCCGTCCGCGTCTTCGGGCTCGACCTGCAGCGCCACCCGCAGGGGGAGCTCCTCTCCGCGAAGGGCCCGCCTCTGCGCCTCGCGCAGGATCATGTACAGGGCAGACTTGCGGAACGACGCCGCCTCGTCCAGGTACAGGATCCCGCCGGCGGCCATGCCGACCTCCTCGCCGACGGCCCTCTCCCCCGCGGTGTGATGGGGGGCGCGGAGCGGAAGCGCCAGCGCCCTGCTCGCCCTGATCACCGCGCTCTGAGCGTCGGCCATGCTCGTTCTCAGGATGACGATCTTCATAGGTACCTCCAAGCCTCTTGCCGGCAAAGCTCCTTGTAGGCGGCGGTCCCGCTCACCTCGGGGTGGGCTTTGTGGAACTCGGAGCTGGCCCACAGCTTGCGCTCGTGGCTCAGCGTGCCCGGGAACGGCCGCGCCCTGCTCTTGCGCACCTTGGGGACCGCGGTCCTGGCCAAGTGCATCAGGTGGGAAAGCTCGATCCTGTACTCCTCGGTCCAGCAGTGCTTGCCCATCTCTCACGCCCCCTTCGGCTTGACGTAGACGCAGTTGGCGGCCCGCGGCTCGATCGAGACGGGGGAGTGACCCTCGAGCCTGATCACGACGTCGTCCCCGTCGCGGTGGAAGGCGAACGACACGGTCTTTGTCCAATCCGACGGGTCGAAGCTGAACGAGACCTGAGCGTCGGACCCCGGGACGACCTCGACGTGCCTGCCGCCGCGGTCCATGCCCTGGCCTACCACCTCGGCCCCGTCGACCTCTGTCATCAAGAAGTCCCTGATCGAGTCCAGCGCGGTGGAGAACCCCAACCCGGTGGCCACCTTGTCCGCGACCTCCTCTTTGGAAACCCCCGCCGGAGCCTCGACGTCGACGTGGAAGTTGATCCTGTGCGTGGTCTTCATGGCGTCCCCTCCGTGTCTCATATCTTATTATCGCATGATAAGAAGAAATGTAAAGCGAGGAAACGCAGCCCCCCCCCCGCATTTTTTTCTCGAGCTCGACCGCGCAGGGAGTAAGATCCAAGGATGAACGATGAGTCCCGCAGCCGGCAAGAGAGGGCCGCCGAGATCGCCGCGTGGGTCATGGAGGCCGTCGGCAGGGGAGACCTGCTCGGCGCGGCGGAGCGGCTCGCCGACGAGATCGTCTGGCTCGAGGACAGGGTGGCGCGCCTCGAGCACGGCGCCTCCGCGGGCCCCGAGGCTCTCGACGACGCCTGAACGATCCGCATTTCCCTAACGCCGACGCTCCCGGCCGTGCCATGATCTAGGCATGAAGCTCGCGATCCTGATCTTCATCGCAACCGCGGTCGCCCTGTCGGCAACGCTGCTGATCGGCGGCTGCGCCGGTCGAGACCTGAGGGCGAGCTGGTGGTTGAAGGCGGTGGACGGCTGCCCGGCGAGGTGGCCGGAGGCGGCGCTCCCGGCGGCGGTGTTCGTCGAGGTGGGGACCCATCCCAGGTTGAGGAGGAGGGTCGAGGCTGCGATCCTGAAGGTGAACGAGGCGGCGGGGCGGGAGCTGCTGAGGCCTGGCACCTTGCCCGGAGGCGGAGGCTGGGTCCCGGGCGCGGTGTCGGTGAGCACCAGCAGGAGCATGAGCGGGGGTCTGTGCACGGCGAGGCAGGACCCGAGGACGGGGCACCTCTCGGCGATGCTGGTCGAGGTGGGCCACGACGCACACCCGGACGTGGTGCTGCACGAGCTCATGCACGCGGTCGGGCTGGGCCACGCAGGCGGCGCCGACTGCTGGCGCGCGGTGATGTGCCCGCAAGTGAGCGACGGCGTTAAGGTTTCCGACGGCTCTCGGCGCTGGCTCAGAAGGGTGTACGGCGGCGGGAGGCCGAATAGCTGTTCACTATTCAAACGTTGACGGGGCTCACGCATTTCGGGCAAGCTAGGTAGCAGTTGAGCGGGGCGAGCACCAGGGAAACCGGCCACACCTACCCCACCCAATCAATAACAAAAACACATACTTAACCAGGTGGGGCTCGAAGTCTCCACCTTGCGCAGGCCTGGGCCGATGTGTCCATGTGTGCTCAAAATTAACAATCCCAAGGGTCTGAAATCATTAAGTATATGTAAGCACTAGCGATTCCCAAAGCTTGTCAAGCGCTTAGGTGAGTTGCTGACCTACATGTGGGCAAGCGGTCGCCGAGGCCTCGCGCTGAGGGCGCGCGCCAGGCTGGAGGAACACGCCCAGTCGCGGAACGCTTGAACGCTTGAACGCCCAGGCGGCGGGCGAGGCGAGGCTGCCCAAGTTGTCTCCCTGGTGGCTTGCGACGGTGACCGGGCGCGCAGAAACCTCGACCAACGGTTGAGATGATCGCAACTTCGACCTTTAGCTATCGTTGAGCTTTTTGAACACGAACTGCTCGGGATCCGGCTCGTCACCTGCCAGGAACCGCTCCACCACGTCGGCGACCTCCCTCGCTGAGCCCACCACGGCGACCGCGGCTCCTAGCTCCCTGACGCTGCTCAGCCACTCCCTCTGGTGCTCCTTCAGTCGGTCATCTCCCAGCTTGAGCTTCAGGCCCAGGAACCTTCCCCCTGGCAGCATGCCCACCACGTCGGGTCCCCCCTTGCCCAGCCCCACCTTGACCCATCCTCCGCTTCTGGTGCGGTGAGCCCCGGTGGAGTTTCTCCAAGCCAGGCAGCCCATGTGGCGCAGCACCTCCACCACGTCCTGGATCTCCGAGAGTTCCCTTCCCATGTGTCCCTCTAAGGAGTTGAAACTCCTGTGAGGGTAGCACGGTTCAGGCCAGGTGTCAACGCCCCACGAGCGCGCCCAACGCGCCCAACGCTTGAGCGCCCAGCTTCGACCATGCCCGTGCCCACCGCTGCGACCGCGGCGTCGAAGCTGGGGTGCCAGCGCCCCGGGCGGAGCCAGCGCGGCATGTCGGGAAACGCCCACTTCTCGTCCCATCCATCTCCGATCCACGTCGTCGCTGCCCGCCTCGCTGCCTGATCGTCGGGCATGGTCCTCGCCGCCATCTCCAGGAAGCGCCTGGTCCTGGCTCTCATCGCTCCTCCTCCTCCTCGACGTCGTCGTCTTCGCAGAACCACCTAAGCACGTTGGGCAGCCAGAAGCTGGCAACCCACCCGTCGTCGTCGTCCCAGAACATCAGCTCGCGCCCGTCGATCGTGTGGTGATCGGCCACCACTTCGAACTTGCTGTCCGCGCAATCGACCGCGAACTCCAACATCGTCAGCCCTCCTTTCGGAAAACGCACAGCTTCCTCTTGCCGTCGATCACCAGATCCCTCAGCTCGAGGCCTGGTACCAACCCCTCTTTGAGATTTCGGGCCATGCAACTGATCGCCGATGACTCCCCGCCCCTGTAGTGGTGGCCAGACTCCTTGAGCGCCTCCTTGAGCGTGAGCCCCGGGTTCTTCATCACCACCTCGAGCAATGCGCGGCACGTCCGCTTGTAGGGCGTGAAGTGGCCGCCCCCCGCGGCTCCGGCGCTCGCGTACTGGCCGTTGCGGTGCTCCTCCAGCAGGGTCTTGTCCCAGATGGTTCTGAACCTGTGAGCTGACCTGCACAGCCTCGGCGCGAGCGCCTCGTCGACCCCGCCCATCGTGGAGTAGGGGCTGACGCTCATCATGCCGACGCCCCAGTCCTCGAGCATCCGCTTGAAGCTCCCGCGGGGGGTTCCCCTGGGCACCGCCACCGACAGGTAATGCTGGCGGCCGATGAGCGGCAGCACCTGGTCGAGCAGCGCCAACGACCTGCTCAGCTTGCACTCCACCACCCAGACCAGGGGGCCGTTGACCGCCACGAGGTCGTGCACCGGGCCAAGCCTCGTCTTGACCTCCTGGTGGACATCCCAGCCGTCGCTGGTCAAGCGCTTGACCACCTTGGCGGCCAGCTCCTGCTCCGTCATCCGGATCATCCCTGAACACCTTCGGGTGTTCCCACCAGGTATCTCACCGCGCCGCGAGGTGTGCCGTCGATGCTCAGGTACAGCGCATCCGGCGTTCTCACCCAATGTCCGGTCCTCGTCCTCAACGCCCAACCCCACCTGTGCAGCGTGAAGCGGTGCCCGAGCAGGCTGATCGGGGTTGGTCCTCCGCGGCGAAAGCTCCACCCGGCGCCGTTGGCTTTCTCCCACCCCCCGAACCAAACCAACCACTGGCGAGCGCGCTTGAGAATGGGTCGCTCATCGCGCCACCATCGCTCCCCGTTGTGCTTCCAATCATTCATGGTCAGCGTCTCCTCAAACGTCGTCCGGGTAGTTGGGCGCGGCGGCGATCTCCGCCAGGCGCACCGTCGGCGAGGCACCCAGCCTGGCCTTTCGCACCTGGTCGGGGTAGCATGTTCGCAACATGCGGGCAGCCTGCTCCTCGGTGGCGAAGCGGTACGGCTCTCGCTCTCCGGTCGGCCTCACCATCCTCCACTCGTCGATCATCGCGCCTGTCTGGACCAGCACCTCCATGACCCAGCTCATGTCGCATCCTTCTCCCTGCCGCGCATCGGCGGCGGCCAGCTACTGCTTCGTCGTCCGGATCAAGGCTCGTTCACCCCCCGCCTCCAGTTGCGCACCAACCCCCTGGTCAGGACGGCGACGTACCGGTCAGCGCCGTCCCTCAGCCGGTGACCCACCTGCTCAAGCTGGTCGCGCACCGCGAACACGATGTCCACCTCGTCGACGCATCCAGGGTCCGCCACCGGGAGGTCGTCGGGGCCCCAACCCAGGTTGGCCTCGGAAAGCGGGATCTTGCGATCCACGTGTCGCGACATGATGTCCCCGGGGCGCCTGTGGGTGACCCTGAGCACCACCTCGGCCTCTATCTCCAGCTCGCCGTCCTCGATCCTCATCTGTTCCCCTCCCTGAGCTCGATGTCGAACTCGTCGCTGTAGTACCACGTCAGCTCCTCACCGGGCGCGATGTCGCGGAGCGCAAACGCCACCCCGACCTGGCGGCCCAGGTAGGGAGGTTCGGCCAAGACGGTATCGATGATCTCGAGATTCGGTTCCGCAGAGTGGTTGCTGAACCGGAGCGGCCCCACCACCTCGACCGGATCCACCCACTGCCCGTCATCGTTGATGTTGAACATCACATGGGGGTCGTAGGTGTCGCTGAGCCAGGCCGGACCGTTCATCACCCCGACCTCGGCCGCCTCCGGGATCGCGACCCTGGCGAAGCAGCCTAGCCCGTGGACCGGGCTCTCCCGCACCTCGACCAGGGCGCGCATCGTCTCCAGGTGCTCGGCGCTGTAGTGCTTGCGCGCCAGCCGGTCAGACATCTCGCGGTTCATGGATCACCTCGCCTAGCCTCGCAGTGTCTCGCCATGCCTCGCCTCGCCATGCCAAGCCCAGCCTGGCCATGCCCAGCTTAGCCCCGTCGGTCAACCTCTGACCTCGCAATGCCTTGCCTCGCCGCGCCGTGCCAGGCCCCGCCTTGCCAGGCCATGCAGTGCCCCGCCCTTAGCGCTTAAATCCTCGCCTCGCCGTGCCAAGCCTAGCCTCACGGTATCTTCCTCGCGACCTTGATCTTCTTGAGCAGGCCGGCCCCGCCCAAGACGCAAGGGTTGTGCAGCACCCTGGGCACCGCCGCCCTGGTCAGGCGCGGACCCTCGACGTCCGATCTGCGGAACGGCCTCGGGACGTCGTACCCCATGCCGTGCTCGACGCCGGTGCCCGCCCCGCGGTGCACCTGCTCGACGATCTCCAGGTCCTCCTCGACCAGCGTGAACCACGTCGTCGTCGTCCGCCCCCCGACGGCCATCACCGCACCTCCATCGGCTCGACCCTCAGCAGGTCCGCCTTGAACCTGTGGTGCCTGTAGCTCCAGTCGTCGCGACCCCCGACGTCGAACGACAGGAACCCCAGGTCGGTCAACCCCTCGCACCTGGTCACGCCGTAGTTCGAGTTGATCTGCAGCGCCGGCGTGACGAACGCGTGCCCCACCCCGTTCTCGACGTGGACGTAGTAGTGAGCGTGGCTCCTCACGATGACGTCCGCGATCTGGCCGCCGCGACCGACCGACTTGTCCAGTATGTCGTTCAGCTGGGACCTGAGCACCGCGGTGGCCCTGCCGTGGTGGAGCGCGCTGGAGCCGATGTGGTGCCTGAAGTTGAACACCACGCCCTCGACGCGCACCTCGCGGCGGCCGGCGAACTCCGCGCCCAGCCTCGTCGCGAGGTGGCGCTCGAACTCCTCGCAGTCGCCGCTGTGGTACGGCGTCCCCGATATGACGACGACGCGGGTCGCGTTGAACTCCTCGACGCACGCCACCGCGGCGTCGGCCTGAAGGTGCCGGTCAGTCGTGAACAGCTCGACCCCGCCGTTCCTCTTGGCGTTGCCGTCGATCGCGTCGCCGTTGACCACCAGCAGGTCGACCTTGCCGAGCCCCGCGGCCTGGTCGGAGTACCAGTCCCACAGAGCGTCCTGGAGCTTCCTGATCCGACCGTTGACGTCCCGGTGGGCCGTCGGTGGGGTGAGCCCCAACCGGTGCCCGCAGTGCATGTCCGAAATCACGACCACCCGCTTCATCTCGTCACCTCCAACGGTGTCTCCAGCCTACAAGGGCTGGTCTCGTCCAGCCGCGCCCAGCCTCGGCGCGTCGAACCGATCACTCCAGCTCGGCGACGTCGAACTTGACGACGCTGAACTTTCCGAACAGCGGCCTGTACGTGCCAAACCCGGTGCAGATCCCGCCGGTGACGAAGATCCGCTTGATGATGTCCACGCTGAGCGTCTCGTTGCGGATCACCTGCATGTGGAACCTGGCCTCCCAAGGATCGTCCCCGTTCGGGATGAACGGGCGCACCTTCGGGTTGGGGATCCCGCCCTTGACGCGCGCCGTGGCGTAGTGGATCCTGGCGCCGCTCGATTCGTCGAAACCGTCGGCGTCGAAGCTGCCGAACACCACCGGCTTCCCGCCCCTGGTCAGCTCCACGTAGTCCTCCTCGACCACGGAGTACGACGACAGCGCGTAGGCGATCTCCTTGTACCCCCTGCCCCCGATCACGCGCTTGGTCGCGCTGTCGGTGTTCTGGGCCGAAAGGAACGACATGATCGCGGTGGCCGGGACGCACACCCGCTTCGTGCCCGGGACGAAGTTGAACTTGTCCTCCACTGGGAGCGCCGTCTTGTTGTCTCCGGCATAACGGTCGAACATGATGCCGGCGCCGATCCCCTTGATCTCGATGCCTATCCTGATATCTTTTTGAATCGCCACATTGTCCCCCTCTCGCTGAACCGTTGCAAACTCTGCAACGGTTGCCTCGCAGTGCCTCGCCGTGCCGTGCCCCGCCTAGCCTAGCCACGCCTTGCGAAGCCATGCCTAGCCTAGCCAAGACATGAATGTCACAAAATTTCCATCCACTGGACAGCCCGCTGCCTCATCTCGGCGGCCACCTCGACCTTGGGACGCCCCGAGTCCACGCTCACCACCTCGATCCCCCTGGACCTCAGCTCCGCCGCGTGCCGGCGATACGAGCCCGCCACCAGCAGCTGGAAGTCGGCGCCCTTGGCCTCGATCGCGTCGGTGGGCTTGTCCCTGCCCGCGATCCTGGCCCCGGCCTCGGCGTGGTCCACCTCGAAGAGGTAGATCAGGTCGGGGTAGGTCGTGATCTCGTGCATCAGCTCGCGGTACAGCAGGTCGGTGAACCACTCGCCGACGTTGTGGTCGGTGTAGGAGAGGTGGCACAGCCAGCCCCGGTCCGAGACGCAGAAGTCGTGCTTGTCCGCCACCGACTCGTAGTGCCTCTGGTTCTCGACCCTCATCGCGGCGAACACCAGCTCCATCGCCTTGCCGTCCATCTTCACCTCAGGGTTCAGGATGAGCTCCCTGAGCTTGGCGCACACCGGGACGTGGGGGCTGCCCACCTCCCTCGTCCTGAGCACGCGGGCGCCCAGCCGCTCAAGCTCGTCGCAGAACACGGTCATGGCGGTGGTCTTGCCGCTGCCGTCGACCCCGCTGAACTCTATCGTCTTCATGGATCCCCCTCTCGGTCGTGACGGTTCCCACCGGAGGGACCGAAACGGTCACCTCCGGTGGGAACGGGTCCATCAGCTTCAGTGCCCCAGCCCCTTCTCCTTGAACAGGTCGTGGTGCAGCTTCTCGTTCCAAGGCACACCGACCCCGATCAGGACGAGGTGGGACAGCTCGTGCCGGATCAAGCTCGAGGTGTACTTGGGATCCCCGTTGTACCCGACCACCGCGCTGTTGCCGCTCGTCACGCCCCTGACCCAACGGCCCCAGACGCTGAACTCCTCCTCGTCGATGCAGAACAGGCGCTTGCGCTTCAGGGAGTCCCTCACCTTGGCGGCGTCGTAGTGCTTGGACCAGAAGTCGATGACCCACTGAACGTCAGCCTCGACGCTGCCCTGCTCGCACTTGTTCTTCACACCGGCGACGACCCCGACGCCTTGCTCGGTCTTGTAGGTGTACTCGGTCTTGTCGGCCCGCACCCAGTAGAACGCGCCGATCCCGCCGAGGAAGAACAGCCCGGTGATCGCGCTGACCACCTTGGCCGGGGTCTCCTTCGCCTTGATCACCGCCCACAGGCATAGCGCGGCCGATCCCAAGCAGATGCCCCAAGGGGCCACCAAGTCTATCCACGTGAAAGTCATGACTTTCCTCCTCCCGCTTCAACGGGCAGTTTCTCGATCATGTAGAGGCGGCATCCGTGATAGTGCCCCGTCGCGGACTGGGTCCACTTGAGGGAACGACGCTTACCCTAACGACGCTGCACCGCCATCTTGGCACCGTACAGGGTCTCGTATCGTCTTGATTCCTTGTTCAAAACACATTTCAACTCGAACATCACGCCCACTCCGTCCCGGGCTCGTGAGCGTCGAGGTACGTCCTCAGCGCGTCCAGGGCCTCGGCGTAGGTGTTGCCCACGATCTCATCCTGGCCCAGCGTGTGGCCGTCGTCGGCCGTCACCACCACGGTGCACAGGTAGCCGTTACTCACCGACGCCACGCGGGTGGTCAGGTTGCCTATCATCGTGCTGCCCATCTTGTCCTCCTGTTGTTCAATACTTCACGTTGAACGTGGAGCATGGCCGTTTCGTGAAGTATTCACTTGATCTTCTCGTACTTCTTGGCCGGCTTCACCCACTTAATGAACGCATTGCCGGCGCTCTCCGCGCCCTTGAGCATCGCGAACATGTTGCCGAGCCCCGGGTAGCGGTAAGCGGTCCCGTTCTTGAACTCGACGACCAGGTCAGTCTCTATCTCCCCGAACCTATACTCGAGGCCAACCCCGGCCAGGTTCGAGCTCTGAACCGAGGCCCAACGGTCGCACTCGTGGGGGTGGACCACCTCGACCTCCTTGACATATACTCCCACGTCGAGCCTCACCAGGTCCTCTGCCGCGATCTCGACCACGGCCCCGCTGCTCGTGCTGATCCTGATCTTGCTGTTACTCATGCGTGCATCTCCTCGCGGCCTCTCCGAACAGCAGCTCGACCTCTTTTCGCCCGAGCCTCACCCCGAAGAGCAGGCCGAGCCCGAACCCCAGCGCGACGCCCACCGCGCCCGCGATCATTCCGCATACGCCGATCATCGCTTCCACCTCATGTCCAGCAGCTGCTCTCGCGCCTGGACGGCCCTGTCAGGCACCGGGCCGTCCACCTGCAGGTACCTTCCACCCTTGAGGTCGAACGTCGCCAGCGGGACCTTGTGATCCTTGGGCAAGATCTGACCCTCGTCGAGGATGGGCGGTACCGCGATCCTGAATGTGGGCGACAGCGGCGTCGGGACCACCTTGCGCTCGACGTGCCCGTCCCTCCAATGAAACGTCGCGACGACGGTCGTCATCTGTCCTCCTCCTTCAGCCCCGGGTAGCCGCACAGGCCGCACGGGACCGTGTAGGTTATGATGTCCCTGCTGGGGTTCCCGCACCTGGGGCACCACGAAACGGGCTCGAAGCTTGGATCCCGCTTCGAGAAGTCTGGCAGCGAGATCTCCTCGGTCTCGACCTCGACGATCGGACCGAAGTTCGGCAAGAAGTCTCGAGAGTTGTAGTGCATCAGTCCTCGCACCCATCCGCGTGCTCATCCGCGCGCTCGTCGGCATCGTGCTCGGCGCCGCAAGAGCAGTCCTGACAATCACAGCTTTCATCAAGGTCGTCGCAATCTTCACGCTCGTCGAGCTCGAGCACGTATCCGATCCCGGAGGTGTATGCGCTGACCGCGATGAACATCAGCCGCTTCGCGAGCTGCAGGCCGTGGACCACCCCTGCCCGGTAAGAGTCCACCGCGTCGTTCTCGACGTCTTCGGCGTCCTCGTCGGCGTCGATGGCCAGGTTTATCGCTGTCAAGATCTGGTTCAAGATTTCGGTGCTATCTTCTTCCATGGTGTTTCTCCTTTCACGGTACCCTGGTGTATGCTGCCCGCACAGTGATCGCTCTCATCGCCCCCGACTCGAACATCTTCCCTGCCAGCCATTCCCTGAACGGCTTGACTCGGTGCTCGTCCAGTGCCGCCTCGGCCCATCCCTTCCCGTACAGCGCGCAACGCCTCAACTCCTGAACTCCGAGGGCGACCTTGAATTCGATCCCGTGCGTCTGAGTCTTCAAGTCTCGCCAGCTCGTGACTATCACGCTGCGCACAGGCCTGACGCCGCGCAGAGGCTCCCACTCGCTGAACAGCTCGCGCGCGACCTCGTTGATCGAGGGCTCCCTAACCATCTGTCGCTCCCTCCGCCGGATCCTTGGGCAACCCGGCCGGGAACGAGCGGATCAGGATCGCGTCCTGGATCGCCTCAAGCGCGGTCGAAAGCTCGGTGGACGTGAGCGGGCCGATCGTCACGTTCCTGGCCTTGTGCTCCTCGGTGCCTCCGACCCTAAACCTGATGTCGGCCATCACGTCGCTGCCGCTTTCGATCAGCTGATCCTTGACGTCGGCGATCCTGAGGTACAGGCGGAGACGCTCCCTTCGATCTTTGACCTGGTTCATCTCGGCGCTCATCCGCTCCAGCACCTCTCCAAGGTCGGCGCCCGTCCTGTCAACATACTCCGCGATCTGCTCCTTGGTCCATGCCATCTCAGAACTCCAACGGGTCTAGCCGCCGGTGCGTCGTGACCTGGGTCGGCTCGTCGTCCTCGTAGCAGTCTTCTTCCCACAGGTCGAGCGCGAGGCCGACCGCGTCGGTCACCAGCTCGTCCGCGCTCTGCCCCCGCTCGTCGGCCCTGAGCACCACCCTCGCCCAGGTGACGTCGTCCACCTCCACGAACATCGTCGAAGTTCCGTCGTCCAACATCACGGACTCCACCCGCTTTCCCTCGGGGATGACCAGCACCTGCTGCCCCCCTATCTCGATCGTTTGAACATCGCGCATGTCAATTCTCCTACGGCTTGTGCCAGCAGCAATCTTCGATCCGCCTCATCACTTGCCGGTACACCTCGGCGCGCTCCTCCTCCATCAGCTCGATCATCAGCGCCTTTCCGATGTGCCCGTGGTACACCTCGAGCCCGAAGCTGTCGGCGCACCTGACCTTGAACTCCTCGAAGCACTCGTCGCACAGGAAGTCGATCGCGACGGTGAGGTGAACCTCCTCGCGGGTCATCTCGAGCACCTCCTGATCAGCCGCCTCGCCCTGGGGATCTTCGCGGAAACCCTGCGCCCATAGCCCTTGGAGGCGTAGTTCCAGCGCCTGAGCGATCCCCTCGTCGTAGCGCTCTCCGCCCTGTAACGTCTCAGCAGCTTGGCAGCGAACCGCGCCTGAGCCTTGATCGACATGCGACGTCGGCACGGCACCTGGACCCAGGCCCTGCAGTTGAGCTGCCAAGGCCCCACCGACCTGCCCCCGTCGCCCCTGACATCCCTCGCGCCGGTCTCGTGCAGCGCCAAGGAGACGAGGTGATCGGCGGGCACGCCGTGAAGGTTTGCGGCGACGAGCGCGATGCGCACTATCTCGCAAACGGAGCTCATGCCTTCGCCCTCTCGGCCGCTCTCACGTCGAACGCCTCCCTCACCTGCCTCGCCTTGTGGGCGAGCACGTCGGCCGGCTGCCCGGCCTTGAACGAGATCTTGGCCGCCGCGAGCAGCAGGGCCGACTGGGCCGTGTCCACGTCGAACCCGGAGCCGGCCAGCGCCTTGATCATTGAGTCGCACGCCGCGTTTATCTCCTCGTAACGTTTCATCAGTTCGGCGCCTTCTCGACCCGGACGTTGATGAACGCCCCGGAGTCGTCTTGGTGAACGTCGTAGCGGACCCGAACGCTGTTGCCCCCGGT
>Ga0180438_10005171_pt1 | contig 18323 bp, 20 predicted proteins | sample SS_ome_12_FD_132455 | JGI IMG/M metagenome (GOLD analysis project Ga0180438, IMG submission 132455) | Hypersaline lake sediment archaeal communities from the Salton Sea, California, USA - SS_3_D_2 metaG | ecosystem: Environmental > Aquatic > Non-marine Saline and Alkaline > Hypersaline >...
ACTGTTCAGAGGACTGAAACAAGATAATGTTCAAGAACAAATTTTTTAATCACATCCTGATTGCGATAGGCATCGCAGTTCTGCTTAGCCTGTTGTTCAATCTCGGTGTTTTTTATTCTTGGGAAATAAAATTAGATGATGCATTATACGGAGACAAGACCGCAATAAAGGACATCTCAATAATCGCGATAGACGACAAAAGCATCCAAGAGATAGGAAGATGGCCCTGGGACAGGACTGTTTTCATCGACATTCTTGAAAAACTCAACAATACTGCAGTCACAGGGATAGATGTCGCGTTCTTCGAGCCTTTTGATGAAGAGATCGACAAAAAACTCGCAGAACAGATAAAGAAAAATAATAACGTGGTGCTTCCTGTTGAATATATGTTTGACAACAACAAGATAACAACAGAACTTCTCGCGCCGATTCCAGAACTGAAGGAAGCAGCTGCAAGACTCGCATTCATCAATTTCTATACAGACACTGACGGCATTGTAAGGTCTGTGCCGTTGAATGTAGACAATAATTACAACAGTTTCTCGAGTGAGATCTACAGTTTATATTTGAACAAGGAATTTGTTTTCGATGAAGACCGGTTGCTCGTCAATTTTGTAGGGAAACCATACAGTTTCAGGACAGTATCATTTGTAGATGTGATAGAAGATAAAATAGACACTTCAGAATTCAATAACAAGATCGTCTTGATAGGCGCAACATCCCCTGACCTGCACGACGATTACATAGTACCTACAAGCGAAGGCAAAGCAATGCCTGGTGTCGAGCTTCACGCGAATGCTTTGCAGACAATGATCACGAAAAATTTCCTGGCCTGTCTGAATAAAATATATGTTTTTTTGATTATCTTCCTGCTAACATTAATAACCTCAATATTATTATCTAAACTAAGGATGCGTTATGGCACTCCTGCGCTTGCAGCCATCGCAGCAATCTATCTAATAATAGTTTTCAAATACTTTGACAAAGGACTTATTCTTCCGATAATCTATCCTATCCTGGCAATAGGATTTACATATGTTGCTATTGTATTATTTTCTTACTTCTACGAAGAACGGACAAAGAGATGGGTAATCAATATCTTCGGGAAATACACTTCAAAAGCGGTTGTGGATGACATTCTCCAGAAAGCAGAGAAAGACAACATAGATCTGCAGGGAGAGGAAAGGAATGTCACGATATTGTTCGCGGACATAAGAGGTTTTACAGCAATGTCAGAGAAGATGACGCCTCACGAAGTAGTTTCAATGCTGAACAAATATCTTGGAGAGATGACAGAAAGCGTATTCAATTTCGAAGGTACTTTGGACAAATACATAGGAGATTGTATAATGGCAATCTTCAATGCGCCATTGGAACAGCCTGATCATGCAATGCAGGCGATAAAAGCTTCTATGGACATGCAGGAAAGGATCAAGCAGGTGCAGTCAAAGGAAAAGGACGTGCCAAGAGTTGATGTTGGCATAGGCTTGAACACAGGGCCTGCAGTCATCGGCAACATAGGTTCTCAAAAAAGAGTAGATTACACAGCCATAGGAGATACAGTGAATACTGCGAGCAGGATGTGCAGTCTTGCAGGCAAAGGAGAACTAATCATAACAGAAAACACTTACAAATTAGTCAAAGACAAGATTAAAGTTAAAAAACTGGATCCAGTAAAAGTGAAAGGAAAAGAAAAACCATTGCAGGTCTATTTAGTAGAAAAGATTCTTTAAGCAATACTTACTTCCAGCTTGTTATTCTTTTTTCCGACAAGCATCTTCTTCTTGGCCCATTTTGTGAATGTCTTAAGCTTGTCCCTGTCAAGATATATCTTTTCCTCGACAGATCTCTTCTCAGCAGGCGCAGCATTTACATAAAGTTCTATTAATTCGTCTATCTTATCCAATGCATGGTCAACCTGTCCTAAAACAACTTTGTCTTCCATTGCATATGCAACATCATCAAAAGCATCTTGTCCCAAGCAGTGGTTCTCCATAAGATTATACTTGAATTCGTAGAGCTTCATTACTTTCTTTCCTAGATCTGTGCTGTCTGCTTTCCTTCCGTTTATGTACGGCATGATGTGCAGCAAGAAATATCTCTGATCTGTCTTTACTAGATCTTTGCTTCTTACCCTGTCTATCAGGAACCTTCCTTGACTTATATCAGTCAATGTGAAGACTCTTGGGAAATAACCTTTCCTCCATTTAGCAGTCACAAAAGAATCTTCAAGATCATAAGCTATGGTTTTCACCAAGCTATCAACCCTTTCTCTATCAACCCTAGGTTGGCTTGGTTCTTGGCCATTTGCAAGCTGGGTAAGCTCTGCTTCTATATCTTCTATACCTCCTAGTTCAGCATCAACTCTTTGCACCAGCCTTAAGCTCGGTCCGTTAGGATTATGTCTAGTAAGCTTCATCTTATTGTATATTATGCAAGTCCTAGTATATAAACCTTTCGGTTTGTAACCTCTGATTGGTAGTGACAAATATTTTTAAACCTGCTGGCTATACGCATATCCAATGGCGATCAAACACAGCCTAAAAAAGGTGAGCAAAGGCACGATAGTTAGTATTCTTAATGAGTATTTAAGCAAAGGCTATGACATGAAGTTCATAGAGAAAGCTCTTTTAAAGGCAGAATGCCCTAAAAAGATATTAAGAGAAGCTAAAAGAGATGTTTTAGGTAAAAAAAGGCCAAAAAAGCTTAAAAAGGCCAAAATAAAGAAGATAAAGCCTAAAAAATTCAAGGCTATTAAACCAAAGCCTGCTTTTAAACCTATTAAAGCAAAGCCCAAGCCTGTGAAAAAGGGCTTGTTCAAGCAATTTAAACCTAAACCAAGGCCTGCTCCAAAGCTTCCGCCACGGGTCATCGTACCTCCAAAGAAGCTGCCTTCAATGACAGGAGTCAAGGTCTCAAGAAGATACTATCCTTTGATTGTCATCCTTGCTTGTATTGCAATAATTCTTATAGTCTTACTGGTCATGCCTATAGGCGTGCCTGACTGCAACAGTGACGAAGCTTGTTTCCTGCCAAAGGCAAATGCTTGTGAACAAGTGAAATTCAAGAACATGATAGATACAACAGAGATAGGTTACGAAGTAAACGAAGATTGTTCAGTCACAAAGACTATAACCAAGCTAGGTGAAAGAGAACCTCAGGAAGTCAAAGATCTATTTCTAGGCCTAAGCATGAATTGCAATTTTCAAAAAGGCGCTTTCAGCAGGACATATATAACAGACATAAGCGGAAACCTTGAGACTTGTGAAGGACCTCTTGCAACAGTCATTGCAGAACTCAGACGATAGGCTTAAAAATTCATCATATTTCTGCCAGATTATGAGGGGGAAAAATACTAAAAATCCAACAAAATCAGATGACATTCCAGATTCTATTGATAGACTTGTTGAAAGGGCTTGTTTTTTCGGCAATAAACTGAATGTAACAGACAGAAGAATCAGGGAAGAATTGAAGATATTTGAGCTGGCTGCCAAGAAAGATGAAAGATTTGATCTGATAGACAGGATCAAAGATGCAAGACAAAGATGCGATGAAATAAAGAGAGTCTGGCATTTGCTGATGAGGAAGGATCAATATGATACCATCACATATGAAGCTCTCAGGATCCTGGATCCTGAATTAAGAAAAGATGATTACAATGTCATGATCACTTACTACTTTGGCGCTTTAGACGGAAGGATAACAGTAGAGAGCGCAATACAATACATGAAGGAAAGAAGAAAGTACGAACACATGCATGTTATGGCCCGGCAGATAGGAAAAAGATTTGACATAAAACCTTCAAAGATAGAAAATTACTTGAAGACTGCTAGAAAATCTTCCACCATCCGGCATTACTTTATCAACTGGGGTGACAAGAAACGCGGAACTAATGCATTATTCTTTGTTTCTAAATCAAGGACTGCGATGCAGCAGATCAATGAATTCATTTATAAAAAACTGGAAAAGGACAAAAAAAGAAAAGTTTTGCTGGAACATGGTGTTCCAGACGGTTTCATCCATATAGATGATGCCTGTGATTACGGCCTGACATACAGCGAACTTGTAAAAGCAGGAAGAGAAGATATAATAGAGAATGTGAGAAAGAAGAAAGGAAGGACCACTACTTTCTTTTTCAGGGAACAAGACATACAGAGACTTATAGAAGAAAGAAAAGAAAGAATGGCTGGAAACAGTAAAGAAGAATCAGGAAGGAAAAGAAAAACAACGAGTTTCGCACCAAAAATCAATCCTCCTGATGAATCAATGTTTTATTGCGCAACAACTTTATCGCCAAGAGAGATTGGCAATGGTCCTATCACACCAGAAGAGATGCTCAGGAATGCGCACTATCTGACAAGAGCGCAGATAAGCATTTATTTTTCCTTGAGCGACAATGCAGTTGACAGGATGATAGGATCAGGCAAGTTGAAAGAGACAGTGATAGTAGGAACCACAAGATACAGGGTCGCGAACTGGCTGATCACTGATCTGAAACGCGAGCTGGATATTGAATAATCCCTTTATATTAGCTTTATAAACTCTAATTTGGCCGAACAAAAGATTTATATATTTAATATGAATATTGTAGGTTAATTGAAGGGGAGGTTATTGAGATGAGAAATACATTTCTTAATATAAAGAACCACTTTACAAAACGACTAGGCACCAAAGGCCCTGAACAGATGGAAGAGCCGATGCAGAGCGAATATTTGGAATTGTCGCAAGATGCATCTCCAGAAGACTCGCCTAGGGTAGTAGTGAAGCCTTTCGTCATGGAAGATTTTGAAGACATCAAGCCAATCCTTGACGATCTTAGAAAAGGAAAGACTATCGCGCTTATCAATATTCAACCATTAAAGGAAAAAGACATTGTTGAGCTAAAGCGGGCAGTCAACAAATTGAAAAAGACATGCGATGCTATCAGAGGAGACATCGCAGGCTTCGGAGAAGACTATATCGTGGCAACACCAGAGTTTGCCTTTGTCCACAGGTCTGCGAGTGAACAGCCTCAGCCTCAACAGCCAGGCATGCAGAACATGGACACTTATTGATTTTCTTTATTTTCTATTTCTCTTGAATAAACTCTATATCTTGCAAAACATTTTTAAACACAAAAAAGTTCCAGTTTTAGCATGGAAAAACTGCCAGGACAGGAATGTCCTACTTGCAAACAAAAGACATTGACATTGATGCAGGACGAACTAGACATACCTTACTTCGGAAAAGTATTTTTGTTCGGCATGCAATGCGACAACTGCGGTTTCAGGAAATCAGACCTGGAAGCTGCAGAGATGAAGGATCCGTGCAAGTATGAGATAGAGATCACAGAAAAGGACGACCTCAACATCAGGGTTGTGAAATCTTCTCACGCAACAGTCAAATGGCCTGATTTCAAGATCACAATAGAGCCGGGGGTCAGTGCCCAAGGTTTTGTAGCGAACATAGAAAGGATGCTTAACGATATCCAGAAAGTTCTCGAGTTCAACAAAGAGACAGAAGAAGACAAGCCGAAAAAGAAACGGATGAGAAAGATGATAGATAAAATACTGGACATAAAAGACGGCAAGGAAAAGACAAAACTGATCATCGAGGATCCAACAGGAAACAGCGCCATCATCAGCGACAAAGCAGTCAAGAGTCCGTTTAAAGCGACCAAGAAAAGAACAAAGAAGAAATAAATAATCATAAGAACTAAATCTTCACAACTTCACTCCAGATTCTTTAATTTTCCGAAATACATGACATCTGCTTCGCTCACGACCCAGCATTCAAAATTATCCAGCTTCTGTTGCAGATAGGGCGACAATAATTTTTCCTTTGTCACGTCTGTTCCTTCTGTTACCAGACAGAAAGACGGTTGGACAATCAATGTTTTTCTTTTATACTTTCCTTTAAGGAAAGCCTTGAACTTCTCTACCCTTACTGAATCAGGATTCTCCCGCAGGCTCACTGCAGGATGTTCGTGTCCGATTATCAGATTATCGCACTTGCCGAAGTTTAGTGTCTCACTAAGTTTATGCCCGTGCGTAATCAGAGAATTTCCCACCATAAATTCTTCAACAACTTCCAGATCTCTCTTCTCTGCAATAGGGTCTAGGATAGTATCATGATTGCCTTTCACCAATACAATCTTCTTGCACTTCCCTGCAAGATAATCAAAGACCTTCAATGCTTCCCTCCATTCCTGCATGCTTATCTGGCCAAACTCGTGCTTAAGATCTCCATTGATGACGACTGTTCTGATTTCCTTGTCTTTCATCCCCAAGAAATCAAATATTTTTTCCAGCCTTTCCATTGTATCCTTGAACTGGAACCTTGGTATGAGGACGCCTTGCTTTGTCAATGCTTCTTCATATCCCACATGAAAATCTGCCAGAACTAGCACATCCCCTAGCAATAAAGCCAGATCTATGATTTCTATTCCCTTGCTTATTTCAACTATCTTCATCAATACCAATAGAGGATGCGCAGTATATAAAATTTTGCGAATGTTTATATAGAACTGATGCATATCTAACAATACTTAATCTATAAAAAATGAAAAATTTATTGAAGAGCTTGGAAGAAAGAGTTCTGAAAGACACTCATTCTGCAGACTTAGAAGAGCAAAGGAATCCAAGATACTGCGTGAGAAAGATCAAGGACAAGATCGTCCAGACCTTAAGAGACAAGACCTTGAGAAAACCTTATCTTCGCGGTCTTAATTCTGCACTGACTTCTTTATACAAACCAATAGAATTCGGGAAAAGAAAATTAAAAGAGAGAGAATTGAAGAAGACGCATTATTTTGTCAACATGCATTATCACTCGAGCTATCCTTTCTCGCTCGATGCAGTAAGATTAAGGGATCCTTTTGTCTCTGTGATAAAAAATATGAGAAAGCACAATATCAAGATATTATATGTCACAGACCATGACAATAACCTTTTCTTCTGGACCTTGAGAAACAATCCTCCAAGATGGGTCACTAAAAATTATGACATCCATTCAGACGACTGGATGATCACGCTATCTCCAAAGAAAAGAAAGTTCAGGAGAAAACCTCAAACAATGTATATAATGAATGCACAGGAATACCACATCCGGCTTGATCCTGACGACAATCTTAAACTGAATCTTGAGGTCATCGCACCAACAAATGCAAGGCCAGGAAGAGCAAGCTTCCCTCCGTTGACAGATTTATTGCACGCTTCAAAAGACACCTTTGTCACACTAAATCATCCTAATCACTTTGATTCTTTCGAGACTGAAAAGGACATGGAAAATGCACTGGGAAAAGCAAGAGATGCAGGCACTGTCTTGTTCGTGGAAAGATTCAACGGAGGAGTCACACCAGTACAAGGCTATGTGAATCTTTTTGCAGAAGATTTCTGCCAGAGACATCCTGAAGTTCCTACTTCTGTAGGTTCTGATCTTCATGTTCCTATAGAACCTGCAGGAGTATGGATAAAAAAGAACCTGCTTAGGTCTGCGCTCGACTCAAAAGATGGATTGAAAGTCAACCAAGCCATAAGAAATGCATTGCTGATGCGGCTTCCAGGTAATGTGGTGAACAGAGAAATATATTCCAGTCCTTCAAAAGTTTTTGCTTCTTATGTTGGAAAGAGCTTGACAGGCTAGATCTCATCTTTTGCCTTCATCAAAAATTTCACCAACTCATCAGACCATACTTTAGGTATTGCACCAGACAACAAATTAGAAAGCCAAGCCTTGAAATCTTCTTTGAACCCTTCCCGTTCGCCCTTGATCAGACGTTCGCATTCATACTCTAGTTTTGGTTCCAGATTAATCCTGTGCGCTGCTTTCTTCAGATCACCAAGCAATAATGCGCGCTTATATTCCTCTTCATCCCTTTTCTCTTCTTCCTTTTCAAATTTCTTCTTTTCTTCCTTGTTCCAGAACTTTTCATACTCGAAACCTTCTGGCTCAACCTCTATCTCTTTACTGTAATCAAAATCACTCTTTTTCTTGCTGTGCTCAAGCGCGATACGCGCAAGAACCATCTCGTGCATCCTTCGAGCAAATTCTATTCTATCTTCCATCTTCAATATCTCACTGTAACCCTGCAGTGCAAGATTGAATGCAAAAGGCGAAGGGATAGTTGTATTGAACTCTTCTATCTGTATCTTTCCGTCTTCTATTTCTTTCAATATCTTTGTGGCATGATCAATATCCATCAGATCCTCTAAGATTTCTCTCTTTGCTTCCTTGAGGATTGGAAAATCTTCACCAATCCTGCGCACTGCAGCCAGCAGGATCATGCTGCTCACCTGTTGCTTGCCCACTGATTTTTTGGTTCCTTTATAGTTGCGTAGAATCATCAATGCCCTTGTCGCGCAATGCCTGAACCTTCTTATCAGAACCTGGCTCCTGTCGAGCGCAAGAGACATAACTTCCCTCAACTCTCCGCTTTTCAATAACTTGAACGCACCCATCGGCCTGACCTTCTTATCGCATGTCAAAGTAAAACCATTGTCAGTGATCGTAATCTTCACATCCCTGTGCTGCTGCCTGCTTATTGCATAACCCAATGCCCTAGACAATACATCATTCACTCTCCTGCCGAACAAGGTATGGAAGATGTAATACATCTTTCCTTCATCATTATAGTTCTCAACAACAATCAAGTTTCTATGAGGAATCTTTGCATACATGTACTGGTGCTTGAAATATTCATAGATACTGTTCGCAGCATTCTCATCAACATACAAATACTCGTTGATGAATTTCATTATCTCTTCCTTGCTCTTTTTAGCCTCAAACATCTCTTTCATATACTTCCTGAAATCCTGTATCGCCAATGCAAGGTCAAAAGATAACGGAAGCATCTCGCTCACCCAGCTTGGGACAGTAGGCATCCTTCCTGCTGCAGAACTTACTTGTGCGACAGTGCCCCTGCTGTATTTGAACTGATACACATTGCCTCCTAACACAAAGACATCATTAGGTTTCAGGCTCTCAAGAAAACCTTCATCGATCGTGCCGACAACCTCCTCTCCAATCTTAACCTTCACAGCTGTCTGGTCAGGGATCGTGCCTATGTTTGTCATATACAATACCCTGCTTATCGGACTTTTTCTTCCTATCCTTCCATTCTTCTCCCATATCTTTGCGTATACATATCTGTCAGCAAGACTCACATACTTTCCTGCAAGATAATCTATGATCTGGTTGAAATCCTTTCTTGGCAGATCCTTGTAACAGAAACTCTTCCTGACTGTCTCATAGACTTCATCTACACTTATAGGTTCCACGATCGCCATACCGAAAACCTGCTGTGCAAGGACGTCCAGACTATTGCAAGGTATGTGTATCTTGTCTATCTTCCTCTCTTTCGCAGCCTTGAGTATCAGACTGCACTCGAGCAGATCGTCACGATCAAGAACAACAATCCTGCCTTTCGCAGTCTCGTGCAGTTTATGCCCTGATCTTCCGATCCTCTGCAATGCACGAGCCACGCTCTTCGGACTTCCCAATAAAATAACAAGGTCAATATAACCAATATCAATGCCCAGTTCAAGACTGGTGCTGCAGACTACAGCACGCAACTTTCCTTCTCTCAACTGCTGCTCGATCTTTAATCTGTGCTTTCTTGACAAAGAACCGTGATGCGCACCTATCAATGAAAGACTTTCCTCTGACGCAATATTCTTGACATAATTTTTAGGATACTTTGTCTTCAGGTTATGCACAACCCTTTCTGTCGCAGCTCTTGTGTTCGTAAAAATCAAAGTAGTCTTGTGCTTCTGTATCATCTCGTGCAATAGTTTGTACAATTTATAGTCTCTTTCCTGGAAACTTGCCTTGATCAGATTCTTCACAGGCGACATGACTTCTATATCAATGTCTTTCATGAATTGTATGTCAATGATCTTGCACTTCCTGTCATTGCCGACCAAAAACTTTGCCATGTCTTCGATAGGGCTTATTGTCGCGCTCAATCCCACCCTAGTGAAATCACTCAATCTCTGTAATCTCTCAAGAGAAAGTGAAAGATGCACACCTCTTTTGTTTTCAGCAAGACTGTGAACTTCATCCAGCACGACCCACCAAAGTTGTGTCATCAATTCCCTGAATCGTAGACTGCTCAAAACTATCGCAAGACTTTCCGGCGTAGTAACAAGAATGTGTGGAGGATTCTTCAGCATCTTTGATTTTTCATACGCACTTGTATCGCCAGTCCTTACTGCAACCCTGATGTCAATGTCTTTTCCATGTTTCTGCGCAATCTCTTTTATCTCTTTCAAAGGTTCTGTCAGATTAACATATATGTCATTATTCAATGCCTTTAATGGGGAAATGTAAACACAATACACCCTGTCCTGCAGATTGCCTGCTTCTGCAAGATTAACCAATTCATTCAAGATAGACAAGAAAGCTGTCAATGTCTTCCCGCTTCCAGTAGGCGCACTTACAAGCACATTATTCCTTTCATGTATTTCCATGACAGAATACAATTGCGGCGGTGCAAACTGTTTGAATTTTGAAAAGAACCATTCCTTTACAAACGGGTTTAGAGTTTCAACTATATCAGACTGAGAATTAGGTTCCTTCTTATAGCTTATATTCTGCATAGTACTGAATTTATCTACCTCTATACTCTCGCGAGAGTATACTCTCTATAGTTATAGTATAGTTAGAAGGCCATTTAAAAGCCTTACCCGTGGAAGTCTAGTGGCCAGTGCCGTTTTTTCCACAACCTTTATAAATAAATGCCTGTTCTCCTCGTATAGACGAAGCATCTGAGGCGTTATGGACGCCCGTCGTAGCGCGCAAGCGCAAACTAAAACACACAAAATAAGTTAAGGTATTGCAATAAAATGGTAACTGTATTCGATGTTGATCCGCAGGTCCTGATCAATAGGGCTGCAAAAGAATTGAAGAATAATGAGAAGGTAAACCCTACAGAATGGGCCAAGTTCGTAAAGACAGGCCCGCACAAGCAGAAGGTCCCTAACGATCCTGACTGGTGGTTTGTGAGAGCAGCTGCTATTTTGAGGACAGTCTATATCAAAGGACCTATCGGAGTTTCTAAACTAAGGACGAAATACGGCGGCAAGGTTTTCAGGAGCAAGAGCGTGAGACCGCAGCATACAATGAAAGCATCAGGCTCTATCATAAGAAAGATTCTACAGCAGCTGGAAGCTGCAGGCTATCTGGAAAAAGAAAGCAAATCAATCAAGAGGGGCAGGAAACTGACAGGCGCGGGCAGAAAATTCCTGGACAATATATCAAAAGACATTACACCTGCAAAGACAGCTCCTAAACCAGAAGAAAAGAAAACCGGACCTGCACCAGCAGAAGCACCTGTTATTGAAGAAAAAGAAGAAAAACCTAAAACAGAAGAACCAAAACAAGAGGTAAAAGTTAACAAATAAAAATGGCACGATACAAACATCCTTCAAAAAAACAGCGCTTGATCAAGAAAGCAGGCCAGACAAAATGGGCGCCTTTCTGGGCAGTGCTGAAGAAGTATCCGAAAAGAAGAATGCATCCTTCCAGGATTACCAGTTCAAAGAGAAGCTGGAGAAGGGTTAAGACCAAAGCATGAAAATGGCAAAGAAAGCTGAAAAGACAACTGTGCTTGAACGCACTTACAACATTCCGCTTAGAAAAAATACTCACAAGGCTCCTGCATACAGAAGAGCAAAGAAAGCAGTCAACGTAGCTAGAGAATTCTTATTGAAACACATGAAGGCAGATGAAGTAAAGCTAGGGCCGGAACTGAACAAGAAACTGTGGGCCAACGGAATAAAGAACCCGCCCCATCACATCAAGGTTACTGCAGTAAGGGAAAAAGTAGAAAACAAACTGATAGTAAAGGCAGAATTAGAAGGCATCAAGTTCAAGACCATAAAGATGAAGGCAAAGGTCGAGAAAGAATCCGGCATTGCAGGAAAATTAAAGTCCATGGTCCAGAAAAAGGATGAAGCCAAAGATAAATTAGAGGATCTTGCAGGCGGACCTGAAAAGAAAGAAGAGAAAAAGGAAGAAAAGACAGAGGAGAAGACAGAAAAACCAGCAGAAGAAAAGAAAGAGACTACAGAGACAAAGAAAGAAGAACCTAAGACTCCTGTTAAAGAAGAATTAAAAGATGGAATTTCAAAAGCCACAACAAGTGGCGGTTTGAAAGACGGACTAGGAAAAGAAAAGAAAGAATAATTCTTACCAAGCTACCATTCTATGTGCTTTCTTATACAAATGATACAGTGTGAACGATTTTCCTACAGCGTCTTTGCATGCGCTCATCTTTTTCTTGTCAATCTCCCATTGCTTAGGCAGTTTCCCTTCTGTCTTTTTCTTGAGAGAAGGAAATTTCACAAATATCTCTATCAGATCCTTGAAACCAATGAAGATCTGTGCGAACGGATCTATCGGATGATACCAAGGCTTTTTGTCAGGCACTTTAACTTTAGCTTCTTTCTCAGCCTTCAATGCCTTCTTTGCCTCTTCATAACTGATATCTCCTTCTGCTTCTTTAAGGAATATCTTAAGATCATCTCCTATCGCATCCATTGCTTCTTTCACACCTTCGCTAAGATTCTTCAACAGACCGAGATCTTCTTCATCCTTCATTACTTTGTAAGCGAGCAGCTGATCAGGCGTCATTGCTCTTGCATTGAATGTTATCTCGACCCTGCCATTGAATCTTGTGGTAGGTGCCTGATATTTCTGGCTGAACTCTGTCTCAGGAGTCGCCCTGAAACCAAAAGTAAGATTGATAACAGGATGATAAGGACCAGATGCTTTTCCGACTGCCAGCAACTCTATCTCCATCATGGTCTGCTCTATCGCCACAATCAAATCTGCACTGTCCTGGAAATTCATATTCAATTGAAGTCTTTTCGCAGTCTTCATGTATGGTTTTACCCACTGCATGTACATCTTTATTGTATTATAATGCTGTTTAAGATAACTTAGCATGAAACGCTTCCTCGTCTCCAGGCTTCTTTTGTAGTTTTTCCTCCAGATTGCATAGGCTTTTAATTTCTTGACAAGAGCTTCTTTCACCTTCCGGTTTAGTCCAGACATCTTGTTTACATAACTCTCAACTTTATCAACTTCAAAAACATGATTGTGCAGGAATAGATCTGGCAATAGAATGAAACCTACCTGGCTTCCAAGACCATAGACACTGCTCGGGTTCTTCGCACCACCTTCGACCAAAGAGATCCACATGTCCTTCATTGCGATCTCTGCTGCATTCATCTCACCGCCAGGCCTCTCCTGACCGAACTTATCGCCTTCATATACAAGATCAAGCCTGTCATGTATGATCTTCAGTTCGCGGACAATCTTGAAAAGTTCAGGTTTGATCAATCTATTGATGCTGATGAGATTGTTGCTTATCCTGTCTTGGACAGCCTGCAGGCTCTGTATCATATTGCGATGGAATGCGCTCGCTTCTGATGCACTATAAGTGTCTGTCACTTTTCTTATATCTTTTATTCCCATATCATCCTTGATAAAACCGATAACCCAGAAATAGACAGGCTCGAGCTGCTGCTGATATTTCTCATCAATAAGCTTGAAAGTTCTCAAAGGTTTGCCTACAAAAGTTGAAAGATGTTTTGAATCTATGCTCCTGAAGAATTTTTCCTTTTCATCGTCTGTCTTTAGATTCTTTAGATGGGAAAGAATGAGATTATTTACTGCCTTATCCTTATCCTTAATCCTTTTATTGTCTTTTATCTCTTTAACCTTGTCTGTAAAGGTCTTTTCTTTCACTTCTGCCACTCAATCACCTTCTTATTTTATATATACTTGCGTATATAAATCTTTCTTATATTTTCTGCACTATTTTTGCAGTCCCTGAAGGTAATGCCCTCAGTATCTCATCAATATCTCCGCCCATTGTCATCTTTATCTTTTTCGCAATATCGCTGTTCTTCACATTTCCTTGTACTATAAAGACAAATTTACTGCAGTTTGCCTGGATTGCGTCAGGAGGGCCTGCCATTATCCTCTCATCGTCTGTTATACCGACTGCCAGCTGCAATGTTGGACTGAAATACTCTCTTTTTCCGTACACCATGAATGTGCCTTTTGGAAGACCAAGTTCGTGCCTTAATTGTTCTGGTTCAACACAATACACTTCTGTGATATTTATCCCCATCCTCCACGCCCTGCTGAAAGATGCTGTTGCCTGTGCAACTTCCTGTTTTGTCTTATCGTCTATCTTCTTTCCTTCTGCCTTTATGACAAAGAACGGAGAACCTGCAATGTCAGTATGGAACACCAAGTCACCTTTTTCGCAATGCTTTTTTACAATGATGTCATTGGTTGTGGCGTCCTTTCCTCCCACGCATAAAAAACCAGTAGAGCTTATGAACCATCTGAAACGTTCGTACCAATGCTTCTTCCTTTCAGAATGCTTTTGTTTTTCTTTTTCCTCTTTTTCTATCTTTTCCAATTCTTTTTGTTTTTCAGCTTCAACCTTTGCAAGCTTCTGCCTTGCCTCATCTAAAGCCTTTTGCGCACCTTCTATCTTTCTCTTTGCTTTTTTCGCTTTTTCATAATAGACAGCTGCGTTCTGTTCTATTGTTTTTCTCACATCAAGCTTTATCCTGACCATACTGGATTCAATATAAATATGGTATTTAAGTCTTTCTCTACCAAAATATTTATAAACCCAGATAAATTATTATATATTATCAAAATTATCAAAAAGCGGTGATATAATGAGAAGATTAGGCAAGAAAGGTATTTCTCCATTGGTCGCGACTGTTCTTTTAATCACTTTTGCAATAGTGCTTGGCGCGATAGTATTGAACTATGGCCAGTCTTTTGTAAAGGAAGCAGCTGCAGAATCATTGGTAGAACCTGGGGAATGCCCTGCAGGCTGTGTGCCTGAAAGCTCATTGATGGAACTGCCTAAAGGAAGCAATATTATTGCAACTGCAACAGCTACATAAAAATCTTAATTTCAAAATGAAACATCTATCAACATTCATCATCTCTATCATATTGATTCTTTCATTATCTGTTAGTGCAACCGCAAAAATAGATTGCATCGACATCCCAAAAGGCATCAATCAATATGCGATACGTTCGCAGACTTCAGTAGAGATGCAGGATCTCTTCCCGCAATCGCTCGGAAGGGCAGATATGTATGAATATGCAAATGGCTTTGTCGTAGGACAAGTATTGTTTGACAACAAGGCAAAGGCAATCGCTGATCTTGATGCTTTTGCGCAGAAGAACAGTTTCAAAAAGACAATGGAGACTGTCTGCGAAGACCAAGGTTATTGGAAATCAAACTTCCTCAAAGAAGGTGCGACAAAAAGGGTAGGCAGCATGCATTTCATAAGAAACAAGTGCGTTGTCTTTATCGAAGCGCCAGAATTGATAGGCAAGGAAACAAGCGCAGTAAGACTTACGCAGATGATCTGCCAGAGAAGTCTAAGAAAAGAATTGGTTTGCAATGACGGACAGGACAATGACAAGGATGGCAGGACAGACTGCGGGGACAGTGATTGTGCAGACTACTGCGGAAGGATCGCAGAGAAAGGTGCATCTCAATTGGTTATCCCGTCATCATCACCTGCAAAAGAATGCAAGAAACTGGGCGAGGTCACAATGGAAGGAGATCTTCCTTGTTGCGCAGGCCTGAAGATGATACAGTACTGCGATTTCAAAGGCAATTGCTATGATGATTTCAGCTACTGTCTTCCGTGCGGCAACAATGTGTGCGACGAATTGGAGAATGAACAGAATTGTGCAATAGACTGCGCACCAGAGACAATCTCAGAAGCAGAGACAGAAGACATTGCCGAACCTGAAGCTGTTGCAGAACAAGAGCCTGTTGAAGAACTGAGTGAGATAGAAAAGAAGATTGCTGCAGAAAAAGAAAAAGACAAGGCAGTCGCTCAATTGATAAAGATGTCTCCGTCCTCTATGAGCACGATAATCTTCATGAGCATAATTTTCATACTGTTATTTCTAGTGGTTATATTCTACTTGTACAAAAGAAAACATTAAGTTATTATTTAAAAAAAACAAGAGAATTTCTAAAATTATCTGCTGCTGTCTGCCTGTCTTTCTAGCTCCATCTTCTTGCTGATTGCGGCAGACTGGTTGCTTTTATTGTAAGCTGCAAGAATCTCGTCAGCCAATGTTTCATAAACTTTCTTTTTCTTGCCAAATGCTCTCTGGTAAGCTCCCTGTGAGAACAATCTCATCACAAGATCTATTCTTCTCTGCGGAGCGCACTCAACTGCTTTTGGATATCTTGCACCGCCGTATTCGATAGTGATTATCTCTTCTCTTGGCGCGCTGTTCTCGATCGCTTTGACAAAAACTTCAACAGGATTCTTCTTTGACTTCTGTTCTACAATCTGGAAAGCCTTTTCTACAATCTCTAATGCCTGGTGCGCTTTTCCAGTGTTATGGCCAGAAGTTATGACGTGCTTCTTTCCTTTATGGCCCGTCACCATTATTTTATTGATCAATCTCTCGACGATATTTATCTTGCTTCTATGGAATCTTGTACCGACATATCTTGCGCCGGTCTTAGGAACAATAATAGGAGAAAGTGTGATATACCTGACAAGCCCAGGATCTTCCACCTGGATACCTGTAGTATCCCATCTGTTGAATAATTTTGCAGCTCCCATTTTATCTTCTTGCCTTCTCCAACTTTCCTGATAACAATGCTTTTAATGACTGGTCATTGACCTTGATGACCTGCCATCTGACCGCAGGAATGTCTCCTTTGGACCTTCCTTTTGTTCCGCCGATACATTCAATGATGACCTCATCGTGTTCATCGACCATCTTTATTGCACCGTCGCCTGGTACAAAAGCTGTGACTTGTTTTCCGTTCTTAATCAGCTGTACCCTGACACACTTCCTCATCGCACTGTTCGGCTGTTTTGCTTCTTTTTCTACTTTCTCAAGAACAATAGCCCTGCCTTGGTGAGCGCCTCCTAATGGATCTGCTTTCTGCTTTAGCTTGAAAGCCTTTCTGACCCATCTTGGATCGCACTTTCTGCTGACCTTTCTCTTTCTTTTCAGCTTTTTTGCGCTGTTTAATCCTCTTGGTTTCTTGACCATTTTCTTGAATTATGCTATTTTGATCTCATCAAGCTTGAAATAGCGTTTTACAGCCTTTTCAAGCCCCCTCAAAGCTTGAGCATTTCTGCCTATTAATAAAGCTTTCGTTTTTCTATCGTCGGTCTCAATGATAATAATTCCGTCATCTTCTGCAATGGACTTTGCTTTCAACGGATAAATCATATTCTGGATAAAGGTCTTGAGATCGCTGTTATATTCTACAATCTTGATGTTCTTCTTGAACTTTTCCCTCAACCGTTTTACATTCGCCCCTTTTTTGCCCACTGCCTTCCACAATTGTGCAGGCTGGACTACAAAAATAAGCAAGTCATCCATCTCAAAGAAATCCTTGAGTTTGCTCTTGGTTACCTTTTCAAAGAAAGACATAACCTGTAGGCTTTGTTGATCGTATTTTATCATTTCTCCTTCAAATATCCTATTATTGATATCGGATAAGTTTTCTTGCAGATCACTCCTAACTCTGTATTCGTTTTGTCAAGCTGTTCTATCTTGACTTCGTCACTGAACATCATTATTTCTTCCCTGATTTCATCAGGGCAGTTCTTTGTTATCAAAACTTTCTCTACCTGTCCTAGCTTAAGTTTCTTTAAAGTGATCTCTGTTCCTATTGTGACTGTTTTCTTTTCCAATCTAGCCTTCAGATCCTTCATTTTTTACTTCCACCTTGTTCAAGCTTGATTCTCAAACCCGGCAAGCCAGTGCCCACCGGAATGACTTGGTTTATCATGACGTTCTCAATCACGCTGCTCAACCGATCAACTTCTCCTCTTTCGCTCGCAGCTACAATGTGCTTTATCGGAGTCTCGAAACTTGCCCTGGCAAGGACGCTGGTTTTTTCTCCTACGATTCCGTACCTGGTGATTCCTTTCACTTCGCCGGTCGCACACATAGTATCTGTTGCGATCATGATGTGCCTTATGTTGATATCTATGCCCTGATCCTCAAGCACTTTGATAGCTTCTTCTATTATCAACTGTCTCGCAGCTTCCAAACCTAGAACTTTTTGAGTCTCAAATATATCATTGCTCTTTGTCAGGGAAGAATCTACTTCGTCAAGCTCTAGAACCTTTTTCAGGTTGCTTCCTGCAGTCATGATGACATATTCATCTCCCTTCTTAACAGGAAGGACCTGTCTTATGCCTTTGACCCCACCCACAAAAGTATTCTTTGCTTCCTCTTTCATGACATAAAGCTTGTTAAGTTCCTCGCCTTCTTTTGTAAGCTTGATAAAAATATTATCTTCC
>Ga0180438_10005172_pt1 | contig 18319 bp, 9 predicted proteins | sample SS_ome_12_FD_132455 | JGI IMG/M metagenome (GOLD analysis project Ga0180438, IMG submission 132455) | Hypersaline lake sediment archaeal communities from the Salton Sea, California, USA - SS_3_D_2 metaG | ecosystem: Environmental > Aquatic > Non-marine Saline and Alkaline > Hypersaline >...
ACCTCATGGAGGTATCAACAAAATGACTCCTATACAAAAACTAAAATTGAAACTCAACCCTCCATAAACTATATTCCAAAAAACTCTCTCGGGTGTCCGAAATGTATCCGGTCATTACAAATCTTAAGAAATGTTCATTTTTCGAGCAGCAAAGTGAGCCCGGCAAAATCGGCTTGTACCCGGAAATCACGCCCCAGCGACAAACCATTGCCAAGCTGAAGGCGGACGAATTCAGTCGCCAGGGTGGGGAATTCACAGGTGCAAGAAAACTGAACGCACCCCCATACCCCCTCCTCCAGAGAATCGAAGGTCCGGCTGCAGGGGCGGAGAGGACAGTCGACGGGGCAGGTCCCAACAGTCCTTACAGGCGCTGGTTGCCGGGTTTCAGAGCCCGAAGTCTGCGGCCACGAAGACCTGAATCTTCGCACACTCTCTAAGAAGAAAGCAGGCGCAACAAGTTGACTTCTGTTGCTATCATGCCTCTTCTGCCAGCTTCAAAATCGCTCGCCGAAGGCGCCGGTGTTTGTCAAATAGTCTCACATAGTCGGACTCGCGGCGTCCCCCTTTGGCCCTGACGACCTTTACCAGTGAGCGTTTCTCTTCGGGTTTCCAGCGGGAGACTCCCGGTAACATCACGATCAGGGGACTCCAGCGCTCCCAGGCCAGCCGCTCGCCGGCCGTCCAGTTCCGCTGAGTCCTGACCCCAAGCAATTGCGCGGCCTCGCGCGACAGGGACCGTATTGCCTTCTCTCTGTCAGCCCCGAAACGGTCTGCCAACAGGCGCGAGATTCGCAGGCCCAGTTCTCCAAGCGGTATCTTCGTCAAGACATCTTGCTTTGGTCCGTAAGGATACAGGAAGAGCGCCTCGGAGGAAAGCTTCTGTAGGGTGGTCGTGCTGGAGCGATGGCAGGGATCATCTCGCATCAACTGCAGCTCTGATCGCAGAAGCCGGCGTACCTCCGGGTCCTCCGGGCGGAAGCCGAGCTTGTAATAGAACCACCAGGCACCCGACTTCAGCCCCTCGGTATTGTCGTGTCCCAGCTGAAACGGAGGGACGAAAAGGACCTCGGCGCCGAAGATGTGTCGTGCCATCGCCAAGACGCGTCCGAGAATCTGGGCGGCCTCAGCCCCTCGGTAGCTCTCGAACACGTTGTAGGCGATCTCCGAGGAGTTAAAAAGCGAGCTGGTGAGCACGTACCCGATCGGCACACCGTTCTTGATGGTCAAGAAGCCGTAGACTGATTCCAACATCAACCGACGTTCGGGGATTTGGCCGATGCAGGCGAACTGGAGGCCCTGCCCGCAATCGACCAACCTGATGTCGTTCTTGTCGCCGTAACTGAAGGCGTCCAGATCGCGCGAGCGTGTTATCATCGCTTCGACCGCCGTATCGATCATTCGCTGACCCTCATGAGGAGAGAGCGAGCGCACCCGTAAAGGAGGTTTTCGGGTCTCCTCGATGAGATTGGGTCGTGCCCGGAAAAGAGGTCGGGTTTGGAAGACCACAGGCATCCCTGGCAGCTTAACGCCGGTGCGTGTGGGCGTGTCGGGCCCGGGTGAGAGTCTCATGGGCACGTCGAGTTCCTCGAAGACTCTCTCTCGCATAAACGAGGTCCCCTTCAGGGCCATAAAGCGGCGAACAAGGAAGGCAGCGTCGGTCTCGCCGGTTGCTTTCAGACGGTCAAGCCACTCTTTGGGCGAAAGGTTCATTACGTCCAGAGCAAGCGACTCGGTATGAGGCATCAGGATGGGCAGAAGGTCCACCAGCTTGCTCTTGTTGGTGAACTCCGGCCAATTGATGAAGAGCTTATCCGGGAAGCGTTTGACCAGCCAGCAGGCAGTCGGCCAGAAAAAAGAGTAGTTGATGTCCGTACCAGCTATGCCAGTGTCGGCAAGCGCCCGGCGATGACGGCGCAGGTAACCGCGTCTGACGAAATCGGCGAGCATCTGCTCGACCTGCTTCAGTACCTGCTGGCTGTCCGGGTAAGCGTGCAGGAAGCACAAAAACTCGTGCAACCGACGGACTTCGTCAGCTTTGTCCAACCGCCGCGTGAGTTTGCTCAGCAGGTCCAGTTTTCGCGCAGCTGCATCCCCGCCGTAAACGTTCTTCAGTTTCTCAAGCTGTCTTAGCAGAAGAGAGGTTTTCATTTCTACATCCTTGATCTGCTCATGCCAGAGACGCGACACAACCAAGGGCAGCCATATGCGCTTCTCAGACCTGGGAAACTCTGAGGTAGTCTACTCTTTGGCGCTTCCTGCTTTTATCATAATGATGGCCCAAAGAACTCCGGCCGTCGCGAAAGCCATCGCGGAGATCATCCTTGGAGCTGTCGATCCATCCTCGATCATCTTCCAGATCACGATTGCCGACGCAAAGAAGAATATCAAGGAGATGATAAGGGCAATCGGCCGGCTGGTGATTTTGCTCTTCATTTCGGACCCTCTTCCCGTTTTCCTACTAAAGGTTAAATGTCACAAACCCCGTACTCCCAAGTTATCATGGTCTCAAGTGCGCTGGGCACCTGACCTATTAGCTAATCTAAGTTTGTTCGTCTAAGTGAAATTCGTGATGCCATCAAATCAACCGCAATACCCAGAGCAACTCCGAGGGCATTGGCCAGAAAATCAAACCGGTAATAGGTGTTTGTCATTACACCGAAGCCATTGGTTGCCTCGAATAGCTCGACGATCAGAAGAGCAATTATGGCGCAAAAGGCCGGTTTCATTTTGCCAGGGGCTGCAAGTCTGACTATGAAGTAGACTGCAAACGAAACAGAGAAGTTCCCGGCGTAGCTGAATGTGAAATCGGATAATGAGTCCGAGAACCAGCTCTTCAGGAGAAGCCCTGCAACACCGATCAGAACGAAAAAAGTGCTACGAGCGCGGTAAGAAGAGTTGATTTGAAGCCCTCCAAGAGATTCAGAAAAACGGTCCAGAGATTTGGCGGCAATTCAATGCCGCGACGCGTTGTTCATGTGCATCCGCATAATGTCTCAAACAGCGTTTCAAGTGCCCTTTAGCACGCCCGCAAGGTGAACCGCACGGTTCACCCGCCCGTAGAACGCGTCGTCTACTCGCAGAATCAATCCTGTTGACATCACACATTATAACCGTTCGTGCAGCCTTGTCAAGAGTTCTTGGTTTGCAGGTCACGCGGCCATGTGATTCCTGTGCCTGTGGGGCCCCTGACCCGACAGCCATGTAGGTCAACCATGCCCAAAGGACTGCTTGACGAATGCGCTGCCAAGCGACGTAGGTCAACCATGCCCAAGGGGCTGGTTGACAAACTTCGTCCGCCGTCCTTCGACTTCGCTCAGGACAGGTCGGCCGTCCGCGGCAAACCACAGCCCGGTAGCCGCACCCTTTAGGGTGCGCGAAGTTGTAGGTCAACCATGCCCACAGGGCTGGTTCGCCTACAGGGTGAATCACACAATACGGCTTAAGAAAGTGGTTGACAACGCTCGGTGGAGAGTCTTGATTACAGATGAGACAGGGACAGAAGCAGACGGGGATTCAAGCATGGCTTCAGCTTCGCTAGCAAGCTGACCCACTGATTCCCCGGACAGACCTACGAGGAGGCGACAGACGTGAGTCACAGTAGGATAGTCACAGAAGCCCAACTTGACGAATGGGTGCGGGGCAACCCCGAGAAGGCCAAGGAGCGATTGTCGAACTCGTTTACAGACTCGTTGCGGTCTCATCCTCCAATCCAAAGGAGCTACGTTTTCCGCTCGGTGACAGCATCACACAACCTGGCCCAGACGGTTTCGTGAACGCGGTCCTTGGCTTTGACCCATTTGTGCCAGAAGGAAAGTCCTTTTGGGACATTGGTACTGGCCAAAAGGCCCGAAGGAAAGCCACCCACGACTACAGCGAACGTGTGAGACAAACACCCAAGGCGATGCGGAGCGAATCAGCTTTTGTTTTCGTCACCCCAAGGTCTGGGGCAAGAGACTGGCCATACACTTGGAAGAAGGAAGCCCAGGGGAGTTGGCTGGAGAAACGACGGAGACGTAGAGATTGGCGAGACGTTCGCGTCATTGATGCATCGGGGTTAATCCACTGGTTGCACCACTTTCCTGGCGTGGAGGTGTGGCTTGCTGGCGTAATAGGTCTACCGGTTAAGCAAATAGAGACACCAGAGCATCGATGGGAGGAATTACGAACAATCGGAGACCCACTTCCCCTGACCCCAGAGGTCTTTCTCGTAAACCGAGATGAGGCCTGTAACAAGCTGAAAGAGGTGTTTTCTGGCACCACCTTACGCCTGCGACTCAACACACATTTCCCTGACGAAGTCGTCGACTTTGTTTCTGCATATGTTGCCACAATGGACGAGGACACCAGAATCGAGACAGTAGGTCGTTGCCTGTTGGTTTCTGGCCCTGACGCCTGGAACTACCTCACCCAGCAACGAGAGCGGCACATCTTGGTGGCCGATTTCGATCTGAGCGACGCCGATGCAACGGGCACAAGGTTGCTCCAAAGGGCCCACCGGGCCGGCCACGCGGCAATCTTCGGAGGGCGCCCCGGCGGTATTCCCGACCCCAATCGGGTCCTCATTCCGAGCCCGAAGAGCTACCAGTTGAAAGAGGTTTTGGAGCGCGCGGGTTACAAGGAGGAGCGGGCGCGCACTCTGGCGCAGAAAAGCAACGGCAACCTCACTTCCTTGCTGAGGTGTGTCCAGAATCTCTCCCTGATGCCAGAATGGGCTCAAGGCACTGATGCCGCGGAACTGGCAATTGCACAGCTTCTTGGCTCCTGGAATGAGAAGTCCGAAGACGATCGGTCTGTCGTGGACGGACTGTCGGGAAAAGCATACGGGGAGTGGATCGGAGAGATGTGTAAGATCGCACTTCGACCGGCCACTCCCTTAATCCAGCGGGATGGCGTATGGAAGGTCGTTGCGCGCTATGAGGCATGGCATGCATTGGGCCCAAACATATCAGATGAGCACCTGAACCGGTTGCGAGACGCTGCTGTCCAGGTACTCCGGGAGGTCGACCCGAAATTCGACTTGCAGCCTGAAGAACGATATGCCGCCGCAATCCACGGCAAGGTCCTGGCCCATTCCTATCACCTTCGAAATGGTTTGGCAGAAACCCTAGCCCTTCTCGGCAGCTATCCTCTCGCCCTCACATCTTGCTCGCTCGGTAAGGCTGAAGCCACGGCTGTCCTTTCAGTCCGGGCAATCCTGTCTGGTGCTGACTGGGTGCGGTGGGCCAGCCTCAACGATCTCTTGCCGCTCCTTGCCGAGGCCGCCCCTGGCGAGTTTCTTGATGCCGTAGACAACTCATTGAGGCAGGAACCTTGCCCCTTCGACACAATATTCTCCGAAGAAGGATCTGGGATAATGGGCAGCAACTACATGACCGGCCTGTTGTGGTCGCTCGAGACCTTGGCTTGGGAGCCGGACTACCTCAATCGCGTACTCATAACTTTGGGTGAGCTTGCCGCAAGAGACCCCGGGGGCAATTGGGCCAATCGTCCGGCCAACTCCCTTTCAACCATTCTGCTGCCTTGGTTCCCTCAAACCTGCGCCCCAATTGCGAAAAGAAAGGACGCAGTTACTACACTCATGAACGAGCTCCCTGAAGTGGCCTGGGACCTCCTTCTTAGCCTCCTGCCCCAGTCACATCGAATCTCTTCGGGGTCTCGAAAGCCCGCGTGGCGCGCAATGATTCCCGAGGATTGGACGAGAGGAGTATCGCAACGAGCGTATTGGGAACAGATCGCCATGTATGCGCAGTTGGCCGTAGATGCCGCCAAGAAGGATACATCTAAACTCGAAGATCTAGTCGACCGCTTGGATGATTTGCCCCCCCCGGCCCATCACCAGGTTCTTGCTCATTTAGGCTCGGACGCCATAGTCTCAATGCCTGAATCAGAAGGACTCAGCGTCTGGACCAAGCTTGTGGACCTGGTCTCCAAACACCGAAAGTTCGCCGATGCGCAGTGGGCTATGAAGCCGGAGCAGGTAGACAACATTGCTGCCGTGGCTGAAAGACTCGCCCCTGCCGCACCGACTTTAATGCATCAGCGCCTCTTTAGCGACCGAGATTTCGACCTCTATGAGGAGAAGGGTGACTATCGGCAGCAGGAAAGGCAACTGGAGGAACGCCGCAAAGCGGCCCTTGTCCAGGTGTTCAAGACTGGAGGCAGCGAAGCGGTTCTTGAATTCGCACAAGCTGTGGAGTCGCCTTGGCGAGTCGGCGTTACCTTTGGGGCGGTTGCGCCTGGTGAAGCTGACACAGCCATTTTGCCGAGAATGCTGGATGTGGAGAAAAAGTCCCTGGCGCAACTGGGAGGTGGGTTTGTCGTGGGTAGGTTTGCCATTCGGGGTTGGGACTGGGTGGACGCTGTCGATACTTCCCAATGGACGCCCGACCAGAAGGGCCAGTTCTTGGCTTACCTGCCTTTTGACCCTCAGACCTGGGACCGATGCTCCCGGCTACTCGCACAGGATGAATCTCCCTACTGGACTCGAACGAGCGCTAACCCCTATGCTACGGAGGGCAGTCTTGAAACGGCTGTGGATCGCTTACTCCTCCACGGTCGCCCAAACGCTGCGATTGGGTGTCTAGCCAGAATGCTCCACAACAAAGCACCGCTCGATGCTCAGCAAGCCGTTCGAGCGCTGTTCGCCGCAGTCGACTCGTTGGAAAGCGCTCACGCCATGAGGGTCCACAACACTCTCGAAGTCTTGAACGCCCTGCAGCGTGAACCAAGCGTCAATCCCGATGATCTTGCCCGCGTCGAGTGGGCCTACCTCCCGCTTCTCGAACACAACCTGGGTGCTTCTCCAAAACTTTTAGAGAGTACGCTAGCTAATGATCCGGGCTTCTTCTGTCAGGTCATTCGTGCGGTTTTCCGGTCCCAGAGCGAGAAGCCCTCTCCTGCTGAGCCCACCAAAGCAGAGAAAACGATGGCAGCAAACGCCTATAGCCTGCTGAGTGGATGGAAGATTCCTCCTGGCACCCAGCAAGATGGGACTTTTGACGGTGATGCGCTCTCTGCATGGTTGGGCGAGGTGAAAAAGGCGTGCTCGGTCTCAGGCCATTTGGGCATAGCTCTCACTATGGTTGGGCACGTTCTCGTTTATGTACCACCTGACCCAGATGGCTTGTGGATACATCGAGGCGCCGCCGCTGAATTAAACGGCAAAGACGTAGATGACATGCGAGAAGGATTTCGAACCCAGTTATACAACTCCCGGGGCGGGCATGAGTATACGGCTGGGCGGCAGGAACGAGAGATAGCTCAAGGCTATCGAAAACGAGCCGAAGAAGTTGAGTCTGCTGGCTACCATCGGTTAGCCACTACCTTGCGAGATCTAGCGCTCTCATATGAACGTGAGGCTGACCGCGACGCTTCTAGAGACCCCTTCGGAGATTAGCTTAGCCCGGAACTCGCAGTTCTGCTGTCCGAGCGCCGCATCGGCCATTTGGGCCAACCATGCCCAAAGCGCTGCCTGCTGAATAAGCTGTCAAGACACCCGAAGCCAGAGAGTCAAAGTTCCCCTGACAAGGCGGATTTAGGGGGTTTTAAAACTCTCATCCGTACCCGCCCCCTCTCTCCCGGCACAAACGTCAAATTCCCTACAACTTCAGTGGTGAAAGAGATCGGTCGAGTGTAATTGAGGGGCCTTATGTTTTTTTCACACGCGGCCCCTCAGAAGGAGTATCATATGAAGCCCTTGTTCGACAAAGACATCGAAAAGGTCGACCCCGATTCCCTGAAGCTTCTGGATCTTTTGATACACAAAATCATAGAGGGGTTAGAGGACAGATCCTACCAGCCCAGAATCCAGGATGCCCTAAAAGCTATCCAGCTCCGGGGCAAGGTCGCCAAAGCCTCCGAAGGCGAAAAGATCTTCTGGGACATGATAGAGGAAATAAAACAGGAAGAACTGCCCAAAATGTATCCCCAGGCCCCCAGCCTGGAAGATCAGATTCGAACCACCATCGTGGGCCTTCGGCCCCAGGTCGAAAACGGCGCTCTTCCCGTCAAACTCATTGCCGATGCCTTGAATCAGGGAAGGGGGGAAGAAAGCCAGCTCACCTATCGCCGGGTTGGCCAGCTCCTCTCTGAAATGGGCTTCAGAAAGGCCAGAACCCACAACGGTTCATACGCCATCCTCTGGGACGACAATCTTTTGTCTCCACCTGTTGCGGACCGCGAACAAAGCGAGAAAGAGAGTCTCCCGGCAGGTCGGGCTGTAAGTCCCGGCGGAGACGGGACGAACTGCCCGACAATCGGTTGTGGGAGGGACACAAAACAAAGTCTCCCCTCAGATCCGGCTACCCGCAGCCTGCCCTGCTGCCCCACCCTCAACCCTCAGAAAAACGAAAAAAACGATTCCGCATGTCTCGCACGTCCCGCACGTCCAGCAAGTCCGGCGGTCTCATCTTTTCGCTGGGCCTCTCCCACTCCTCCGGGCCGGCTCGCTCGGTCGCCCACTATCGAGCCACGATCTTAATGGACGTTGTTGCGGGGTACCCTTAGCCCCAGCTGGCACTAACCCACCGTGAGGCGTTCGGGATTGTATCCCGAACGAAGGCGCCGGGATGCAATCCCGCCGGCCTCCAATGCTGTGGAATCTGTGCTCAAAGATCCCGACTGGTAGGCAGGCCCTCCGCGGCCCTCTTCTTCGGTGAACCGGCCAACTCAGGAAGCTCGCCGGCAATGGCCGCAATCTCCGCGTCAGGATTCTTCATCAGCACGGGATGATTGAGAGTTATGTTGTGCTTTAGGATGCTGAGACGGTAGGAGCCGAGTCGGTTGTTCTCCATTATGGATTGCCCAGAACCCAAGGCAGACCGCAACTGCTTTCTTAGCCTGTACACATACCTGGTCTGATTGTCTCCCGGCTCAAGATCCTCTTTGTGTATCCATCCATCCTCTTTCTTAAAGGCGGCCCAGGCTAGTTTCACCAGGTACTTGAAGCTCTTGGCAGGAAGGATCACCCTTTTACCGTTCAGCAGCACCAGGAATTTATCCTTGACCGGCGTCCCGTCGATTACCAGAGTCGTCTCGTCTGCTTTTGCACTTTTGATCTTAGCAGAAAGGTTTTCCCTATTCTTTGAGCGTCTCGGTTTTTGCTCCGCCGCTTCCTTCAATCTCCGGGCAACTTTTTCGGGAACCAATGCCTGCAAAGCTTCGAGCTTCGATTCTTTGATTCTCGCAAGGCTGCCAAACCCTCCCCGGACCAGTCTCCAAACGTAATCTCTTCCCAGCCCGGGAACTCTCAGGCGAGCCAGTCCGATCCCTGCTTCATCCACTCCGAAATCCACCTGCAGCGAAAGTCTTCTCAGCAGGTGAACCAGCCTCTTGTCCGAATTCAGAATCCTTGCCATTCCACAGGCAGCGTCCAGAAGCCAGCTTGCCGTTCTCCCTATCTGTTCGATCTGTCCCGATCGACAGGAGTACTTCTCCTCCAGATCAAGTGTCGATATCGGGGTCATCCATTCACAGAGGAGAAGGCAGATTTTCACCAGCATGTTCTCGCCTGTCGATAAGCCGGTCTCCTTTCTCAGCAGAGATTCTATCTCTTCATCAGCAGGCGACGAGTCTCTGTATCTCTCCGCAAGCGCCCTTTCGTAGGTCCGGTTCTGCTCCTCCCAGTATCCTAAGCTTATGTGAACCTCCTCGCCATCCCTGGTGTTCAGAACCGAATAGAACCAGCCGAAGTCATCCAGATCGAGCGGCCTTCTTAGTTTCTTCTTGATGCAAAGACCGGTCTCGATAGATATGCCTTTGAAAGCAAACAGGCGGCCCAGCCTGGAGGGAGACAAACTTCGCCTGTTTCGGGCAAGAATCTCCTCATCGAGCAATTCCTTTATCCTGTTTTCGATCTGATCGTCAATCTGCAAGACCGACTCACCACCGAAACCGGATATCAGAACGTTCTTGAGCTGAGCTGGAGTCTTACCCGCACCTGATGCCACCAGATCAAGAATCACATCCCCCAGGTCCTTCTCGAACAGCCGGGAGGCCAGCTTCTCCTCCTCGCCTTCCACGTATCCTTCCCACAAGGCATCGAACTGAAATCTGTTCTGGGCGATTATGACGGATCTTCCAAAGTCTTCCTGCAGTCCGAACCGGCCCGCCCTTCCGGACATGTTTTCGTATTCGCTCCAACTTATGGGCAGCATGACCGGCTTGCCGGAGTATTCCCCCTTCTCGAACTTCTGAGTCTCGATGAACACCGTCCTTGCCGGAAGATTTATCCCCAGGGCAAGAGTGGTGGTGGAGAAAATCACCCTGATCTCTCCCGCCAGATAGAAACGCTCCACCACCTTCCTCTCATCGAAGGTCAAATCGGCGTTGTGAAACGCTATGCCCTTCTGCAGGCACAGATTCAGTCTCTCCTTCAGCGTCGTGTTTTCCAGTTCGGATAAGGCTTCGATAGCACCCGAGCTTGAAGGCAGATTCACCCTCTCCGAGAAGAGAAACGCCCCCTTCTCGCAATCTGCCTTGCTCTTCAGGAAGATCAGAACCTGCTCTCCCTTCTCAAGCAGCTTTTCCAGATTAGCGAAGAGGACCTCATGCGGCTGCTCCGATTCCAGGTCCACCAGTTCATCGGTTCCCTCCTCGCCGGAGTTGTACTTTCTGAAGTGGAGTTTTCCATCCAGCAGCACTCCCTGCAGAAGCTCCACCGGCCTCGATTTTTCAAAAAGAAGCCGGCAGCCCAGCCAGATGGACAGATGATCCACCTCCCGCAAGACGGCGGACAGACCGAGAATCTGCGGAGAGTACTTCGAGCCCTTGATCTTGGTCAAGGCCAACTCCAGGACCGCCCCGCGCGACGGGTCGGCGATCATCTGCAGCTCGTCGACCACCAGCAGACTGATCAGCTTGAGGATATCCATATTCTTGATCAGAAGCTGGTTGAATTTCTCATAGATCATGATGGCCAGATCGAAGCTCCCCTTCTCGATCGATCTGTCGTGCTCCTGCCGGTCTCGGGTGGAGATGACCACCTTTATTCCCAACTCCGAGTACTTACCACAGAAGTCGGAATACTTCTCCTCGGCGATGGCCTTCAGGGGAACTAAGAAGATCACCTTCTTTCGTTTAAACAGGCTGGCTGCTGCTGCCATCTCACCACAGAAGGTCTTGCCCGATGAAGTAGGTGCGGAGATGATCAGGCTTGTCCCGTCCAGCAGTCCGTGCTTGGTTACCGCGCCGGCCTGCAGAGGCAGCAGATTCTCCCCCTGGCTCTTCTTCCACCTCTCAATCACCGAATGCGGAATACCGTAACGTAAAAGCTTTTCCAGTTTCATCTTTAGCCTCCCGCCTTTGTCGGTTCACGGTTCATAGCTGATAATTCGTCCTCCCCACCCCACCCCCGTGACTATGAACAGTGAGCCGCTAGCTGTTGAATGTCCTCACAGGCTACGATAGTGCACATTTGTGCCGCTGTCAAGTAAAAAATGAACTTTTTTAGGGTATTTTTTCTGGCGTGCGATGCAGAGGAGAGATTGCCTCGCTGCTGGCGAAAGACGAAGTGAGGATCACGGCTCTGGAAATCTAACCGTCAGAGTCGAGGACCAAGGATGAGAGCAGGAGAAATCCTTAGGGCAAACACACATAGACTCTACTCGAGAATAGGGAGACAAAGCCTCTTTTGTGCTTGACACATCGCACCTGCCGGGCTATATTGAAAGCGGAAGGGAAAGTGTGACGATAGCCGAGCTGATAAGGAATACATCTTGGAGCTTGCCTTCAAGCTTGCGAGGGGCTAATTACCTGAGAGGGCCAAACCCAGAACGGGGTGGTCTGCTCATCAAGTTTTATTAGAGTCAGAAGATCCGCTGCCTTTGGCAGTTTGGTTTACAAATCAAGTAGCCTTTGCAATTCTCAAAAAGTCACCACAAAAAGGGAGGGAGAGGTACGCCCAAAAACCTCTCAGTCTTTTTGTGGCCTGATAGTTTGGAGGTTCAAAGGTTAACCTTTCAACTCGAAGGAGGAAGGGATGTTAAGAAGACTAACGTTCCTCTCCGTTCTGGCTCTGGTTGTGCTGATCTGGGGCTGGTCAGTAATGGCGGCAGGGCCGGCAGCCGACCGGGCGGAGAGCATCGGGTCTGCGGAGGGGGCCAAGGCTGCGGGAGACATCCTGTGGCACTGCGACGTGCAGTACAACCCCTACACCGGGGATACCATCGATTATCAGATTCTGGGGGTGGAGACCTTCCACGACACCATCTATCTGACCGGCGGAAACAACGGAACCGACCCCAACAAAATTCATGTCTGGACCAGAACGGGCGGCACATGCCATTATCAGTACTCGGTGGATCAAGCCTCCCTCGCAGGCTGGGGATGGCGTGACCTGGCCTGTGACGGCCAATACCTGTATGCAAGCGACACCTATGTCCTGGCCGCGTTCACCGTAAGTCCAGCCGGAGTGACCGTCAACGGCCCGGCCAGCATAACCGTCAACAGCGCCCAGATGCCTTCCCTGAACCCGGTCAGGGCTGTGGCATACGATGAGGATAATGACTGGTTCTGGGCGGCCAATTTCTCCAATCCGATCTATGCCTTCGATCGGAGCGGGAACATGATGGCCACGGCCGCCAACATTGCCGGCCCCGCTTACGGTATGGCCTACGACAACACCACGCCCGGCGGCCCTTACCTCTGGATTCACGTCCAAGACTCGACCAACGTGTATCAGTTCCACATCCCGACACTCAGCTTTACCGGGCTGATTTACTCCGGCTGGGGCTATCAAGACCCCGGGGTAAGCGGGATTGCCGGCGGGCTCTGTGTGCTGGAAGGCGATCCCTCGAAAGAGAAAACCAGCGTAACCCTGCTGGGCGTGACCCAGGTGACTACTCCCAACCCGGACGAGATGTACGCCATGGAGATCTACTTCCGCGAGGATTCGCTTTACTGGAAGCCGCCTTACGATAATTACGCACCCTCCGGCATGCCCGACATCGACATGTTCCAAGGCTTCGGCTGGTGGAAGGATCCGGGAGGCCTGCCGACCTTCGACGGACCGTGCGCCGTTGCCAACTGCTTCAAGTGGTTCGACTCCAAGTACGAGGAGGGCTTCGGAGGAGTGCCCGGCGACGCGGACGACCGGTTCCCGCTGGTGAGGGACTACCTGGATGGGCTTCCAGCTTTCATGGGGCCGCCGGACGACCACGATCCCGCCAATGTGGACATCGACTGGTGGTTGGGGGCAACGACCCCCTGGATGCAGGGCGGAACTACGCCTCCCCCACCGACTCTTCAGCCGTTTGTTCCCGGATACCAGTTTCCACCCCAGCCAATGCCGCCTTGGGGCGAGCTGGTTGAGAGGCTGGCCTGGTACTTGGACCTGGACGGAGGGCAGAGCGGGTACTGCAACCATTCCGGAACCAGGCCCCAGGACATGCACGACGGAATCCAGGACTGGCTCGAAAGCGAAACCTTCCAGGGCACCGGTGGAGAGCAGCAGTTCATAAGAGGAGACGTGAACGGGGACGGCGCTGTTGACGCGCAAGATATAGCCGCTTGCGCGGGTGGAGGACCTTTCTCGTGCGATGATGCCGCCGACGCCGATGACGACGGCGTTCTCGACTTGGCTGACTGCGATTATCTGACAGCCTTCCTTTTCGGACCAGGTCCACCGCCTCCTCCTCCGTACCCGGACTGCGGCCTCGATCCGACTGCTGACGGACTCGACTGCGGCACTTACCAGTACTGCCCATCCGGCCCCACGCTGGCCGATACACTATGTGTCAACATCTGGCCCATGCCTACTTTCGAGCTGGTGGAGAGGCTGGTGGAGAAGTGCGAAGATATGATTCTGCTGTTGGGCTTCTGGTGGCAGGATCCTACCGGGCAGTGGTGGAGAAATGGCGGTCACTGGGTCACCGTGGCTGGCATCAACTCGGAGGACTTCCTGATAGCCTTCTCGGACCCGTTCATCGATAACGCCGAATACGGCGGCCGCGGCAGGGTTGGGACCGGCTGGGTTCTCCCCCATGATCATCTTGCATTCGATCACTGGACACACAACGACGAAGGGAACGTGTCGCACGACGTGTACGAGGTGATCGTCGATCCGATCAGCCCGGGAGGCCTGTGGGAGATCGTCGACTACGGGGCCCCGTCTGTCTGGCCCTCCTGGATCGCCTCGCGGTTCGAATTTGCGAACGTGCCGCCCGAATTCGAGCCGATGACCATGCCCTATGACACGACCAGGACTCTCGTAACCGAGGTGGAGTATGCCATCCAGGTATCCCCCTGGGACTACCGCGGCGATGTGAACGTCCCCGGCGGCGACGGAGTGGTCGATGTAGGTGACGTAGTCTTCATAGTCAATTATCTTTATAGATACGGACCTGTGCCCGATCCTGTCTCAGAGGCAGACGTCAACTGCGATGGGATAGTCGACGTAGGAGACGTGGTCTACCTGATCAACTACCTGTACAGGAACGGGCCCGTACCCAAGTGCTGTGATCCGTAAGTCATCAGCAAGTCAACTACAGAATTGACCTCAAAAGCCCCTCGCAAAGTGCGGGGGGCTTTTTCATATGTTCTTTCCCAAAAAGCAGGTTGACGAAGGCAGTCATTGCGAGGACCCGGTCAGACGACCGCCCGTATGGGCGCAGGGGACGAAACAATCCCCCCCCCGGTCTGCACAAATGAGGGGATTGCTTCGTCCCCCGTACGGGGGACTCGCAATGACTTATTCCAGATCGGTGCGAGGCGTCCCCCCCGGTCAACCCCCGACTGATCTTTTTGTTGACTTCGCCGCGCACGCCCCGTATATTCTCTGATGTTTGTAAAACCATCCTTCATCCCTTTTGCTTGAGGGCAATCTAAGATGAGTCCAAAAACAACCTCTTCTTCGGAACCCGAGGTCACCCTCAAACTGGTAAAAGAGCACGGGCTGAACGAGGAAGAATACGAGATGATCCAGAAGATCCTGGGACGAAAGCCCACCTACACGGAATTGGGAATTTACTCCGTGATGTGGTCCGAACACTGCAGCTACAAGAACTCCATCGCCGTGATAAAGACTCTTCCCCGCGACGGGGAGTGCCTTCTGGCCAAAGCCGGCGAGGAGAACGCCGGTGCGGTGGACATCGGAGACGGGCTGGCCGTGATCTTCAAAATGGAGAGCCATAATCATCCCAGCGCGGTTGAACCGTACCAGGGAGCGGCCACCGGAGTGGGGGGAATCCTCAGAGACATCTTCACCATGGGTGCACGGCCCATCGCCTGCGCAGACTCGCTTCGATTCGGAGAGCTCTCCTCCCCCAGAGTCCGCTATCTGTTCGACGGTGTGGTAAGAGGAATCGGCGACTATGGGAACTGCTTCGGCGTGCCGACGGTCGCGGGAGATGTATATTTCGAGGAGTCCTATACCGGGAACCCGCTGGTGAACGCCATGAGCATAGGCACGGTGAAGGTCGACCAGATAGCCAGGGCCAAGGCTGCCGGAAAAGGCAATCCGGTCATGCTGGTGGGAGCATCCACCGGCAGGGACGGAATACATGGAGTCACCTTCGCCTCGGAGGAGATATCGGAGAAGTCGGAGGAGCGGCGGCCGTCCGTCCAGATCGGGGACCCTTTCATGGAGAAGCTTCTGCTGGAAGCATCGCTGGAGATAATCAAGCAGGACCTGATCGTCGGCATCCAGGACCTGGGTGGGGCCGGTCTCACCTGCGCCAGCTCGGAGACGGCAGCCAGGGGCAAGAGCGGCATGGAGATTGACGTTTCGCTGGTGCCGGTCCGGGAAGAGAAGATGATCCCCTACGAGGTAATGCTCTCCGAATCGCAAGAGCGAATGCTGGTGATCGCCAAAAAGGGAAACGAGGGCAAAGTACAGGAGATATTCAAGAAGTGGGGGCTGCACTCGGTGATTATCGGCCAGGTTACCGATGATGAGATGCTCCGGGTGAAGAACCACGGCGAGGTGGTGGCCGAGATTCCCGCTGCCTCTCTGGTGCTGGGAGGTGGTGCTCCGGTTTACATCCGGGAGAAGAAGAGACCGGAATACCTCGAGGAAGCCGCCAAGCTGGACCTGACAGAAATCCCCATACCCAAAGATTTGAACTTTACTCTTCTGCAGCTTCTCGGCTCTCCCAATATCGCCAGCAAGAAGTGGGTCTATGAGCAGTACGACACACAGGTCAGAACCGGCACGGTGGTGGGTCCGGGGTCGGATGCAGCCGTCCTGCGACTGCGCAAGGCCAATAAAGGCCTGGCTACCAGCACAGACTGCAATGGCCGCTACTGCTATCTCGATCCCCGCACCGGGGGAAGGATCGCGGTGGCGGAATCGGCCCGAAACGTGGTCTGCGCCGGGGCCAAGCCTCTGGCCATAACCAACTGCCTTAATTTCGGCGATCCGTACGACCCCGAGGTCTACTGGACCTTCGCCGAGTGCGTGGCCGGAATGGGCGAGGCCTGCCGGGCGCTGAATACTCCCGTGACCGGCGGAAATATGAGCTTCTACAATGAGGACCCGGAGAGAATCGTCTATCCCACACCGGTGGTCGGAATGATAGGCATAATCGAGGACTTGAAACACGTCACCACCATGAGCTTCAAAGAGGAGGGTGACACAATCGTGCTCCTGGGCGAAAGCAAAGAAGAGCTGGGAGCGACCGAGTATCTGAAGACCATTCATAATTCGGTTAAGGGAAAGACCCCGGAGTTGAATCTGGAGACAGAGAAAAAACTCCAGGACGCCTGCCTGGATATGATCAGGTCGGGAATCGTCAGGTCGGCACACGACTGCTCTGACGGAGGTTTGGCGGTTGCGCTGGCTGAATGCTGCGTCTCCTCGCCTCGGCATCTTGGAGCGAAGATAAAGCTCGACCAAAACATGAGACCAGATGTCATCCTTTTCGGCGAGTCGCAGTCCAGGATAATAATCAGCGCGAAGTCAGGGGACTTGCCGAAGGTGCAGAAGATCGCCGGGGATCACCAGGTTCCTCTATCGGCCATCGGCAAAGTTGAAGGCGGGAATCTAAAGATCGAGGGAATGATTGACCTGCCGGTAAAGGAACTTGCGGATGTTTACGAGAAGGCCATCGAGCGGATCATGGAGAAGGAGCTTGAGGTCGTTTAGAGGAAGGAAATGGGAGCAGACTATGAGAGGTGCGATCGCCATATTGGTTTTGATGCTGATCTTCAGCCTGGCGTTCTCGCAACAGGACCAGGGCGGAGGCGAGACTGACAGCACAGAAGCGGACACCTCGCAAGTCGACACCGTGGCGGCTGATACCGTCATTGCCGACACTACGGAAGTCGATACCCTGCAGGCTGACACCTCAGAAGTTGACACCCTTGAGACCGATACCCTTCAGACCGACACTTCGAGGACCGCACCCCCAGAGGGTGACACTCTCCAGGCCGACACCTTGGAGGTTGACACCGTGAAGGCGGAAGTTCCGACGACCGATACCCTGGAGGTTGACACCCTTAAAGCTGAGACCCCGGAAGCCGACACTCTGGGAGTCGAAATCCCGAAGGCCGACTCCCTTGGCGCCGACACTCTGGAGGTGGACTCATTGAAAGCACAAATCCCGGGAGCCGACAGCCTGCAAGTCGACAGCCTGAGGGCTGGACCCCCGCTAGTGGACAGCTTGATGGCTGACACCCTGAAGCAGCCGGACGGCACCAGGGAGGTGGTTCACAAGTATATCGGTACAAACACATGTAAGCTGTGCCACAACAGCCCCCTCAAGGGAAAGATTTGGGACGCGTGGGATTCCACCAAGCACGCCACCGCATACGCGACCTTAGCCAACCAGCAGTCGCAGGCGATAGCCGAAGAGATGGGCATCGAAGACGCTCAGCAAGACTCGACCTGCCTTCAATGTCACGTAACCGGTTACGGCCTGCCCGCCACCGACAAGTACTCGGTGGAGGAAGGGGTGACCTGCGAGGCCTGCCACGGCCCTGGACAACACTACGACGATATCCGGGTGATGACAAAACCCGAGCTTTATGAGCAGAGGGGTATGATCGTGCCTGACGAAGAGCTCTGCATAACCTGCCACAACCAGGAAAGCCCCACCTATAAGGAATTCAAGTACAAAGACGCCCTCAAGCTGATCGAGCACCGCAAGCCCGAGATGGAGATCAAGGACGTACTCGATTCTGAGTGAAATCCATTCCGCAGGACAGGCTTGCTGAAAGCAAATGTGTGACGTGCGCCCGGGCGGGAGTTCCCGGACGGGTGAGCGGACGCCCATACGGGCTCGTCTGAGCTCCCGTCTGGGGGCTTCCGTGCAACCCACTCCCCAACGAGGAGACGCCTGAGTTGCGGTACTGGTGCATCTGGTGCATCTGGTGCATCTGGTGC
>Ga0180438_10005174_pt1 | contig 18313 bp, 14 predicted proteins | sample SS_ome_12_FD_132455 | JGI IMG/M metagenome (GOLD analysis project Ga0180438, IMG submission 132455) | Hypersaline lake sediment archaeal communities from the Salton Sea, California, USA - SS_3_D_2 metaG | ecosystem: Environmental > Aquatic > Non-marine Saline and Alkaline > Hypersaline >...
AAAGCCGACCATCATTTTCTGGCAAATCGAGAAAGGGGTCGGGTTCGCGGGTTGGTGCCAGGAGGTAATCGATGACATCAACGCCAATGAGAATTTTAGAGTAGAGATGGTTGAGCAGCCGATTGGAGAGGTGTTCAATCTGATTACCTCCGCGGCTGTGTCCCAGAGCGGGTTCGATTTCCTCTATGAATGGGCAGGCGAAGGAAACGTGATAATGAGGGGAAAAGCAGGTACCTATCGTCCCATCAATGATCTTATCCCAAAATCAGTTCTCGCTAACATAAACCCGGTGACAATCCAGGCGTGCACGGATTCTGATGGCAACCTTTGGGGGCTCCCATTTCTGAATGACCTCAAATACCTTGCATACAATAAAAGTATGCTTAAAAAGGCAGGCATAGATGTATCAAAGATGACAAACTCCTGGGAAGACTTCACTTACATGTGCGAAAAGGTCAAGCAAGCCGGCATGGTTCCCATAACATGGGCGAATAAGGAGGGATATGGCTGCGAGTTATGGTGCTTGAATAACATGTATCAGTACTTTGATGAAACCCAGGAGCTCATTGATTTCTTTGTGAAGGGGGAAAACTTCAACGATGCCAGGTTGAAGGATGCGGCAGACAAGTACAAATATCTGTATAAAAAGGGGTATTTGTGGCCCGGGGGTGAAACTGCAGATTACGCATCCCATTATTTCCCGATGTTCTCGAGTGAGAAGGCAGCCTTTATCTGGATGATGAACAGTAAATGGTACACCGTAGTCAGACAGGGAGAGATTGCAGAGGACAATGTCGGATACATGAAGCTCCCGTTATTTGGGAATGGACGGCTTGCAAACGTAATGCCGACACTGGATTATGTGTTCGCAATGGCGAAGTGGACAAAATATCCTGAAGAAACCGCAAAGGCTCTTTCCTATTTTGTGAATGAAAAGTGGATGAAAAGGCTGTTTACCGGGTACAATCAGACCGTTGCGTATCGAGGTTTAAAGGTGGGAGACACTTCAGAACTCACCATACCACAGAAAATGTTCCTGGAGCAGAAAGAGCTTACTATAATCGGATATGAGGCGGTAAAGGATACCGCAATGCAGTACGAAACCTTCAACCGGGGTCTGACACAATACTCAAAGGATGAAATAACCTTTGAGAAGTTTGCTCAGCAGCTCTATGAAGTGACGCACCAGGATTAATTCTGCACCAAAAGTCATACAACGGTCAAACAGAAATAATCAAGAGAGTGGGAAAAATACCTCACTCTCTTGTATATTATTTCAAAGAAAAAATTCAATGAACTAACGGATCATGAAGAGAAGACTGAAAGATAATCTTTCTGCGTATGCGTTTTTGTCTCCCGGTATTGCGATACTTTTATTTGTGTTCGGTTATCAGGTATTCAGACTTTTTCTGTTTAGTCTGATTAGATGGCAGGGATATATTTATACGAACGAGTTCAACCGATTCAGTTATTTTATAGATTTGTTTTCAAAAGGCTATGTAATAGCTCCCCTGATGAGGTCCTTCCTCATTATATCGATAGTAGTACCGGCAGTAATATTCGTAACAGTGTTTATCGCTCATAATATTTACAGACAGATAGCTGGCTGGAGGTTTTATAGATGGTTATTCTTCTTGCCTGCAATTATTCCTATTGTGGTGACAAGTATCATCTGGACGTACCTACTGAGTGTATTCGGTCCTATTAATACGGTTTTACGATCACTCCATCTTGATTTCCTGGTTGTTGACTGGTTTGGAAATTCAAAAACTGCACTCCTCACTCTTTGCTGGATAATAATCTGGAGAGAATTGGGTTTTTCAACCATCATATTTCTTGCTGACTTGAGCAATGCTCCCCCGAGTGTGTATGAAGCTGCAATAATAGATGGAGCGAATGAGTTTCAGCTCATGAGACATGTGACTATACCATACCTCAATAGGATTATTAAGCTCTATGTGGTCACAATGATGATATTCGTGCTCAATAATCTATTCAGTATCGTGCTCGTAACGACAAACGGGGGACCCGGTTGGGCAACAACGGTACTGGAGTACTATATCTTCACACTCACTTTTAAGGCCGGGAAAGCAGGTTTGGGAACGGCAGTTGCCGTTCTTTTGTTTATTATTACTATGATACTGGTGGTTGTCTATTTCCGATTGTTCAGAGGCAGGAAAGGAGAAGGTATCTTTTGATCAAGTACAGATCTTCGCAAATACTGTATAAAATTTTTGTACAGGCAGTATTCGTGCTGTTTTCCATCACCATAATCTTTGCACTCTACTATCTTATATCGAACTCAATGAAAACGGACACGGAGTTTGCTGCAAATCAGTTTGGGCTGCCGAAGCTCTATTTTGAAAACTATGTCTATGTGTGGAAGGAGGCTGCAATTGGTATCACATTCAGAAATAGTATTATCATCTGCAGCACCGGAGCATGTATATGCATGTTTATTTCTATTCTCACTGGATATGCATTTGTCTACTTTCGGTTTGCAGGGAAAGGCTTTTTGAGTTATATGATTCTCTCAACTCTTTACATATCACCCATGGCTTTGATGTTACCGCTCTACCTGCAGATGACAAAGCTCGGATTGAATAACACGTATATAGGAATAATCATCATTTATGTGGCGCTCAATTCTGCATTCGCAGTGTATCTCATGACTACCTACTTCAAAAGTATTCCACCTGAGATAATTGAAGCCGCAGTCGTTGATGGATGCACCAAATTAGGTCTTTTATTCAGAATATTTGTACCACTTGTAAAATCGGGGATATTGGTGACAGGCATAATCAGTTTCTCTGCAATGTGGAATGATCTTCTGTTTGCATTGATCTTCCTTCAGCAAGAAAAACGACAAACGCTGATGGTGGCCATTGCCAAGTTTCGCAGCACATTCGGGTCCGGAAACATGACCTATATATTAAGTTCTCTCGTCATTGCGACAATCCCTGTAATTGTGCTGTATTTACTCGCACAGAGATCATTTAAAGAGGGTCTCGTTGCTGGTGCTGTGAAGTAAAGCTTTCGTTGTTGCGATAATTCTCCTCGCTGTTTATAATATTCAGGGTACGATAATGCTACAGCCAAAGTAAGAATTCACAAATGAAACAATTATTATAAAGCACTGATTCCTCGGTTGTGCTAAGAATGGCCGATATCCTTGATATACTTTGATTTAAAACCGTAGTCAAGGATACGGATATATTATATGAATGAGTGTAAAGGAGGGAAGAGAAATGAAAAAGTCACTCAAGATGGGCATCAGTGTTGCGCTCATGTTTTTACTGCTGTTCGCTGCTCTCAATGGTTTTGCTGGGAGCAAGAAGGAAGAGGCGCCTGCACCAGAGGAAAAACCTGCTGCAAAGGCTGAAGGGCCAGTCCGAGGCGGAACACTCCACTTTGCGCGCGATTCGGAGCCCCCAACCCTGAATCCGATTGGCGCAAACGACAATGCAGCCATATTCGTAATTGTTCAGATCTTTGACACGCTTGTGGAGTCGACTCACGCACCTACACCGCAGCCTGCGCTTGCTGAATCCTGGAAGGTGAGCGACGATGGATTGATCTGGACCTTCAAACTGCGAAAAGCCAAATTTTCCAACGGCGATCCGGTCACAGCCGAAGATGTCAAGTTCTCAATAGATCGTTTTGCAAATCCAGACATTAACAGCTTTTACGCAGGTTTCGGTGCTATGATCGAACGGACCGAGATCGTGGACCCCTCAACCTTCCGAATCTACCTGAACCGGGTGGATGGCGCATTCCTGGATTACCTGTCGACCTTCATCCCTTCAATCATTCCAAAGAAAGTATACGAGCAAATGGGTGAGGAAGCCTTCAGCGAGAAACCCATCGGTTCGGGACCCTTTATGGTAAAGGAATTTGTGAGAGGGGAGAAGCTTGTGCTTGACCGGAATCCCTATTACTGGAAGGACGGTCAGCCCTATGTTGACCGCATCGTCTTCTACTACGTCCCGGATGACAACACGCGCATGCTCAAGGTGGAGTCCGGGGAAGCCCATATTGCGAACGAAGTTCCCTATGGTCAGATTGATCGTTTGAATGCGATTGAAGGGGTGAATGTTTTGATCGAGGATGTCATGGCATGGGATGCCATCTGGTTCAATATCCGGAAGCCGCCTCTCGATGACGTGAACATCCGTCGGGCGCTGAACTATGCGACACCGAAGGAGGCAATGCTGAAGACGCTCATGCACGGGGCAGCAGAAATCGCAAATCACGTGATCGCCAAAGTGAAGTACTGGGATCCAACGGTTCCTGCGTACCCCTATGACATGGCGAAAGCCAAAGAGCTCATGGCAAAATCAAAGGCACCCAAAGGTTTCTCGATGCCGATGCTGATCGTTGCCGGTGATTCCGTCGAGAGGCAGCAGGCGGAGATCGTGCAGGCCGAATGGGCCAAGCTCGGAGTCAAGATTACCATAGAAGCGGTGGATGTGGGCACGATCTGGGACCGCTGGTGCAGCAGTGAAGAGATGTGTTTCACCTATCCCGGAAATGGACTGTCCAGTGATGCTCTGTCCGATGACAACCTGGCCCTGGTGTTTTTCGACTACACTGCAGGCGCAGAGGCATTCTGGACCGGATGGAATAACCCTGAAGCGATCGAGCTCGTGCATAAAGCGGGAGCGACTGTGGATGAAGATGTTCGAAGGGAGACCTTCCACAAGCTACAGAGGCTTGTAATGGAGGAGGCGCCTGCGGTGCCGCTGTTCTTTACCAAGGCGCGCACAGCGCTCCGGGATAACGTGCACGGATTCAGCACCCTTCCGGTGAAGTGGTGGAATCTGGAAGACGTCTGGCTTGAAAAGTGAGAGATTATTTCTACTTCTCATAGAGAGAAAGGTTTTAAAATCCGCCGACTCAAGAAGAGGTTTCAGGGAAAAATCTTGAGCCGGCGGATTTTCTATGCTACACTCAATCCGATTTATAGAGAAGGAGCGCTTTCACTGTGTTCGCGTACATCGGCAGGCGGATCATCCAGGCTATTCCGGTTCTCATTATCGTGACACTGGTTGCGTTTGCGCTGATACATCTCATCCCTGGCGACCCGGTAAAGATCATGCTTGCATCCAGAGCAACTCCTGAAGCAATTGCGACAGTTCGACATCAACTTGGGCTCGACCAGCCGCTTCCTATCCAGTATTTACGGTTCCTTGGAGGGGCGCTGAGATTGAATTTCGGGAACTCTCTTTTTCTCCGCACCTCTATCGGACCGATCATTGCGAAGCGAGCAAAAGATAGTCTGGCTCTTCTTGTATTTTCCGTTCTTGTTTCACTGGTGATTGCGGTGCCCATGGCAATCATTTCTGCTGTACGGCGCAACAGACCCACAGACCATCTTGTACGCATGTTCTCAACATTTGCCTTTGCCATGCCGGCATTCTGGACCGGCCTTTTGCTCGTCCTGTTCTTTGCACTGCGGTTGAGGCTCTTTCCAACCTCAGGACTCGGTGAGGGGCCCATCAATTATCTGCGCAGCCTGACATTGCCTTCAATCACCATAGGGTTTTATCTGGCCCCGGTGCTCTTGAGGAGCCTCAGAGCAAGTGTGATCGAAACGCTTAGCGCAGAGTTCGTTGAGGCCGCAAGGGCACGAGGATTGAGCGAGAGGAGGGTACTCTTCAAACACGTGCTCCGCAACTCGCTCATCGCAATGATCACCGTGCTCGGAGTCAATGTGGGATTTCTCATCTCAGGAGCAGTGGTTATTGAAAACATATTCGCCTTACCAGGGCTTGGCTCGCTCCTCGTCTCATCGATTCTCGCAAGGGACTACCCTGTGATCCAGGCATTAACTCTGGTGTTCGGGGTTACCGTCATTGTGGTGAATCTGCTTGTTGATCTCTCCTATGCAGCGCTTGATCCGAGGGTACGGTTGTGATATGGACAAAGGAAGATTATCACCGCATTATTACTGCTGCTGTCCGCAGGCTTCGGAAACGGGCCCAAGCTGAAAGGCGCTGGTCATCAGTGACGCTGTGGTTGGGCGTGGGGATAGTCGGCATCGCGGTCATACTCGCGATCGGTACCAACTGGATCGGATTCACGAATCCCAATGAGCAGGACCTCGGTGCTTCGCTTCTGGCTCCTTCTGTTGCGCACCCCTTCGGAACAGATGAGCTCGGTCGCGACATCCTCACCAGGGTGTTGCACGGGGCCCGGATAGACCTCTCCTTCGGCCTCATCACCACCTATGTCTCGCTGGTCATCGGTATGTTCCTGGGTGCACTTGCCGGCTATTTTGGCGGGGTAACCGATACGGTTCTCATGCGTGTAGTAGATACGGTGATATCATTTCCTTTTATCGTGCTGATCCTTGCCATCGCCTCGATTGTCGGTGCGGGACTGCTCGGTGCATATGTCGGGGTGCTGGTGGTAAGCTGGGCTCTCTATGCCCGGCTGACACGTGGAGAGATGCTCGTGCTGCGGGAGACGCAGTACATGATGGCGGCAGAGACCCTCGGCTTACCTGTGCGCCGTATCATTTTCGTTCACGCAATACCGAACCTCCTCAGGGCGAATCTGGTGTTTTCCATGTCTGACATCGTGCTGAACATTCTCACCCTTGCGGCGCTTTCCTATCTGGGTCTGGGAGTGAGACCTCCAACTGCAGAATGGGGTACGATCATTGCGCAGGGTCAGAAGTACCTTCGCACCGCCTGGTGGATCTCGACATTACCCGGTATTGTCGTCGTTCTTGTCGGTGTCGGGTTTGCCCTGATCGGTGACGGGCTGGCAGACAGGCTCGGTGAAGACGTAACGGGGGCAGCATGAGGAAGCAATCAGAAGCAATGGAGGCACTGCTGCTCAAAGTCGATGATCTGACGATCGGTTTTGCTGACCGCCGAGGGTTCCTCCTTGCGGCAAATCGGGTGAGTTTCAGTGTGCCGAAAGATCATACTCTTGGAATGGTGGGTGAATCCGGGTGCGGGAAGAGTGTCACGCTTCGTTCCCTTCTCGGACTGGTCCCTTATCCGGGCGAGGTCATTGCAGGCAGCATCATGTGGATGGGGCGCGACCTGAGAGGTGTATCGAAGAAAAAGCTCGAGCAGATCAGAGGAAAAGATATATCGATGATATTTCAGGATCCAACCTCCTGCTTGAACCCGGTATTTTCGGTAGGCGATCAGATCACTGAGATGCTCCGCCTGAAGCTGTACATGTCCAGACAGAAGGCATATGCGCGTGCTGTTGAGCTTCTGGATCGGGTTGGTATCCCTTCTCCAAAACTGCGTTTGACAGACTACCCCCACCAGCTCAGTGGCGGTATGCGTCAGCGTGTCATGATCGCGATTGCAATCGCATCGCAGCCAAAGCTGCTGCTTGCAGATGAGCCGACCACAGCCCTCGATGTGACCATCCAGGATCAGATTCTCAGCCTTCTTGCGGAGATTCGAGAAGAAACGGGAATGTCAATGATCCTCGTTTCTCATGATGTGGGGGTCGTTGCCCAGAATTCCGATGAGGTGGCAGTCATGTATGCGGGATATCTGGTTGAGAGGGGGAGGGCTCAGGAGCTGCTCCACAGGCCGCGGCATCCCTACACACAGGGGCTTTTGAAGGCAATACCGAAGATCGATCAGGTGGGGGAAGGGGGTCCACTGGTGCCCATCCGGGGGCAGCCTCCGAATCTGGCAGATTTGCCTCAGGGATGTCCATTCCAGCCGCGCTGCAGGTTTATGAACGAAGGGTGCTCAACCGTCTCGATGGAGCTTAATCGACAGGAACCAGAGCACGGTTCCGCATGCCCTTTCGTGGATGAAGGGGGCATGCGATGAGTGGAAGCGGAAGTGCCTTGCTCGAAGTGCGCGATCTGTTCAAGTACTTTTTTAAAAAACCTTCTCTTTTGGAACGGTTGTCGCGAAAGCCAAAATCCCGGCTGGTCGCACTGGATGGCATCTCTCTGACTCTCAATGAGAACGAAACGTTAGGGCTCGTTGGTGAATCGGGCAGTGGGAAATCGACCACGGCGCGCTGTATCGTCAGACTTTACGAACCGGATAACGGCGCTATTTTCTTCCAGGGCCAGGATGTGCTCTCTGCAGCTGCCGAACAATTACGCGCTATCAGGAGGGAAGTGCAGCTGATCTATCAGGATCCATACACATCGTTGAATCCTCGAATGACCGTACGGACTGCCATCAGTGAGCCTGCACGGGTGCACGGGATGGTGGATCGGGCAGGCTCAGACAGTCTGGTGGAGGAGCTTCTCGATCGGGTGAGCCTTCCGCTGACTGTTGCGGATCTTCGACCCAGGGCACTCTCTGGTGGGCAGAGACAGAGAGTTGCAATTGCGCGTGCTCTTTCACTTCGCCCAAAGGTGATCATCGCGGATGAGGCGGTGAGCGCGCTTGATGTATCGATCCAGGCGCAGATGCTGAACCTGTTTGACAAGCTGTGCAAAGGCCTCGGGTTGGGAATGATCTTTATTGCACACCAGCTCTCTGTTATTGCACACATTTCCCAGCGAGTTGCAATCATGTACCTCGGACGGATCGTTGAAACAGGACCGACACCCGAGGTGTTCCTCCGGCCGCGCCACCCCTATACCGATGCACTGCTGAGGGCTCATCCGACGATTGAATCGCAGCGGAATCGGACTCCAGCCCTGAGCGGGGAGATTCCCTCTCCCTATGCGATACCCGAAGGCTGCCGCTTCAATACCAGATGCCGGTATGCGGAGAAACGATGTTTCATAGAGGACCCTGATCCAACTGAGGTTTCTCCGGGTCATTTTTCCTGGTGCCATGTACTCCCGGAATTGAAATCAGAGGGGATTTCTGGAAAAAAATGAGGTGAGATTGGGTCCTCTGTTCTGTGTAGCAATCATCGAACACCACATCAGATGAGGATCGAGAATGGATCATGAAATGCGAGACTATTTTATATAGAGGAGGGGATGTATGGGTGTAGCCCAAATCAAGAACAGGGTTCAGACCGTGTTGGGAGTCATAGACTCTGAAAGCCTGGGAATAACGTCGATCCACGAGCATCTGCTGGCAGATCTTTCGATTTTTTTTATGGAGCCTGAAGAGGCTTCTGCCAGAGAGCTCGCGCATCAACCATTGAGTCTGGAAAATCTCTATTTCGTGCGCTACAACTGCAACTACAACCTGGATAATCTCAGGATGACGGATGAAAACCTGGCAGTCAAGGAAGCGATGCGTTTCAAGCTTGCCGGGGGAAGCAGCATCGTTGAAATGAGCAGCATCGGGCTTGCCAGAGACCCGTTGGGGCTTGCCCGCATTTCACGGGCAACCGGGCTCAACGTGATCATGGGAACCGGTTTCTATCTGGGGGTATCCCAGTCGCCTGAGACACTCGCAATGACAGAGGAGGAAATGACAAAGCTCCTGATAAAGGAAATAACCGAAGGGGTTGGGCACACAGGGATAAAGGCGGGAGTGATCGGTGAGGTTGGTGTCATGGCGCCGATAGAAGATTTTGAGAGGAGATCGCTGCGGGCTTCTGCAGCTGCGCAACAGGAAACAGGAGTAATGATAAACGTGCATCCAAGCCATCCGATCGTTCAGGAGGATCTTGTGCTCGAGAATGTGGAAATTCTCAAAAAAGCGGGGGCCATCCTGGATCGTGTGGTGATAAGCCACATGGATTGTATGGAGTTCAGCATGGATATCATCCACACATTACTCGATTCAGGGTGCTGCGTTGAATATGATACTTTCGGGATAGAGGGCCTGTATACGCCGTATTTCGGTCATCACCAGAATACGCCGACCGATAAACAGCGAATTCTTGATATCATGCAGCTCATTGATGAGGGATATATCTCGCAGGTCACCATTGCAAGCGACCGCTGCAACAAATACCTGCTCACCGCATACGGCGGGGGAGGATACGAGCACATACTTCGGAACGACGTTCCGTTGATGCGCACCCTGGGCATGAAGGGAAAGCACATACAAATGCTTCTTATTGAAAATCCAAAACGGCTTTTGACAATTTCAAAGTAAAGGAAGATATGTGAAAGGCACGAATGAGTGTACTGGGAAAATTTGGCACTCTAAATCTGTATTTCCTATTTCCATCGGTTTAATTATCCTTTTACTGACCCGAGTGTAAGCCCTCGGGCGAAGTGCCTCTGCACCGCAAGCCCGATCACGAAAATAGGAACCATCGACAGCACCGCCATGACGCCCGCTTCCCCCCAGAGCTGCCCTTCTGTGCCGAAGTATGTTCCCAGCGCCACCGGTACAGTGACGACACGCGTTCGCGAGAATATCACCGCAAAGAGAAACTCTGTCCAGGCGAAGATATACGCAAAGACAGCAGTCGCAATCACCCCCGGCATTACCATCGGCAGAACGACCCTGAACAGGGCACCGATACGGGTGCATCCGTCTACAAGGGCGCTTTCCTCCACATCAACCGGAACCTCCACAAAGTAGCTTCGCAGCATCCAGATCACGAAGGGGAGGTTGAACGTGGTGTAGAAGAGAATCATCACCTGGTAGGTGTCGATCCAGTGAATTATCCGCATCATCAAAAACAGGGGAAACACGATGGCGATCGGCGGTAGCATACGCTGTGACAAGACCCAGAAGGCCAGGTTGCGCCCTCCAGTATTGAACCGCGCCATCGCGTAGGCTGCGAGTGTTCCCAAAAGCATTACTGCAACCGTCGAGCAGCTGGTGATAATAAAACTATTCTTCAGCGCTGTGTATCCGCCGATACCGGTCGTCCTTACCGCCTTGAAATGCACGAAGGTTGGGCGCTTCGGGAACCATATGGGAGGATAGTTGTAGTACTGTCCCGGCTGTTTGATCGCTGTTACTGCGATCCAGAAAATAGGGAAGAGAAAGAACAGCACTGCGAGAATCAGGGCAATGTATCGACCGGATTTCCTTAAAATGAGAGCCCATGGTTTCCCTCTCCGCTCGGCAATCAATCGGTCTTCTCCCATATTCACTGTTTTCTCCCCTCACTCTTTCTGGAACTGGCGCACTGCCATGGAGATGATGACCGCAACGACAACCAGGAAAACCCACGAGCCGGCAGCGGTATGACTCATGCGGAAATAGCGCGCGCCTGTCCTGTACAGGTAGAAGGCGATTGATTGCGTGGACAAGCCGGGCCCACCGTGGGTGATGACGAATACGATATCGAAGAGCTTCAATGCTTCGATGGTTCTGATCAGTATGGCGACCATTATTACAGGGCGGATAACAGGAATCGTGATTCTCCAGAAAGTCTGCCATCTTGAAGCCCCATCGATTGCAGCAGCCTCGGCCAGCTCCGGATTGACCGCTGTCAAGCCTGCGAGCAGAACAAGAAACATGAAGGGTGTCCACTGCCAGAATTCGGTGACGATGAGCGCAAAAAGGGCTGTCTTCGTATTTGTCAGCCAGGAGATCGTCACCCGATGGCCGACAAACCAGCCGAGGATCTGATTGATCGGCCCGTAGGCCGGATGCCAGAGAATGCGCCACGTGTAGCCGACCACCACTGGTACCATCATGACCGGAAGCATCAGCAGAGCCATGAAGTAGCGCTTTCCCCTCACTTTCCCAACCATAAGGAGGGCAAGTCCCAGCCCAAAAAAGAACTCGATGGTTACACCTGAGCCGACGATGATGGCAGTGCTTCTCATCGCGATCCAGTACTCTAAACTGGTCAGTATGTCTCTGAAATTTGCCAGCCCAACGAATGGGCGTCCCGGGATCTTCGGCTCCCAGCGTATAAAGCTTATACCGAGTGAGAAGACAAGAGGAAAAATGCCCACAGCCAGCATGAGGGCCATGGAAGGGGCGACCATCAGCCATCCCTCATGCCGCCGGACCCATGACTGCGTTTTCGCTCTCCACCGCATTTCTGGAGGACTGGAAACATAAGTATTCGTTCGACTCAACAGAGCCCCCTTTGCTGTCATGAAAAGAAAGGGAGGAAGCTATCGTAAAGAAGCCTCCTCCCAGTCCATGCTTATTTAATACTGAAGCTTGCGAATCTCATCCTGCATTTTTAAGAGGTCCTTGTAGGAGGCTTTGACTCTGTCCTTTCCAAGCCGGTTGACGACCTCCTCCATCTTCTTGGCCGCCTCATCGAGTGCAGCCTGTATGGGCATGCCGCCCATGACCGAGGTTACCGCAACGTCGACAATCTCATCGAATTCCGTTCCGCCCAGCACCTTGGTGGGAACAAGGGCATACTTCCCTGCCTCACGGAGGGTCTCGAGATACAGGTGAGCGTTCGGCCAGGCGGCCTTGTACTCAGGAGCCGCGAACTGCGAGATGCGGTAGGGATCCATGAGACTGTTGGGGAAGAGGGATGTCTTGAGCGCCATCTCCGCCGAGTTCATCCACATCATGTAGGCGAAAACCGCCTCCCTATTCTTGGTGTCCGATGAGAGTGTCCAGAATCCATTGCCCATCATGCCGGCTCCTGGAGGGCCTTCACCCTTGAATGGACCAGGGAGCAGGGCGTACTTGATTTTCCCCGCCACCTTGGTCGGCGGCAGCCAGGTTGGGTAGTTGGCCAGGCCGCTTGCGGCTTCTGCGAAGCGTCCGCTGGGAGGCCAGCTAAATTGCATGGCGACCGTGCCGTCCACAAACCCGCTCCACAGTTCAGCCGTACCCCAGTTCACCATGCCTGGAGGCCCGAACTCGAGCTCTTTCACCAGCTGTTCCATGGTCTGCCTGCCGATCTCGCCGTTGATGGTGGGTTTCATGGTCTCAGGATCAAAGAACCTGCCGCCAGCGCCCCGAAACAGCTGGTTGAACCAGTAGTATGCCTGTCCGGGGGCCCTGTTCCCTGCACCTCCATAGACCTTGCCCTTTGTGAAATCTGTGATGAACTGGCCGATCTGGTTGTACTGCTCCCAGTTCTTTGGAGGCGCAAGCTCATACCCGTATTTGGCCTTGAACCGTTTCATGGCCTCGGGGTCCTCGAAGATGTCTGCACGGTAGTAGAGAATGAAGATATCCCCGTCCATGAGCATGCCCCAATACTCACCCTCATAGAACATCGTCGCGAGCATATATCCCGGTTCGATGTCCGCAAGGTCCTCTTCGGTCATATACTTTTTCACGAGATCATCGATCGACTGAATGACACCCGCAGCAGCAAAGTCCGGCACCCAGTCGGGAACGATGCGATAGATATCGATTGCGCCGGTACCTGCCTCGTGCTCCACCAAAGGCCTGGACATTGTTTCCACGTACGGGGATTCAATGACTTTTATTTTAACCCCTGTGGCCTCCTCAAATTGGGGGGCAAATGCCTTGGGCGGTCCAGCCGCAATGCCCTCGGTGAGTATGGTTACCGTGACGCCTGCATACTTCTTTGCCAGTGCCTCGGCGCGCTCTTTCTGTGACCCCACACGCATTACCGTTTCTTCCGGCGCTGCACCTTCTGGCGCTTCTTTCTTGCCCTTTCCACCAACGAGGAAAAGGGCTGAAATCAAAACCACAACAATCAGTACAGTCGACAGCTGAAAAAATTTTTTCTTCATGTACTACCCCCTTCTATTGATTTGAACATCACGTACAAAACCACTGCGGTTCTTGAAAATAAAGTGTATTCTATCATCTTAATTCTAAAAAAACAAGAAATAATTCTTCATTAAACGAAGATTATGCAGTTTTATATTCTTACACACTATATTAATCCCTTCTTCTTGTACCATTGCCTGCATTCGTTCAAAATCCTGTCCAGTTCTTCCTCTTTGCCCGGTGGCAGCTTGGAGGTCCAGGACTTCAACAGATACTCAGACCTCTCCCCTGCAAGATCAAGGGCGCTTTTTTTCCCTGTCTTTTCCCATTCAGGGTACGTCAGCATGTCAGCTGCATGCGGACTGAACTGCTCCAATCTCCACCATTTTCTCGTGTGCGTTTTGTCTAAATAGAATCCCGGCAAAGGACCCGTATTCTCAATAAGGTCGATAGCAAGTGTCTCCTCATCTACCTTCACTCCTTCCAGGAAGCGTCCGATGCAGCCCAGCACATCATTGTCCAGCACAGAGAGCGCTGGATGATATGAAAGCTCTCCGGTGAGACCTCCAACCGTGTTTATCCAGTGAGCGCCGGAGAGAGCTGACAGGATGATGCCGATCGATTTTTCATAGCCTACCTGGAAGTCAATTCGCTTGGCGTTGCTTGGTCCGATACCGCCATTCATGATGGGAATTCCATATATCGTTCGCCAGAGCTGGTTCCACGACGCTTGATAGAGCGAGATCGTGATTGCACCAAACTTCAAGTGTCCTGTTCTCATGTTCAACGGCGGTGGGAAGCAGTTCACGATGATCGGGTTGCAGGGATGGACGAATTGCACAAGTACCAGGCCGGACATGACTTCAGCCATACCAATCACCAATGCTCCTGCAATCGTTGCAGGGTACGTACCCCCCATGCTTCCCCCAGCACAGGGCTCTACAGGAAATCCCGCTTTGGCACACTCGATGGCGCAGTCAGTTGCATCCTCATGCCAGGTAAGCGGTGGCGGACCTTCCATCGCACCATAGATATCCACACCCAGAGCCTGTGCCATCTGGATTTCCCAGATGTGACTGCCCATTGTGGTCCCGACGCGTGAAATTTTGGATAGGTACTTCAGACGGCTCCACGTGCTTATTGGAAGAAACATGGCCGGAGGTTCGTCGGCGAACTCACCATAGGGCGTGTAAGAAGTCGAGCCGTGTACGTTCTCCAGACCGTCTACCACCTTGTTGGCATCATGGTTGTCCTGTACGGTGGGAACTCGTGTTTCCCAGGTGTCCAGATCCACGGTTCGCAATCCGGAAAACAGTGCAGAGTAGACCACGTTTCCGCCGAGGTTCAGATTATTTTCAGGATCCAGGGCTTTCATTTGGAAACTGGTCGGGCACTGGCGTATGCACTGCACCACAAGCTCTGGAGGGAATTTTACACGGTGATCCCCGTCGTCAACTCTACAGCCGTTTTTGGCATAGATCTCCAACGCCTTCTTGCTCTCAACCTGAACTCCTGTTTCCTCCAGGATATCCAGCGCACCCTGATGTATCTGCTCTACCTCACCCTCGGAGAGGATGTCCAGTGGTTCAAAATTACGAACGAGTCCCTTTGCATGCATTGTTCACTCCCTTCAAAAGTTTTTTGATATTGTATAATAACATGACTGTGAATTTTATACAAAATGGTAGAAAAAAATCCTCCTCACTGGTATAATTAGCCCTCGGTGAATAATTATAAAATTTATAAGGAATTAAAGAAATGAGTACCATGTTGGTGAGAGAGGTTTTCCACTCAACAGGAGGTGAAGGATGAGAGTATTGGTAACCCATGCCCCAAAAAAGATGTCGATCGAAGAAAGGGAAATACCACAACTTGGTGCGGGTGAGGTTCTCGTACAGACCCGGGCCGTGGGGCTCTGCGGAAGTGACATACATCTGTACGCAGGAACACACCCGTATCGAACCTATCCAGCGGTATTCGGACACGAGGCATCAGGGCGGGTGAACAGGATAGGTGAGGGAGTACAGGGATTCAACCCGGGAGATCATGTGGTGCTGGAACCTTTAATCCCTTGCGGAACCTGTTATCCCTGCCGCATCGGCCGCACCAATTGCTGCGAACGTATGAGAACGATTGGAGTAAACGAACCAGGAGCTCTGGCGGATTTTTTCAAAGTCCCTTCGCGTTGTCTTCATAAAGTTTCAGAAGATTTAGATCCCCGAATTGCGAGCTTCTGTGAACCCTTCTCTGTCGGCATTCAGGCTAATTATCGGGGAGACATACAAGAAAATGACAACGTCCTGATCATAGGCGCAGGCCCGATCGGTTTGGCTGTTCTGGCCGCTGCCAAGCACCGAGGAGCAAAGGTGGCAGTCGCTGATCTCATAGACCAACGTTTGAAAATTGCAGAGCAGTTGGGCGCCGATCTCGTTTTCAATGTGAATCGAGTTGACCTCGGATCAGAGATTAAGGAGTGGACTCAGGGAGATATGGCAAGCGTGGTCGTTGAGGCGGCAGGCAACCCAAAAACCATTGAGCGCACTGTACAGCTTGTGTCCTTTGCAGGGCGGGTTGTCATTGTGGGGGTGACAGAGGAACCTGCAAATGTAAGAGGCGTAGATATTACCAAGAGAGAACTATCCATCTACGGGTCTCGCAACAACCTCGGCCGCTTCAAAGAAGCCGTGAAGTACGTCTCTGAACACCCGCAATCAGCATCAAAGATGATAACTCACGAATACTCTTATAATGAAGTGATTGATGCCTTTAAGATGGCAGAAGCGCATCCTGAGCAGATATGCAAGGTAATGATCAATTTTGAAAAATAAATGGCCACGTATAGCACGTGTGGGGATTGCATTCAAAAGCGGTTTCACTCATGGGTCTTTTCATACAGAGATATCAGTACTGGAATAGAGGAGGTAGGACATGGCGACCCGCATACAATTTCTGGGAATGGCAGCATACCGCATCACCAACAGCGAAGGCAAGGTGATCCTTATTGATCCGTTCCTCAATGAAAACCCGTCATCCCCGCTCAAGGCACAAGACCTGGAGCGGGTAGACCTCATATGCGTTACCCATCTGGCCTTTGACCATTTGGGTGACACGGTTGAGATCTATGAAAAGCTGCACTGCCCGGTGTGCTGCGGCGCTGATGTGAAGCATTGGCTGGTGAAGCAGGGACTGCCGTCAGAAGACGTGTACGGATTGTGCTGGGGTTTACAGCTGCTCGTTGAAGGGATCAGAGTTCGCGGGGTGATCAGCATGCATACATCGGCACGAGTGCTGCCGGATGGAGAGTTCATCTCAGGACCACCTCTGGGATTTATCGTGTATCCGGATCCGGACGTTCGCATCTATCATTCCGGAGACTCAGCCATCAGCAGCGAGCTCAAGGTTATTGGAGAGGTGTACCAGCCGAATATCGCACTGCTCGGGCTTGCCCTGCCGCCAAAGGAATTTCTGGAGGATCATGGCTACAGAGGGCTCCATATGAACGAAATGACGGCTAATGAGGCTGCACTGGCAGCGCAGTGGCTGGGAGCGGAGTACGCAGTTGCAAGCCATTATTTCAAGGCGGCCGGAAATCCTGACGTTGAAAAGTTCGTTCGTATTCTGAATGATATGCACTCCGATGATCGTCCCGCCATAAAACCAATTGTTCTTGAGCCCGGTGATGTCTTTGTGTTTCCCCCGGAGAAAGGGTAAGCATCCATGTTGCAGGTTTCTGCCGAAGAGTATGAGCTGAGGCTTGCGCTGATTCGAAGAGGCATGGTCCAGCTGGAGCTCGATGCAATCCTGGTTTACTCGTGGAAGCGTGGACAGGTGCGCTATATTTCAGGCTACAAACCGAATTATGTCGCAAATGTCGCTCTGGTGGTCATCCCATCATCGGGTGCTCCAACGCTTCTCATCAGATTTCCTTTCGATTTGGAACGAGCGAGGAGGATGTCCTGGTTGCAGGATATACGTGCAAGCGGCGACTTTGATGGTTTCGCTCGTGATTGTCAGAAAATTCTCCAAAAACAGGGGAGGAAACTGAAGAAAATAGGGTTGGTAAGCGGTGATTTTGTGATTGACGAGATGCCGCATACCCTCTATGAAATGCTCGAGTCGGCTTTCCCCCGGTCCGAGCTTGTACCCGCTGTCTCTTTATTCGAGAACGCACGTTTGCGAAAAAGTCCTGTGGAAGCTCAGCTCATGCAAGAATCAGCCCGGGTGGCTGATAAGACCCTTACGGCAGCCGCACAGGCTGCGAAGATGGGGGTCTCTGAGTGCGAGGTGATTGCAGCTGCCGAAGCCACGGCACGGTCTTCGGGTGCCGAAGAAGTTCTTTCTGTAATTGCGCCAGCTGCCTCCGAACTGGTCAGCCCGCCAGAGCTCCGGATTATTGGTGAGGAGGAGATGCTGGTAGCCGAGTTTGCGGTGCAGGTACAAGGCTACTATACCCAGGTACCAGGGGTATTTCATACCGGCACTCCCACAGATGAGCAGCGCCGGATGTACGAGGTGGCATATCAGGGTTATCTGGCAGGGGTCAACGCAGCTCGTCCGGGAAACAGGGTCTCTGACATCGCCAGAGCGGAGCTGGCAGTGCTTGAGGAGTCAGGCTGGCTGGAATGGCATGAGTATGATCTGGGACACGGCGACGGGTTGGATCATCCGGAAATTCCAGCGATCACCCCAGACTCTGAAGTGCGCATAGAGCCTGGTATGGCTCTGTGCGTACATCCAGGTCTCCGTAAACCGGGTGTGGGTGGTGTGTTCGTTGGCGGTACTGTCCTGGTCGGTGAGACAGAAACAGTGCAGCTCCATAGAGTATCCCC